>Ga0210403_10000093_pt1 | contig 98707 bp, 76 predicted proteins | sample IncBWC19MmetaG_FD_150863 | JGI IMG/M metagenome (GOLD analysis project Ga0210403, IMG submission 150863) | Forest soil microbial communities from Barre Woods Harvard Forest LTER site, Petersham, Massachusetts, United States - Inc-BW-C-19-M | ecosystem: Environmental > Terrestrial > Soil >...
TCAGCACCGGGCCAACAGAATGATTGAGCCTTGCGCCGTTGTTAGCGGGGTTCCTCGTCGGGAGGAACGGTGGTTCCGGCCGCTTCGATGAAGGCTTCGGTGCCCTCGACGAAGTCGCCTTCCTGTTTCTCGTACTGCTCGTAGGCGCTGGTGTCCACGTAATCCGGTCCGGCTTCGAGAGCGGCCTGATCGGCGGCGGCTTTCTGGTCGGCAACCTGGGATTGTTCGAACTGCGCGCGGCCCTCGGCGACGGAATCGGCGATCTTGGTGGTGAACAGGCGAATGGCGCGCAGGGCGTCATCGTTGCCGGGAATGATCCAGTCAACCATGTCGGGATCGCAGTTGGTGTCCACGACGGAGACCACGGGGATGCCCATGCGGCGGGCTTCCTTCACGGCGATTTCTTCGGCGTTGGAGTCGATGACGAACATGGTGTCCGGCAACTGGGTCATGTTCTCGATGCCTTCGAGGTTTTGAAAGAGGTGCTTCATCTCGCGGTCGAGACGCGCGCGCTCTTTCTTGGAGAGCTCCAGCATGCGGCCGTCTTCGGTCATGGCCTTCAAAAGTTTCAGGCGCTTGATGGATTTCTGGAGCGTGGCCCAATTGGTCAGCGTGCCGCCCAGCCAGCGATGATTCACGAAGAACGCACCGCAGCGCTTCGCCTCTTCGGCGACCGCTTCCTGAGCTTGCCGCTTGGTACCGACAAAAAGAACGGTTCTTCCCTGCCCGGAGATGTCGCCGACGAAGCGGCTGGCTTCGCGGAACATTTTCAGGGTTTTCTGCAGGTCTATAATGTGAATGCCATTGCGTTCCCCGAAGATATACTCCTTCATCTTGGGGTTCCAACGGCGCGTCTGGTGACCGAAATGAACGCCGGCCTCCAGCAGCTCCTTCATGGTGATTTCTACTGCCACTTTTCCTCCTAGTTAGATAGCTGCTTTTCGGAGCGTTCGGGGCCACCTGAAGGTGGCCGCTACTTGCCTCGCAGCAGCCTCTTGCCGGCAGCTTGCCGGCCGTGATCTTGGCGGCGCCGCTTGCGCAGCGCCGCCAGAGCTTGTTGCGGCGGGGAGAACCCCGCCCAATTCTTTAACGCTTCGTGAACTGGAAGCGCTTGCGTGCGCCCTTTTGCCCGTACTTCTTGCGTTCCTTCATACGGGAGTCGCGCGTCAAAAATCCGTTCTTGCGAAGAGCCGGACGAAGCTCGGGATTGAATCGGCTGATCGCGCGGGACAATCCCATGCGCACCGCTCCCGACTGCCCGCCGACGCCGCCGCCCTTGGCGGTGGCCACAACATCGATCTGCTCGGCCAGGCTGGTGAACTGCAGCGGCTCCGTGGCGTCATGCAGCCACGCGTGATTCGGAAAATATTGCTCGGCGGTACGGCCGTTGACCGTAAACTTCCCCGAGCCCGGCCGGATGAACACGCGCGCGATGGATTCCTTGCGGCGTCCCGTGCCGTAAAACCAGGTTTTGCTGCCCGCTGCGGGCGAATCAACAGTACTCAATGCTCCTCCTCAAACCCTTTTTTGACGAGACGAATCCCGCTCGTCTCATCGAAATTCACGCTCGGCTGGATCCCTGCTAAGGCAAAACTTAGAAAGGAACACCCACGTGCGGAACCAAGTAGCACAGGCTTTAGCCTGTGAACTTCGACCCCTGCCTACCCAGCAACACAGGCTAAGCCTGTGCTACCACAAATCTTAGACCGCGACGGCCTGGGGCTTCTGCCCGGCGTGCCGAGCCAACCCGGCTGCATCGCGATACACGCGAAGCTTCTTCGCGCGCCGCGCCCGCAGCTTATTCTTGGGCAACATACCGAGAACAGCTTCGCGAACTACCCACTCCGGCTTGGCCTGGCGAACGCGTTTCGCCGGAACTTCCTTCAGACCGCCGGGGTAGCCGCTGTGCGAGTAGTACACTTTCTGCTCGATCTTGTTTCCGGTCATTCTGATCTGGTCGGCGTTGATGACCACGACGTGATCACCGGAATCGAGATACGGCGTAAAGCTGGGCTTGTCTTTGCCGATCAACAAGCGCGCCACTTTGGTGGCCAGGCGTCCAAGCACCTGATCTTTCGCGTCCACAACAAACCACTGAGCGCCCACTTTGAGGGCTTCAGCTTCTTCTCCCTTGGCTACGTACGTCCTCATCGCAACAGTCACACCTTTCCCTGTAAAGACAAAACCTAAGTCTAGGGGGTGAGCACAGGTTTGTCAACGAAACAGTTTGCGCGGAAGCGCGGCGATTGCCGGTAAACCATGAAAGTTGAGGATGTTGGGGGCATGGACGGTGCGCATTTCCTTTGGTATGCTTCGCGGCAACTTGCGAACTCTTACCGCTTAGTTATGCAGGAAGTGAACCGGGAGCGTTCATGGCCCAGCAGTCCTTGCCGCCTTTTTCGGAAACCGTAAAACTTGCGTGGCGTTTGGCAGCCGAAGAAGCGGTGCATGCGGGGCGCCCGCAAATCGAGCTGCCTCACTTGCTGCTGGGCGTCTGTGGTGTGGAACGTGTGATCCGGGAAGAGGCGTGGGAGCGCTATGCGGTTTCTCCCAGCCGATCGGGGAGCGTGCGGCAAGAGTGGAACGAGGTCAGCTCAGCCGCCACATTGGCGGGGCTTGACGCGATCCATCTTCGGAGAGAAGTTCGCTCGCGGCTTCCGCAGAATTCCATCGCGCTGCCCGCGAATCACGTTGCGAAACGCTCTGACTTTACCCGCGCGGTGTTTGATCAGGCGGAACAGCGCGCGGCCATGGTGGAGCACGCGCTGGTGAGTTTGTTCGATCTTCTGGGATGCCTGCTGGCGGCCATGGTCGAAAAAGATCCGATAATCCCCGCGCACTTCGGGGCGCCGCTGCAGAAACTGCAAACGCTGATGGCGCCGCCTCCGGTTTCCGGAGTGACGCTGCTGCTGGATGCCACTCGGACCTCGGTGCAGGAGCCGCTGGAACACTTGAAGACGACTCCACGGGAAGCGCTTTTTTACGACCTCCCATTGCAGATGGCGTCGCAGGCGAATTATCAGGCGACGCTGGATTGCGCGGTCAGTTCCCTTCTGAAGTTTTTTCCGGCTGCCAGCCATGCGGTGATGCTGCTGAAGGACCGTGGTTCGAACTGCCTGCTCTTGCAGGCGCACGTGCCCGCCGGGGAGCCATCGGCGAGCATGGAGTTGGCGGAGCATGTGCTGAAACAGAACTCCGCGGTGATCTGGAATCCGGCCGCGGCAGCAGAGAACGATATCGGGGCGCGCAGCCTGATCGGGATGCAAACCACCTGTGCGATGTACGCGCCACTTTCGTGGCAAAACGAGCGGCTAGGAGCGCTGTGCGTGGACACGCGGAAAGCTGGCTCCACGTTTACGCCGGACGACCTGCGGCTGTTCATTGCCATCTCGCACCACGTTGCGCTTTCGATCTATTCGCAGCGGCTGACGCGCGACCTGCAAACACAGAATCAACTGCTACAGCGGCTGCTGACGCATTTTTCACCGAAGGTGCGGCAACGGCTGCTGGAGCGCGCCGGCCGCGGGCGACTCACCTTGGGCGGAGAGCGATCCGAAGTCAGCATCCTTTTTTCGGATATCCGTGGATTCACGCGGATGAGCGCGACGATGGAGCCGGACGACGTGTTGGACATGTTGAATGCCTACTTCGCGGCGCTGGTGGAAGCGATCTTTCGCTGCGAAGGCACGGTGGACAAATTTATTGGGGACGCGATCCTGGCGGTGTTCGGAAGTCCCGATCCGGATCCGGAACATCACCGGCAGGCGTTGCATGCGGCGCTGGCGATGCAGGAAGCAGTACAAAAGCTGAATGCCGCGCGCAAGGAGCGCAACCAGCCGACGTGCGAAATCGGGATTGGCGTTCACTCGGGCGACGTGCTGCACGGATTCGTGGGGACGCAGGAGAGGCTGGAATTTACTGTGGTGGGAGATGCGGTGAATCGCGCCTCGCGCTTCTGCGCCGCGGCGGGGGCCAACGAAATCATTGTGAGCTCGGAATTTCTGAAGCACGTCTGGCGCGAAGTGGAAGTGGAATCGCGCGACGTCCCGACGAAGCACGAAGGGACATGGGCGGCCTTCCGCGTGCTGAAAACAAAACTACCCCATTGAGTTACGCGCCAGACGTTTCGGCGGCCTTACGAGCGAGGAGGAGGTAGCCGTGCTGGCGGGCCTCTTCGGTGACGGCTTTGAGTTCGGATTTGCGAGCGGGCCCTGCCATGGCCTGGGCGCGTGCGTATTTCGCTTCCAACGCTAACTGCAATGATCCGGCCCTTCTCATTTCCGCTTCGATCCTTTTGAGTTCCGAAATCGCAGCGTTGGACGGTTTCGGGATATTTTCAAAAATGGCTTGCTGTATGGAGAAGGTTGCCAGAGGAAACGGACCTTGCAGTCCGTAAACGCGATCCTTGGCTTTCAAAATCTGATCCTCAGCATCATTGTTGCGCCGCATTCCAAGGTAAGCCTGCGCGAGGATGCATCGTGCCACGACTTCATCGGGTGCGTCCTTCCCCTCAATAAAGGAATCCAGAGCCTGGAGAGCAAACTTTTCCGCGTTGGCGAAGTCTCGCTTTTCAATGTTCAGGCTCGCCAGAGAATCTTGGAGGGAAGCCACGTCCGTCTGCGATTTAAGCTGTCGCTGAGTTTGAAGAGCTTGCTGATAGTGCTTTTCTGCGCCTGGTAGGTCCCCGATGGCGAGCAGGACGTTTGCGAGCACTTGCTGTGTTCTGGCCTCACCGTCCTTATCGCTGGTTTCGACCATCAAATCCAAGGACTGCTGACAACTCTTACGGGCCTCGGCAACTTCTCCGATTTGAAGTTGGGCATCACATAGATTGTTTAAAGCCAGAGCAAGCTTGCCCTTGTCGCCGACGCGGTTCGCCCCGTCGATAACTTCATGGAGCAGACGCACTTCCTCCGGCAAGTTGCCCAGGGCGCCGATGATGACGGCTCGATTTTGCTGAGCCAGGAGCAGATCATCGTTGATGCCGCTGCGCTCGGTAGATACCTGGATGCTCTTTTCATACCATTGCCTGGCCTGCAAAAGATTATTTTTCATGTACTGAATGTTGCCGAGATTCAATAAGGCTCCCGCTTGATCTCTTTTGTCGCCGATTCGCGAGGCGATGGCGAGGGCTTCTTGATAAAGAGGTTCCGCCTTATCCAGCTCACCTCGAAGGAAGTAGCCGTTGGCGACTGAATTCTTGGCGCGCGCGGTTCCCAGGTCGTCGCCCAGTTTCTCATTGAGTTCCAAAGCGCCGGCACAGGCCTGGGGGGCCTGTTCAACATTTCCAAGGTCCAGCATCGCCAGGCACTGGGCAATTTCTGCACGGGCTTGAAGCAGGCCGCCACCGAGGGCCCTGGCGACGGAAACCGCGGAGGTTGCCGCTTGCAGACGCTCCGTATTGTTGCCCAATTTTTCCTGGACTTCGGAAAGTTGCAGATCGTGTTCCCCTCTTACGAACTCTTTGATCTTTCTTGCCTCTAATTTCCGCAGGGTTGCGATGGCCTCAGCGTAGTGCCCCGCTGCCGTTTGACTCTTCGCAAGAAGGAGGGCGTACTGAAAGTTGTCGGGGCTGATCGTCCACAAGGAGTCGTAATTCTTGACAGCTAGATCCCATTGCCCTGAGTAAGCGGCATACCTGGTTTGAATGAGCGTTTTCTTCTCAGCCGATAAGTCGTTTGCCTGCTCGGCCGCTGTTTTCGCCTCTTCTCGCGCCTTTAGTTCAAAACCGAGTTCCCACCAGGCTTGCGCCAGGGCGCTCCGAATTTCCGCGTTGTTGGGGTCTGCCTGCACCGCAGCCAGGAAATAGTCCCTCGCCTTCCCGTAGTCAAAATTTTGTAATGCCATCATTCCCGCGGCGTAAGCCCCGGAAGCGTCCTCGTTCGCGGGAAGGGCACGATTGATTCCGCGTTTTTCCTCGGGGGAGAGAGAGATTCCAAGCTTTTCGCGCACGGCCTCTCCCGCCGCGGGAATTACATCTGTGAGTTCCGACTCCATCAAATTTTTTGTAATGCTTCCCTGGCTTTTCCCGGTCTTCGCATCCACAAGGCGAATATTCCACAAAATCTTGCGGTGGCCAGGTGAGCCAATGACGGTGTAAGAACCATAGACAGCGTAGCGGCAGCCATGGTGATGAAGTTTCTGCAGAAATTCAGTGGTGGGCTCTTCGGCCATCATGCTTGGTGACTCAGGCTTCCAGAAGTTGCCCATTGATTGAGGACTCAAATAGCTGATCTGCTTGGCCTCCAACGTTGTGCCCAGATTGGCCCGAAACTGATTGCCCCAGGTATCGAGATTGGCATCGCCCGACATATTTTTGAAACCCAGTACGGTGACCGACGGGGACTCGCCCCAAGTCAGCAGATCGGGAAATCGGATGCCTATCAAAAGGCCGATGAGAGCAATCAAGATCAACGCTCCGGCCGCGATGAGAGCGCGTATTAATTTTCCTCGTCGTGATGGGATTACGGCCTGAATCTCCCCGGCCAAGGCCTGTTCGATTTGGGTGACCGAAGTAAAGCGGTCCGCCGGAGCGATTTGCATGCATTTCTGGATTGTCTGGGACCAGAGGGGATCCAAATCTGGTTGCACGGAGTTTGCGGAGGGCGGAGGAACTTCCAGACGCAAGAAGGCGACTTCGCGCCAGTTGCGTCCTTCGAAGGGAAGGTGGCCCGTGACCATTTCGAACATTACGACGCCGAGGGAGTAGATGTCGGTTGCGGGAGTGATTTCTTTGCCGGTGACCTGCTCGGGGGCCATGAAGGCAGGCGTGCCAAGCATTTCGCCGGTGCGAGTGAGCGCGAATTCGCCGGCATCGAGGGAGTGGGCGAGGCCAAAATCGCTGACCACCACGCGCAAAGAACCGGAGCCGGCACCACCCGGGACGAGCATCACGTTGTTGGTCTTGAAGTCGCGATGGACTACGCCCGCCTGGTGTGCGGCTGCAAGTCCTGCCACCATCTGCTTCACTAGCGGCAGAGCTTGCTCGGTGGTCAGTCTCCCTTGTTCTTTCAGGAGTTGATCGAGGTTTTGGCCGGGGAGCAATTCCATGCTGACCACGAGCAGGTCAGACTCGCCGACTTTATTCGCTTCATGGCGAAACAAATCGTAGGTCCGGCAGACATTGGGGTGAGTAACCCGCTTGGCCACGACAATTTCCTGGCGAAAACGCTCGAGGGCATTGGCGTCAGCAAGGAATGCGGACCGCACGGTTTTCAGCGCGACTTTTTGTTTCAGCTCGATGTCGAGCGCTTCGTAGACCTCGCCCATGCCGCCCTGGGCGATGAAGCTCAGAATCTTGAACCGCTTGGCGACCGTGTCGCCCGAGGCAAAAGTGGATAGATGGGTCGGCGAGGCAGGAGCGGAGGATCGGTTGTGATCGGGAGAACTGATTTCCGGAGGAGCGCTTCTGGCGCGCGTCTCCAGCGTGTCCTGGCTGCGATCGTTCTCGCGCGGCTTGAACGGAGGCTTATCCATTGATTGGGGGGACGCTCAGTTGTGCAGATTATGCCACAAGGGAGGCGCGATGGGCGAAAAGGTGGGCGGGTGAATCGTTCAGGAAACGGTTGCCGATGTATCGAAATGAAACGGAACATGCAACGAATGGACGAGAGTTAGCAAGAAAGGTAAGAAAATGTGCAGAGTTTTTCCGTTGCTTATCCAAAAGTGGGGCGCATGCTTAGAAATCATTACGTTAACTGAAAAACTACTTGACGGAGGTAGAGGAGTTTGTGAAACTCACACCCGAAGAGTCCCCGCAAAGTTGCTGATATTCGCTCTCTCATTTGAGGTGATCCATGCGATCGAGCAAGTCTTGGTTGATTGCTTTTGCATTTTTGCTTGTGTTCGCGCTTTCGGCCAGCTCGGCGATGGCTACCAGCTATGTGAAACCTTCGGGTAATGGAGGTGCCTGTAGCCCGATGGACACGAACTCTTGCGTGAGTGTCTCGGGGGCCTCAATGCAAGTCGGGAACGGGACGACGATAATCGACTATCAAATCGTCGGCGTTGCGGGCGTCGTGCCCGGAACAACAGTGGATTTTACTTTCAATGGGACAGCCCCCGCCACATCTACATTCCAGGTTCTGGCTTGCGGGTATGAGTCTCCGTTCAAGACCGCGGCGTCGCCGGCCATATACGACAGTAGCTCTAATTCCATCAGTACAAGCTGCACGCAGTTGGGGGACTATAATTGTCCGGACGCCTTCAACGCTGCTTGCACCACCAACCCCCCGTTCACGCAACCTTCTAACTTCATTACAGAGAATACTTGCACGGCCACAGACATGGTGTGTCTGACTTTTTCGGGAGCGGGATTACCTGCAGGCTGGTTTTTCGCTGAAGACACCGGGAGAACCACTTGTACTCCGGATGGCACGGGTTCGCTCGTTTGCACACCGACCACGGACGGTCCACAGGTGACAGCCATAAACGCTACACTGGGCGGAGGCGGTACGATCCCGACACCGGAGCCGGCATCCATGACTCTTCTGGCGGCAGGGCTGGTGGGGCTGGGAATATTCCGGCGCAAGCGGACCGCCTAGGGCAAAGCTAAAACTGTTTTTTGGCGGGGTGAAGATTCTTCACCCCGCTTTTTCTTTTGGTGATGCCGCCGAGTGCAACGCGGCGTATTTCCCCGTTGCGGAGGGAGGCTTCCTTCATTAACATACGGGCAGTTTGTTGCAGGAGCGCGTTGCTTCCCAGGGCCCCCCATTCTGCGCTCCGCTTCGAGGAGTCCTCCTATGTCGAATGCACGTATTTCCCGAATGGCACTTGGCTGCGTACTGGCAGCATTGTTCGCGCTGCCTTCTCGGGCGCAGACCGCGGCCGCGCCACCGGCTGCAGCTCCGACAGCGCCTGCTGGGCCGAAGAAGCGCGTGGCGGTGATGAATTTCGATTACGGCACGGTGCGCACCACGGTAGCCCAGATTTTCGGAACGGATCAGGACGTCGGCAAGGGCATCAGCGACATGCTGGTGGAAAAACTTGTCAACGGCGGGCAGTACTCGGTGATCGAACGCGCGGCGCTGGACAAAATCCTGAAGGAACAGAATTTTTCGAACAGCGATCGCGCGGATGCCAACTCAGCGGCGAAAATCGGAGCGGTGCTCGGCGTGGATGCGATTATCATCGGGTCGATCACGCAATTCGGCCGTGATGACCAGCACACCAACGTCGGCGGCGGCGGATATGGACTCGGAAAGTTCGGCTTGGGCGGCGTGGGCACGAGCAAATCAAAGGCTGTGGTGGCCGTCAGCGCCCGGGTGATCAATACCTCTACGGCAGAAATCATGGCGGCAGTTACGGGGAAAGGGGAGTCCACCCGGGGCAGCACCTCACTGATCGGCGCTGGCGGAGGCGGCGGTGGCGGAGGGGGCGGCGGTTTCGACATGGGAAGCAGTAATTTCGCCAACACCATCCTTGGGGAAGCGGTCCGGGCCGCGGTGGATAGCACCGCGGAGCAACTGAATGCGGCTTCCTCGAAGGTGGAGGCGCTGAAGCACTCGATCAACGGAGTGGTTGCCGATGTGACCGGCACCACGCTGATCCTGAACGTCGGCAAGAAAGCCGGCGTGAAGGTGGGAGACATGCTGGAAATAAGCCGTCAGGTGCGCGTGGTGAAGGATCCCACTACGGGAAAAGTAATCAAGGCGGTGACCGACAAAATCGGCCAGGCGACCGTGACGGACGTGGACGACGATTCATGCACGGCAACGTTCAGCGGGGCGGGTGCGGCGAAAGTCGGCGACGTGGCCAAGAACAATCCTTGAGACGCGGTTGGTCTCGAAATCAATTGCGAGTCCGGGCGCGGCCGTTGCCCGGACTCGTTGTATTTTCGCTCCATTGTTTGGTGTATCCTCAATGCAATTAAGGCTTCCCACCTGGAGGGTTCCATGACTGCCGAATTCACCGTTGGTCAAAGCGTTGGCGACTACGAGGTTCTCTCCATTCTCGGACTGGGCGGCATGGGGAAGGTGTACAAGGTCCGCAACATCATTTCCGACCGCGCGGAGGCAATGAAGGTCTTGTTGCCGGACCTGAACTCGCACCAGAGCCTGGCGGACAGATTCCTGCGGGAAATCCGGCTGCTGGCTTCGCTGAACCACCCAAACATCGCGGCGCTGCGGACCGCGCTGACGTACGAAAACCAGTTGGTGATGATCATGGAATTCGTGGAGGGCGAGACGCTGGCAAACCGGATCGCGCGCGCGCCGATTTCAACAGCCGAGGCAGTCAATTACTCGGAACAGATACTTTCTGCGCTCAGCTATGCGCACAAGCACAACATTATTCACCGGGACATCAAGCCGGCAAACATGATGCTGACGCCCCAGGGCGTGGTGAAGCTGATGGATTTCGGAATTGCGCGCTCGGGCACGGATGGTTCACTGACTTCGACGGGCACTACGCTGGGTTCACTGAACTACATGCCGCCGGAGCAAGTGCGCGGCGAGGCAGCGGACGCGCGCTCTGACATTTATTCTTTCGGCATTTCGCTTTACGAATTGATGACAGGGAAGCTGCCGTTCCAGGGCGATTCGCAATATTCGCTGATGACCGCGCAACTGAACCAGCAACCGCCTTCAGCGATCAGTTTGCGCGCCGACCTTCCGCCGGCATTGAACGAGATCATTCTGATGGCCATGGCAAAGGAACCGGCGGAGCGATTTCAGAGCGCGGATGCGTTTTGCAACGCGCTGAAAAGCGTGCCGGTATCGGCGCTGCCCAGCCCGGGCACCACGTTTACGTCGACGCCGAGAACGCCTGCGCCGATGTCGGCTGACGATACGCTGATGGGAACGCTGGCGCCGGGAGCCGGCGCGGCAGGCCGGATGGTAAGCCCACCGGCCACCACACAGGCGGCGGTGAGAGTGCCCGTGCCGCCACCGGCGCCGCGGACGCCTTCCGCGATACCGACGGTGCCCATGGGGCAGGCCGCGGGTGTGGCAGCGGCGGCGACCGAATCCGCGCCATCCGCGTATGCACCGCCGCCCGCACGTTCCTCGAGCCGCGGATTGTGGCTGGCGATGGGTTCGCTGCTTGGGGCGGGTGTGCTGATTGCCGCTGGAGTTTATATCCCGCGGCGGATGAAGACTCATGCGGACCCGAATCAGTCGAACATGCCCGCACAATCCTCCACGGATTCCACCGCAAAGCCGAATAGCGGCACGGACGGGCCGGTTTCGGTTACCACGCCGATGGGATCGGTGAACGTGGACGGCCAGGGAAATGTTTCGGTGCAGGCTCCCGGAGTTTCCGTGAGTGCAACGCCGGATGGAGACGTGAATGTGACCGCGCCGGGAACTTCGGTGCACGCCGGCACGAAGACAAAGGCAAATGGAAACCCGAAGCCGTTGCGTGAAGGCGGCGGCGCTTCCGGACAGGCTACCGCCCCGCCCGTGCCTGCCGGCCCGTCACCGGAGGAAATTGCAAAAATGGAAGATGAAGCCGACCGCTTGAACATACGCGCAGCCACGGCTTCGCGCAGCGTGGACACGCTGCGGCAGCAGCAGCAAGCGGCGGGATATAACCTGCGCGGCGACATCGCATCTGCTGCGGAGCGGATGCAGGTGTACATCGCAAAGGGAGACGCGGCGCTGAAGGCGAAGGATATGGCCAACGCGCAAAAGTATTACGACCTGGCGGAGGCGGAAATCTCCAAGGTCGAGAAATTCCTCGGCCACTGATTTGGCGAGAGCCGACCGGCCCTCCTCATTCATCCAAGAAAAAGAGACTCCCACTCCGTTTGAAGACAAACGAGGACTGGGATGAAGTGTTTTCAAATTTTCCCACGGCGTGGGAAGATGCAGTTTTGCGCCAGAGGGAACACACATGCCAACCGACGAAAAAGTAGGAACACACCAGAAAGCACTGACGATCAACCTGAATGCCTCGATTTTCGGGTCTTTCGCGGAAATCGGCGCGGGGCAGGAAGTGGCACGATGGTTTCTGACCGTGGGCGGCGCCTCGGGAACGGTGGCGAAAACCATTTCCGCGTACGACAAGGAAGTGAGCGACGACTTGTACGGGCGCGGAACACGATATGTTTCGAAACCACGCCTGGAAGCGATGATGGAAAGCGAGTGGAAACAGTTGCTGACAGAGCTACAGACGAGCCGCGGGGCCGCGACGCGATTCTTCACTTTTGTGGACACGGTGTCGGCGCGCAATTTCGCGGGGACCAACGAATGCCACGGATGGGTGGGACTGAGGTTTCAGCAGGCACCGGGCGGGCCAGCGAGCGACGTGATCCTGCACATTAATTTGCAGGATCCGACGAATCTGCAGCAGCAGGAAGCGGTCGGAATATTAGGAGTGAACCTGATTTATGCAGCTGTGCATCATCTGGACTCTCCCGAAGAATTTCTTTCCTGCGTATGTGAGGATTTGAACCTGGAACGGGTGGAGATCGACCTGGTCGACTTGAAGGGCCCGGCCTTTGAAACGTGGGACAAGGGCCTGCTGCATGCATTGCTGGTGACGAACGGCTATGCGGAGGCGGTTGCGTTTTCGGCGGAGGGCAAGACGATCCCTCCCACGGAACTGCTTTATAAGAAGGCGCTGGTGCTCGCACCCGGGCTTTTCGAAATCGCCTCCGATTTGCACGGGCAATTGATCCAGAGCACGCTGGCGCAACTCCCGAAAGAAGAACTCGAGCAGAGCAAAGGGAGCCTGGGACTGTTTTGCCTGCCGGGCCAATCCATGATTCCGGGAGGCCAAGCGCCGACGGCGGAGCACCTGATGAAGCATGTAAATGACCTACAAAAACTGGGATTCGGCACACTGATTTTTCGCGCGAAAGAGCTGTACACGATGAGCGCGTACGTGAGCCGCTATACAAAATCGCAAGTGTACTTTGCCGTTGGCCTGTCCGTGATGATTTATGCGATGCAGGACCGGTACAAGAATCTGGACGGCGCGCTGCTGGAAGGTACGGCGCGGCTGTTCACGCAGAATGTGCGGCTGAGCGTGTATCCGATGGCGGAGCCTGCGCTGAAGGCAAGATTGGCAGAACTGGGCGCGGGTAAGTGGACTTATGAGGTTAAGGATGGATTGGTGCATGTGGAGAACCTTCATCCAATCGAACCTATAAATTTCCTGTTCCGGTATCTATTGGCTTGTGGGTTTGTCGTTTCAGCGCGCCCGGTCGAGGTTTGACTCAGTGACAGAATTCGCAGGCGCGGCCGACGGTGCCGATGCCGAGAAGTTCGATGCGAGGAGCAAGATACCCCGGGCGCGGCGCCTCCTCGTTCATCAGGGCGGTACTGAGATATTTCTTGTTGTCGTCGCAGAAAATGGTCGCGACGACGGCTTCCGGCCCGAGCATTTCCTGGGCTTTCAGCGCAGCGAGGAAATTGCAGCCGGAAGAGATGCCCACCGCAAGCCCCAAAGAAAAAGCGAGCTTTTGCGCCATCAGGATGGCGTCGCCATCGGGGACGGAGAGAACTTCGTCGAGTTCCTTGAGGCGGACGATTTCCGGAATGAACTCGTCGGAAATTCCCTGGATGCGGTGATGGCCGACTTTGCAGCCGGTGGTGAGAGTGGGGGACTCCGCGGGCTCGACAGGATGCACGCGGATGGACGGATCACGCTGGCGAAGAAATTTCCCAACACCCATGACCGTGCCGCCGGTGCCGACGCCGGCGACGAAAGCTTGCGGGCGCTTGCCGATGGAGAGGAGTTGCGACCAGATTTCCGGGCCGGTGGTTTCCGAATGCGCGTCCGTGTTGGCGGGATTGGAGAATTGCCGGGGGAGAAAGATGCAGTTGGACGAGGCCGCCAATTCTTCGCAGCGCCGGATACTGCCGAGAAATCCGCCTTCGTCCTTCGAGACCGAGACGACTTCAGCGCCGTAGCTACGGATCAGGTGGACGCGTTCCTGGCTCATCCAGTCCGGCATAAAAATCTTGACGGGGTGGCCGAGCATACGGCCGATGGCGGCGAATGAAATTCCGGTATTGCCGCTGGTGGCTTCGGCGATGGTGTGGCCCGGCGCAATCTTTCCGTCGGTATAGGCCTGCTGAAGAATCCGCACGGCCATGCGGTCCTTGATACTGCCGGTGAGATTCAGATATTCGGACTTGGCGTAGAGCACGCGGTGTTTGCCCTCAAAGCGGAAATGAATGCTGATGAGGGGAGTGTTGCCGACGAGCCTCGTCAACGCCTGGAATTTTGAAGTTGGTACTTCAGCAAGTGTAGGCATAACAGATGGTTGTCGCACGTTGCGCGGAATTCAGCAAGGGCAGCGGACACACAAAAATACTAGTGGGACGAGGGGACCAGCGTGTTAGGCGGTGACGCATCCTTCGCAGCGAATGACTGGAGGACATTCTGGATGACGTTGAACAATTCCGAGGGACGTATGGGCTTGGTGACGTAGCCGTCCATTCCCGCGGAGAGGCAACGTTCACGATCTTCTTTCATGGCATGAGCGGTAAGGGCGATGATAGGCGTGCGCCTGCCGATGAGTTTCTCCCACTTGCGGATTTCAGCAGTGGCTTCGAAACCGTCCATCTCCGGCATCTGAATGTCCATCAGAACAAGGTCGAACTCCGCGCTCCGCATAGCAGCAATCGCCTGTTTGCCGTCTACTGCGATGGAAACTGTGAAGGCGCGCTTTTGGAGCAGGCGTTGCGCCAGGGTGCGATTGACGGCGTTGTCTTCCACCAGCAACACGCGACAACCGTTGCCGGCGAACGTTTCCAGACTAGCGGAAAGCGGTGAAGAGGTTTGCGACGCCTCTCCGCGCGGCTCCAGTCGATTGCCGGCCGGGAACGCGTTTTCCTCCGCGAGAGCGAGGTCCAAAGTAAAGTGAAAGATGCTTCCCTGCTGGGGAACACTTTCGACCCAGATCCGGCCGCCCATCATCTCTACGAGACGCACGCAGATCGCGAGTCCGAGCCCCGTGCCGCCATACTTGCGGGCCATAGAGCCATCGGCCTGGGCGAAGGCAGCAAATATTTTTTCCTGCATCTCCGCTGGTATGCCGATTCCGGTATCCTTCACACCGAAATGAAGCAGCACGCGACCCTTGACGGGAAAAGCGGCGGCGACGGCCACGAGAATCTGGCCGCGCTCGGTGAATTTGATGGCGTTGCCGATCAGATTGAGGAGCACCTGGCGGAGGCGGCCCGGATCGCCGATGAGCGCATCGGGAACATCGGCAGGCGCGTTGAAGGCAAACTGGAGACTTTTCTGTTGCGCGCGGATGGCGCAAGTTTTCAGGACCTGCTCCAGACTCTCCCGTAGCCGGAACGGAATCAGCTCGATATCGAGTTTTCCGGCTTCAATTTTCGAGAAATCCAGGATGTCGTTGATGATGGTGAGGAGCGAGTCTGCGGAGAAACGAACCAGGCCGAGATTTTCGCGCTGGTCTGCCGTGAGTTCGGTGTCGAGGATAAGTTCGGTCATGCCCAGAATGCCGTTGAGCGGCGTGCGGATTTCGTGGCTCATGTTGGCCAGGAATGTGCTTTTGGCGGCGTTGGCGGCTTCGGCGGTGAGCTTGGCGTCTTGCAAGAGTTGCTCGTTCAGCTTTCGTTGTGAGATGTCCTCAGCGGAGATGATGATTCCGCCAACGTTCCCCTGAGGATCGCTCCAGGGATAAACGGAGGAGCTTACCCACTGCTCAACACCATCGGCGCGAATCCAGACGTCTTCGCCCAGATGCTGCTTCTCACCGACCAAACCGCGGCGATGGGATTCCCGCCATTTTTCGGGGAGGTTGGGGATTAGATCATAAAGGCAAATTCCGGTGAGGTCGGAATGGCCAAAACCGTAGTCTGTGTTCCAGCGGCGGCTGGCCGCAAGGTAGCGTATCTCCCGGTCGAACATCGCCACAGCGACTGGGGCGTGTTCGATGAAGGCGCGGAGATGGCGCTCGCTGGCGCGCAGCTCCTCCTCGGTGCGCTTGCGCTCGGTAATGTCGGCGGCGAGGCCGAGAATATAATGCGGAGTGCCCGATGCGTCGCGCACGAGGGAGAGTTTCACGTTTGCCCAAACGAGGCGGCCATCCCGGAGGAGATAGCGCTTGTCGAGCTGGAGATGATCGACTTCGCCGGCGACCAGCCGCTTAAAAGAGTTCAAATCCGACTGGACGTCATCCGGGTGAGTGAGTTCGTCAAACATGCTGAGAGAACTCAGCTCGTCGGGAGTGCGGCCGAGCATGCGCCGGTAAGCTGGGTTAACAGTGGTGTGACCGTCTTTAATCTCGCAGACCGCGATGCCAAATTCAGCGCCTTCAAACACGGCGCGGAATTTTTGTTCGCTTTCACGGATGGCGAGTTCATAGGATCGGCGCTGCGAGATATCCAGAAAGGTGACGACTGAACCGATGGCTTTCCCGCCTCGGAGAAGAGGATGCGACCAGTATTCGACGGGGAAACTTGTGCCATCGCTGCGCCAGAAGACCTCTTCATCGGAATGCGCGCCATTGCTGGCACGAAATGCATGAACTATGCGGCAGTCCTGCATAGGGAACGGAGTGCCATCGGCGTGGGAATGATGGAAGAGCAGGTGGCCGTTTAGCCCGAGGACCTGGTCGCGGGAGGAAAAACCGAGGATGCGCAACGCCGCCTGATTGATAAACGTGCAGACGCCCTGCGTGTCAATGCCGTAGATGCCCTCGGCAGCGGATTCGAGGATGAGGCGAATGCGTTCTTCCTCGTCGGCAAGCCGCTGTTCGACCCTTTTGCGCTCACCGATGATGGCGCCGAGGATTAATGCCGTGAGAGCGAGAATGAGCATGAGGAACTGGAGAACCGCCAGGTCTTCCATTCCCTGGTGGGCCACGCGCATCATGATGGCCAGGCTGGAATCGACGAGGATTAATGCGACGACAACGCCTCGCAGGCCGCGACGAATGGCAATCCAGATGAGCGGCAGGAAGAACAGATAGAAGAGATGGGCGCTGCGGGCAAAGCTGTTGCCAAATGCCAAATAAATCAGGAAGGCAAGCGAAACGACGAAACCGGAAGATTCGAGGATTTCCGCCCGGCTCCAGCCCCAATTTTTTACTGCGAGCGCCGGTTCTTCGGCCCCCGCAAAACCGAGGTAACGCCGGCACCAGGGGATGACGAATTCGAGCAGGAAGGGAGTGATGCTCGAAAGAGCAACGGCGTCACCGATCCACCAGTTGAACGCGGCCTGTGCGTAATCGAAGGCGGAGATTTCGCCGCTCCACACAAGGATGGCCGTGCCGCTAGCGGCAGCGGCCAGCGATGCAAGCAGGGAGACTCCCAAAACAGCGGTGACGTCGCTTGTGGAGCGAATGCGATAGTTGCCTGTCAATTTGCGGCGGAGATAAAGACCGGCTGCAGCGTAGATAAGCGGAACAAGCGGATTGATGAGGAGAAAAGGAAGACCAGTGACACTCTGGTGGTAGTTTATGTATCCGGCTAGATAGCTCGCTGCGACAATCACGGGAATAATTGCCGGCCCCAGGCCGACAATCATAGCGACCGAGAGCCCAACTGGCGGATACCAGGCACTGATGCTCGGCCAAATCTGAAGGTAGACCGTGGTCCGATCCAAAAGGCCGTAGATGATGATGAAGACAATGCCGAAGGCAAGTCGCCGGAGGTAGAAAGATGAGATGCTCCGGGAAGAGCCCGGGGGCGAGTTGGGGATTGAAAAAGTGGGAAAATGACGAGAGAAGAAGGCGTGGAAAGTTGGAGGGATGGAGCCAGATGCTCCAGCTTGGAACACTTCGTTTAAGCCGTGCTCCAGGTTGGGGGCTGTTTGCTTGCCCCCGCCCACACCCACGTTAGAATCGATTTTCCGACGAACCACGAATCCTCTGTAAACTGTTGAGCTTTCGAGAGCCGAGACTTGCGGGGCGGGAGCTCGTCCCATTGACCACAGATCGCCGAAGAAGATATGAGCATTTGGGATACCGAACCTGGGGCGCTACTGGGGCGCCCGGGTATTCCGGTACAATGCGACTTGCAGCAGATTCGAATAGTGACTGACAGGTGGCAGCGTGATTCATCGATTTGTGTTTCATAACGAAGAGCTCAAGACAGTGGACAAGGTGCGGTGGTCGCCGGGGCAAGCCGGATTGATCTGCGGCTGGGGGCTGTTCACGACGGTGCGAATCGTGCGCGGTGAAGCGTTTGCCTACGAGCGGCATTGGAGGCGGCTGGAAAAAGATGCCGCACTCACGCGGCTGCCGCTCAACTATTCCAGCGCCAAGGTGAGAGTGCAACTCCAGGACGTGATCCGCGCGAATAGAGTTGAAGACGGATGCGCGCGAATCTATCTGGTGTGGAACACCGTGGGTTTCTGGAAGAGCGAAGAGAAGATGCCCGAGGTGGACCTGGTGATCACGAGCGCGGATGTGCCGGCGTATCCGGAGACGCTGCGCGTCACTGTGCGCGAGCATGGCCGGCATGCGGCTTCACCGCTGGCGGGAGTGAAAACAACTTCATGGCTGAACAGCGTCTGGGCGGTGGCCGAGGCGCAGCGCGAGGGATTTGATGAAGTGGTCTTACTGAACGAACGCGCGGAGGTAAGCGAATGCACGGCGGCGAATATCTTCGCGGTGAAGGGCGATAAGGTTTTGACGCCGCCCCTGAACTCCGGCTGCCTGGAAGGCGTAACCCGTGGTGTGTTGACGGAAGTCGCTGCGGAAGCGGGCACGTCGGTGGTAGAGCAGACACTGCGAGTGGAGGATCTGTATGCGGCGGAGGAAGTGTTCATCACCTCAACGAACCGGAACGTGATCGGCATCCGCGAAATCGCGGGACGCAAGATCGGGAATGGAACCACGGGAGAGGTTACGAAGAGACTCGACACCGCGTTTGATGCGTATGTGAACGATTATGTCGATCGGAGAATGGCGGCGAACCGCTAGAGACCCCGCCAGAATGCACCGGAAATACAATTGAGGCTGCGCGGGGAGCTGCCTGAGAAGGGCCGAACGGCAGCGGGTGCCTAGATCAAATCTTAGTGATTCGCCGGCGGGCGGCCGGTGGTATGGTGGATGGGGACCGCAGCATGGACAAGAGGAAAGGCCAGGCGCGCAAGCGCGTGTTACAATGCGCGGCTTAGTGGGGGAGCAAGGGCGGAGGGCATGACGGAACCACTGGTGCAAAGCGAAGCGGTTCTCGAGGTGATTTCACCCGATGGAGCGCGGAAGTACGTTCGCGTGGCCCAAGTGCCTTTCCTGATCGGCCGCGGGGCGGAAACCGGCAACCATTTGCAACTGACCGACCGGCGCATCTCGCGGAATTGCGCGGCAATTGTGATGGAAGCGAACCGCTATTATCTGGAAGACCGCGGGCAGCGGCGCGGGATGTTTGTGAACGGCGAAAAAGTGGAAAGCCGGATGCTGAATGACGGCGACGCGCTGACGTTCGGGCTGGAAGATTCCTATCAACTGATATTCCGATCCGCCTCGGGAACAGCCGAGGAAGCGATTCCCCAGCTGTTGACGCGCATTGACCACATGACGAGTTCCGAGTCCACCGGCGGCGGGCTGCGGAAATTGAACATGCTGCTGGAAGCGACATCGCTGCTGCACTCGCAGTTGCCGCTTGATTCCGTGCTGGCGAAGATGATCGATCATGCGATCGCGGTGACGGATGCGGACCGCGGATTGCTGCAAGAAGCGGTAGATGGAAAAGTGGAAAACATGCGGGTGCGGCTGGCGCGGCGCAGCGGCGGGCAGCGGCTGCCTCCCGAGAGCATGACCCCCAGCCAGACGGCGATCCAGCTGGCGATGAAGCAGCAGTCGCCGGTAATCACCGAAGATCTGGCGCAAGCGGAGATGAATCTGCAGGCGGCGGCGAGCATCGTGGCGCAGGGATTGCGCGCGGTAGTGGTGATTCCGCTGTATGCGAGCGCGCGTGCGAGCACGGATGCCTCCTCCACGGATGTGCGGCGCGGCGATTTTCTTGGCGTGCTGTACATGGATTCCAAGCGGCCGACGGCGTTTTCGAAGCTGGACCGGCAAATTCTGGATGCGCTGGCTGCCGACGCCGCGAGCATTCTGGACAACGCGCGGCTGGTGGAACGCGAGCGCGAGCGGCAACGCCTGGAGCAGGAAATCGGCATCGCGCGGGATATCCAGCAGGCTCTGCTGCCGAAAAATTTACGGGAGTATCCTCATCTGGCGGTATCAGGCGTGAATTTTCCTTGCTTGTCGGTGGGAGGAGATTATTTCGACGTCTTCCCGCTGGATGACCGGCGCACGGCGTTTCTGCTGGCCGACGTAAGCGGCAAAGGATTGGGAGCGGCGCTGCTGACAACGATGCTGCAGGGCGCGCTTTCCGGCATGACGCTGGGCACGGACCCGGCGCGAACGTTTAATCACGTCAATCGCTTCCTGTGCGACCACGCGGAAGTGGGCCGGTATGCAACGATGTTTTTCGGCATTCTGGAAGACAGCGGAAAGCTCGAATACATCAATGCGGGGCATCCTTCGCCGATTTTGTTGCGGAAGGAAACGACGCAGGAGGCTTTCACGGAGGGTTCCTTTCCCGTGGGCCTGGTGCCGGAGGCTGAATTTACGACGGCTTCGCTGCAGCTTGAGCCGGACGATACGCTGGTGCTCTTCAGCGACGGCGTGACCGAAGCGATGGATCCCGAAGAGGAACTTTACGGCGTGGCAAGATTGCGCGCCGTGCTGCAAGGAAAGACCGCGCTGCCGCTGGATGAAATCCAGAAAACCGTTCTGGAATCGGTGGAAAATTTCGCGCGCGGGGCGCGCCAGGCGGACGATTTGACGATTCTTGTGGTCAGATACCGCGCCGTGGCGACGGGCATAACCGAAGCCGGCGTTGGCACCGGCAAATCCGCCGCTGCCAACCACTGACCGGAAACTCGCTCCAGGCAAGAGATTACTTCACTTTGCGCAGGGCGGCAGAGCCAGTGCTGCAGGCGCCACCGGAAGAGCTTCCACTTTTTGATCCTTTAGCAGCTTGTTCAGGGCGGGCAACGTCTCCGCATTGACCTTGTTCCACGCGGCAATGTTTTTTGCGATGGAGTTGCAGCCGCTGGTGACGACGTTATAGGCCGAATCGGCCGGCTTCATGTCGGCGCTTTGGACCATGACGAGGTCGTGGCCGAAATCGCGATTCAGGATGCCGAAGCCGGGAGCTTCCGCGTTGCCGTCTTCGAGTGCATGAAATTGTTTTTCAACCTCCGTCAACGCATCCGCAAGGTCTTTTGGCGGATTTGCGGGCAACGCTTTCTTGCGCGAGTCGAATTTCTCGTGCAGCGCCAGAACGCTTTGGAACGAGCGCGCGGTGTCTTCCATGAAGGCTGAGATTTTTCGAGAGAGAGCGAGTTGCGCGGCGTAATCTCCAGGGCTGATGTGAACGCGAGGATCGGGCAACACTTGCAGCTTCTGTTTGTACGACTTCCCTTCCCGCGTGAAAACCAGGTCATACGTGCCCGGCGCTGCCAGCGGCCCGGGCGGCTGAACGCGTGGCGTTTCGCCAGGAACAGCATGATCGGGCAGCGTATATTCGGTGTATTTCAGTCGAGCGCCAAAATATCCGTAGGGCAACGCAGTCGGATGCGCATAGTGAAGGTCCCAGACAAAACGATTGATGCCCGCCTGATTGGGGAGCGCGTCGGGAGGGTAGAACCAATATTCCGGGACGTTTGGTGGCGGAATGGTTTCTTCCACCGCGTGACTTGAATAGTGGCGCACCAGGTTTCCCTGCTGATCATAGATGTCCAGCGCGAGTTCGCTCTTCGACGGGGACTTTTGAAAATACTGGAGTACGGCGCCGTCCGCGGGATTGCGGGCCGCGGGCGTTTCTGTTTGCAGCGGCGTATCCGGATAGTTGTCCCAGCGCACTCGGATCGCAGGCTCGGGCAGAAAAAACTGCGCGGGCGAATCGGCGAGTTTCGGGGACCACTGGCGAAGAGCGGAGATGTCGTCGAGGATCCAGAGGCCGCGGCCGAAGGTGGAGGCGACGAGATCCGCGCCGCGGATGGCAAGATCGGTGACGGTGGCAGTGGGTAGATTGAGCTGCAGGGGCTGCCAGTGATCGCCGGAATCGAAGGAGACATAAATCGCGTTGGTGGTGCCGGCGAATAAGAGCCCCTTGCGGCCGGGATCTTCGCGGATGGTGCGGGCCATGCCGGCTTCGGGCAAGCCGGTGACGATTTTCTCCCAGGTTTTTCCGGCGTCGCGAGTGCGGTAGAAATACGGATGCACGTCCCGCGGCGCGTAGAGCAGCGAAAATGTGCCGTGCTTGGCGAAGACGACGGCATACGCGGTGTTGGCATCGTGAGGTGAAGCTTCGACGCAATTGATGTAGGGATTTTCGGGAAGACTGGCAGGTGTGACGTCGGTCCAGGTGGAACCATCATGGGTGAGGTGGACGAGCCCGGTTGTCGAGCCAACCCAGATCAGGTTGGCGTCGAGAGGTGATGGAGCGATCGTCTGGATAGCGCCGCGCGGAGCGTTTTGAGCTTCATCGCCGTCATCGTCATCCGCATCCCCCCACAGCGAAAATTCGTTGGCGTCTTTGGTGAGCGTGTGGCCATTCTCCATCGGTTTGGCAGCGCCTGGTGGCTCGGGCGTCTTGCTGGTAAGGTCGCCGCTGATTTCTTTCCAGGAAGTCCCGCCGTCGGTGGTCTTTAGAAGAAATTGGGTGCCGTAGTAGAGCGCGTGGGGATCGCGCGGAGAAAAGATCAGCGGAGTTTCCCAGGTGACGCGATAGCCGGCGGGCGGAAGATAAATTGTAGCCACCTGGCCCGTGGCGCGGTTCAGGCGCAGAACCACGCCATACCAGCCGATGGAATAAACCGAGCTGGCGTCGAGAGGATCGGGAGCGATGAAGGCGCTTTCAAACGAGCCGGTTGGAAACCAGTCGCGATAGGTGATTAGGCCGTAGTCGGTGCGATTGGGCACGGAGACGGAACCGGAATCCTGCTGCGACGCGTACAGACGGTAAGGAAACGAACGATCGGTTGAGACTCTGTAAAATTGCCCAGTCGGCTGGTTATACCAAGTGTTCCAGATTTTCCCGCCATCGAGCGTGATCACCGCGCCCTGGTCGGTGCCCATGATGATGCGGCCGGTGTCTTCGGGCGCGATCCACAGGACGTGGTCGTCTTCGCCGCTGGGCGTGCCTTTCCATGCGGCGAAGTTGCGGCCGCCGTCGGTAGACTTGTAGGTGGAGGTCTGCATCACGTAAACGACGTCTGGATTCTTGGGATCAGCAAAGATACGGCCAAAATAATCGTCGCCAAGCACGCGGGGATCCTGCGTGATTTGCTGCCAGGTTTCGCCGGCATCGTCGGAGCGGAAGAGTCCCTGACGCATCAGGGAAAAAACACGCTTGCCGCCGAGGCCGGGAGCAACCGCGAGGCCGATGCGTCCCCGGCGGGCGGGTGGCAAACCTTTTTCGCCGGTGGGAGTCCAGTTTTCACCCGCGTCAGACGATTTGATGATGACGGTGTCTACTTCCGGTTCTTGCGGAGCCTTCTCTTCGGAAGGTTTCCCTCCCGGCGGCGAGGGAATTCGCCGGATGACCGCATAGATGACGCGGGGGTCACTGGGATCGAAACAAAGTTCCGTGGGACTGTGGCGGTCGTCTTTATAGAAAACTTTGCGCCAGGACTTGCCACCATCAATGGTCTTGTAGATGCCGCGATATTCGCTGGGCGTGATGTCGCCGACCGCGGCGACGTAGACAATATTGGCATCCTTGGGATCCACGAGGATGCTGGGAATTGTGCGGGATTCTCGAATGCCAATGTTTGTCCATGTGGCGCCGGCATCAGTGGATTTCCAGAGGCCGATGCCCGGCGTTTGCTCGCCGGTGGCGACGTAAATCGTGTTGGGATCCGACGGTGCGACGACCAGGTCGCCGATCGAAGCAACGCGGGCGTCGTCGAAAATCGGAAGCCAGGTGACGCCGCCATTGGTGGTTTTCCAGACGCCGCCGCCGGGCGTGCCCATGTAATAGGTTTTGGGATCGCCGGCGATTCCAGCGACGGCGGTGACGCGTCCCCCGCGATAAGGTCCGACCAGGCGCCAGGAGAGGCCTTTCATCTGTTCCGCGGAGAGTTCCTGAGTGGAAGCGTGCGAACCAAGCAAGAGTGAAACAATCGCGTAGAAAGAAATTGAAAGCTTTCGCGCGCGGCGAAGAAGGCGGGCGGTGAATGAGGTCAAGACGGTGTCTCCTGAGAAAAAGTGAGTGTAACACGCACGGGATGCCGGAGACCTGGCCGGGGGGAAAAAATGAATCTTCAAGAAGTATTCCGGTTTATGAATGGCGAGAGATATGGCGTGTTGACTACGGCCACAAATTCGGGACAACCGGAAGCGGCGCTGGTGGGATTTGCGGTAACGCCGGCGCTGGAGATTATTTTCGATACCGTGCGCAGTTCCAGGAAATACGCCAACCTGAAAGAAAATCCGCGAGTGGCGTTTGTGGCGGGCTGTACGACGGAAATCACCGTGCAATATGAGGGAGAAGCGGAAGAACTGGAAGGAGAGGCGTTGGCGAAATACAAACCGATTTATTTTCAGAAATTCACAGATGGGCCGGCGCGGGAGAGTTGGGCCGGGATAACGTATTTTGTGGTGCGGCCGAAGTGGGTGCGGTATAGCGATTATAATCCGGGGAAGCAGCGGATTGAAGAGCAGCAATTTTAGAGCCCAGCGCGCAACAATTGAGGCTATTGCTAAAAGCGCCCGCCGCAGACGGCCGCTACAGTTGATGTCTAGAGCTCGCGCAACGCAACGGCGACCGGACGGATTGAGGCGCGAATTGCGGGAAGCAGGCCGCCCAAGACGCCCATGACCAGCGCGAAGAGAATGCCCATCAGCAGCAGGTCAAACGTGATCTTGAAGGCGAACGCCAGGTTCGAGAAGGTCTGAAAATTCATGGTGCTGGTGGTCAAGCCGTTCAGCGGAAGCACGGCAATGCAGCCCAGGATGCCGCCGACGATTGAAATCAACAGGGCCTCGAAGAGAAATGATAGGAGAACGTTCAAAGTGGAAAAGCCGAGAGCGCGCATGGTGGCGATTTCGCGGCCGCGCTCGGCGACGGCGGAATACATGGTGTTCAAGGCGCCAAAGACGGCGCCCACCGCCATGATGAGTGCGACAATGCCGCCAAGCACTGTGATCAGCCGCGTCATCACCGTAGATTGCTTCGCGTAATAGTCCACCTCCCGGATCGCATCCACCGTTAACCGCGGGTCGGAAGTTACGGAATCCTTGAACTGCTGAAAGGCCGCGGGCGAAGTGAGGTGAACGGTTGCCGACTGAAAAATGTTGGGCGGACGTTGCAGGACCTGGCTCAGGATTTTTGCGTCGCACCAGACTTCCGAATCGAATGACGAGCCGCCGGCATCAAACACGCCGACAACTTTCCAATGTCCCCCGCCCATGCTGACGGAGTCACCGAGTTTGAGGCCCGAATACGTATTTGTGGCGTTCTTGCCGACAATCAACTGCGAGAGACCCGGTTGAAACATCTGGCCCTGGGCGATCTTGACGAAGGTGCGGATTTGCATGACGTTCGGGGAAACACCCCGGACTTGCACGTTGGCGTCCGTGCCTGTGGTGATCAGCGGAATCGGCACCACACCGACAACTTCCTGGGTGACGAGCGGGCCGGAGGCGTCGTGCGCAACTCCGGGGGCATCCTGAACAATACGAATCGAATCGAGCGTGATGCCGCCCAACATTTCGGAGGCAGACCCTGCGCGCATCACCAGTACATTTCCGGCGGAACCCGAAGCGACCAGCGTGGACTTGAAGCCCTTGGCAAGCGAGAGCATGGCGACAAAGACGCCGACGGTACCCGCGATTCCGAGAACCGCGACGATAGTGGAGGTCCATCGCGCGCGGATGCTGCGAAAGTTGTAGGACACGGGAACGGTGTTAAAAAACGGCGCGACCAGTCCGACGAGGATGGTCAGCCCGAGCAGGAAAACAAAAACTGCGGCCAGCGTGATCACAAACCCGAAGAAAAGTTTGGGCAGCATTCCTAGACCCTCCTCAGGGCATTGACTACACGAAGGCGCATGGCACTGACGCCGGGAATCACTCCGCTGGCGAATCCCACGACTATGGCGAGAGCTAGCCCAAACAGCAGCATCGAGGGCGCGAGAACGATGCTGGGCAGCAGGCCAGCGAGCGCGTTGCCCAAAGCCGGGACGAGGATCATCGCGCCAAGGATGCCGAGCAAGCCGCCAAAGAGCGCAATTGCCAGCGCTTCCGCGAGAACAAAAAACAAAACCGCGCGGTCCGAAAAGCCGATGGCCTTGAAGACGGCGAGTTCCGAAGTGCGCTCGCGAACGGAGATCGCCATGGTATTGCCCGTGACGAGAAGAAGAGTGAAAAAGACCACCGAACCGATGGAAACAATCAGGAACTGGATGTTTCCAAACTGCTTGACCCAGTTGGCGGCGAAGGCGGATTCGGTCTGTGTCGTGGTTTCGAAGGGAGAATTGGCGAATTCCGCGTCAATGGCTTTCGCAATGCGCGGCGAGTCATCGGGATTGTCGACCCGTAGGACATACCAACCGATCTGGCCTTTGACACGCTCGGGAACTTTTTCCTCGAAATAGTCCCACTGAAACCAGAACTGGGTTTCGTCATCCTGGGGGCGCTTGCCATGGTAAATGCCGGCCAGGTTGAATTCCCAGGAGCCGCCGCCGTAGAGCGTGGTCTTAATGGGGATGCGATCACCAATTTTCCAGCCGAATCGCTCAGCCGTTTTGGCACCGGCTATGGCGCCCTGGCGGTCTTTCAGAAAGTTAGCCCACTGGTCATCCGGAACAATCATTTCTGGAAACACTTCGCGCTGGGACTGCGGATCGATCACGAATTGCGGGAAAAAATTCTTTTCGTCGATGTACGTGCCGCCGAACCAGTTGTTGTGCGTGATGACTCTCACGCCGGGGATGCGCAGGATTTTGTCGCGGTGGGCGAGCGGCATCAGGTTAATTATGGACGTTCGGTTGATCACCACCAGGCGATCCGCGCCGGCAACGTCGGCTCCGCGATTGAAGGCGTCGCGGACGACGGCGAGGAACACAAAGAGGAACAGGGCGACGGCAAAGGACCCGATCGTCAGGAGCAGGCGAACCTTTTTGCGGAACAGGTTGGCGAAGATGATGTTGGCGAATTTCATGCGACACCTCCGGCCGTAGTCAACTGCGGCTGTTTGCGCCCTTCGACGAGCACGCCCTTTTCAAGATGTAGCGTCGTGTTGGCGCGGGAAGCGACAACGGGGTCGTGGGTGACCATCAGCACGGTCTTGGAGTGCTTGCCGACCAGCTCTTCAATGAGCGCCATGATTTCATCCGCACTCTTGCGGTCGAGGTCGCCGGTGGGCTCGTCGCAGAGGAGGAAAGTAGGGTCGGAAACGACGGCGCGAGCGATGGTGACGCGCTGCTCCTGCCCGCCGGAGAGTTGGCGGGGGAAGTGATTCATGCGGTCGGCAAGGCCGACAACGGAGAGCGCAGTCTCCACGTGTTCGCGGCGTTCGGCCTTCGAAAGCTTGGTGAGCAGCAGGGGAAGCTCCACGTTTTGAAACGCGGTGAGCACGGGAATCAGGTTGTACATCTGGAAGATGAAGCCGACGTGGCGGGCACGCCACTCGGTCAGGCGGCCCGCAGACATGTGGGTGATTTCGTCGCCCGCCACGGTGATGCTGCCGCGTGTGGGCACGTCCAGGCCGCCCAACAGATTCAACAGCGTGGTTTTGCCGGAACCGCTCGGGCCCATGAACGCGATGAATTCGCCCTTCTCCACATCCAGGTTCAAGCCCTGGAGGACATGAATCTCTTCTCCGCCGCGACGATACGTCTTGTCGAGATCGCGGACCTGAATGAGGCTGGAGTTACCGCCACTTCCGTCGACTTTCACCATGGGGAGCGCTCCTATCGTTTAATCTGCACCGACTGGCCATCACGAAGCGTTTCCGGGCCTTTCACAACCACAACCGCATCCGGCTGAAGCCCGGCAAGAATTTCGACATCAGTCCCGCGATTGGAACCCAACGAGACCGCGCGGCGTTCGAGCGTATCGCCTTTCACCACGAAAACGAACTTGGAAGAGTTGTCCTGATGAACGGCGACCTGCGGCACCAGAGCCACCGCCGAGGCCGCCGCCGGCGATTTATCCGCCGCCGCTTTGGGCTTTTCGTCTTCCAGGAAAGTCACCTTCACTCCCATATCCGGAAGAATTCTGGGTTGGGTTGCCGGGTCGATCAGGCGAACATGGCCGTCATCGGTGAAAGAGATACGAACTTTCACGGTGGCTTTCTGGCGGTCGGCGGTGGGAATAACGGTTCGCACCTTGGCCGGGATGCTCCAATCCGGGTAGGCATCCAGAATCGCCGTGACCGGCTGGTTGGGCTGCACCTTTGCAATATAAGATTCGCTGACGTCCACCTCAATTTCATTGGAGTGGAGATCGACGATGGTGGCGATGCCGGTGCGGGTGAAGCCGCCTCCCGCCGAGACGGGCGAGACCATTTCGCCGACCTGCGCGTCCTTCGAAACCACAATGCCGGCGTACGGCGCGCGGATGGTGCAGTTGTCCACGGCCTGCTGCTGCTCACGGATGCGAGCCTCGGTACCTGCAACCTGCTGCTTGGCCAGATTGATTTTGGCGCGCAGGCTGTCGGCGGTCATAACCGCGGTGTCGAGGGCCTGCTGCGTTTGCACCCCTTCCTTCACAAGTTGTTGCGCGCGGTGGAGTTCGATTTCAGCGTTGCGAAGCTGGACTTCATAGTCGGCGATGGCCGCTTGTGAGGAATCGCGATCAGCTCTGGCAGAGTCCAGGGCGCGGCGGGCGTCGGAATCATCGAGCGTTGCGAGAAGTTGTCCCTCGGCAACGCGAGTTCCCTCATCAAACATGACGCTGGTGACGCGGCCGGTGATTTTCGCGGCAATCGTGGCGCGGCGGCGCGGCGTGATGTAGCCGCTGGCGTTCAAGACCCCCGCAGGACCATTGACCGGCTTGCGAACGGTTGCTACTTCCACTTCAGCTTTGCGATCGCGGAACGCCGAGGCGGCAACGGCGAGCAAAATCAACGCCAGCGCCCCGAGAATCAGCCAAAGCCAGCGTCTGCTGGACTTGGCGGCGTTGCGCTTGGTATCGCTGATGCGCAGAGAGCCCAGGTCGGGCTTCAGCGATTTAGGTGTCGTCGCCATGCGGCGGCATCTCCTCGAATAAGGTGTGGACCTGAAGTCTTGATACGCACCCGGTAACTCATATATTTCAGCGAGAGGAAGAAGGAATTGTTGCGCCTTCATTTTACCGAGAGGAGGCCGGTTTGGGGAGAAGAATGAACGGGAGGGGGTCAGGTGCGGGTGGCGTGGTAAAAGAACTGGCCAAGACCGATTGTGAATAGGAAATTACCGAAGATGGCGTGGTCCAGGCAGGCCAGGAGCAACGAGCCTGAGGTTTGGTAGGTGAGCGAGAAGAGAAATCCGCCGATAAAGCAGAGGCCCACGGCCAGCCAATTCCTGAAAATGATGTGAACAAACCCGAACGCAATCGTACTGGCAAGCAGCATGCCCCAACCGCGGCCGAACAGCGCCTGGTAGCGATGGAAGAAAAATCCCCGGTAGAGAAATTCCTGGGGGTAGACGGAAAGTAGGGGGTAGAGAAGAAAAATGAGCGCCCAGAGCAGGGGCGAGCGCCGGATGAGGGAAAAGAGGAGTTGCGGCGCAAGGAAGTAAACCGCGATTCCAAGGCCCACGATGCACACCGTATCTCGAATCAGGAGCGCGGGAAGGAATGGCCGGATGTTACCCCAGGAAGAGAGTCGCGAGAGGCTGAACGTGGGGTCACGCCGGAGGAGAAGAAAGGCGAGGAGCGCGATGAGGAGGAGATACGGAATCGGCAGGTTGGGAATGCGGCGGTAATAGATGAGCAGAGGAACAATTACATAAATGGCGGCGAATTCGACGACGAGAAAAAGTAGACGATTCACGGGTGAAACACCGGGCGGCAAACTCACGAATCCCCTCGTTCTCCGGTAGATGTTGAATTCAGGGCATCCGGATTTCGGAGCGAATTGCGCAGGCTGTTGACGGCGGCCTGGGCGCAGTGCACCTGTTTCTGGATGGTCAGGGCACTCTCGCGATCGGGCGGAGAAAGGGAAGGAATGTCCGTCAACAGTTCAGAGTAGCCAAGGATGGCGGTCAGGGGATTGCTGATCTCGTGGGTGGCGCCGGCGGCGAGCCGCCCAAGCGCCGCAAGTTTCTGCGAGTGGGTCACGCGTGACTGGACGGATTTCAAGTTTTCAAGCGAGGCCTGCGAAAGGCGAACCAGGCGGCGGAGCTCCCTGGCCAGGAGAGTCAGCTTCCAGAAAACCAGGCCGCTGAGGAGCACCATCGCCCCAAAGACCAGGCGGAGCCGAAATGCCGCGACGTCCTCGGGGATATCCTTTTCGAACGAGCCGAGCAGGGCGATGACCGGCAGGGATAGGATAGCGACCATTGCGATGCGCGCCGTCCACAGGCTCTGGTTGATTTCGCGATTCGGAGTCTTGTCCTCGCCGGGCTGCAGGGAAGGGCCAAACGCCGCAACTACAGTAACCAGGAGCAGCGACACCAGGAAGGGCGTGTCGTAAAAGCCGCCCGCATAATAAACTCCTCGATCGATGGCAACACTGAGCAGCAGATTCGCCGAGGCGATCAGGACAAACAGGCAGAGAAAGCTGCCGTAGAAGGTGCGCCAGAGCCCCGAGCTGCGTTTCCAGACGACTGCCAGCCCGGTGATGATCATCAGATGCTGAATCAACGCGAGGAGATAATAAGCGGGATTGTATTTGGAGAAATCCTGAATGACGAGTTGCCAGGGCAGGGCGAAGTAGGCGTACAGGGCCAGCCACCAGAAAGTGAGCAGCGCGAAATCGAGATGACGGAGCCGCATGTCGCGGCCCGCGGAGGCCGAATGCGGTCTCAGAACAAAGGCGGAGAGAAAGAAAACGTGCGCCAGCAGGAAGAGTGTGTCGCCAATTACCGGACTGGGGGAGGAATAGACGCGCAGCGAATCGTAGTAGAACCAGTAGGCCTGCGATAGCAGCATCTGAAACAAACCCGCGGCCATCAACTTCCAGTAGAGCGGCAGGACCCCGCGATGGAAACGAAAATTCTCGCGCACCGCCAGGATTGCCACAATCAGCAATCCGCAGGGGAGCGCATCGCCGAAAATGGTCAGCCGGAAAGATGGCTTGGCGAACATCGCAACCCCCGCGTGCAACAACAAAATCCCACACGCGAAAGCAAGAAAGACTTTGTGGCGGGGTTGAATACTCATCCTGCTCGCTCCGAAACAATGGACGAAGCAATCCCGGAAACCGAGGCTGGCAAAGCGGCCGCTGGGAGAAAAATCGTGAAGTAAGCGCCGCCCTCGAGGCGGTTTCCGCAGGTGATGTCGCCATCATGCTGGCGAATGATCCCGTAACATGTGCTCAGCCCGAGGCCAGTTCCCTTCCCGACGGGCTTGGTAGTGAAAAACGGTTCGAAAGCGTGTTCCGGATGCCGGATGCCCGGCCCGGTATCCGAAAACTGGATGCAAACTTGTGGTTCGCAGCGACTTACGGAAATCGCAAATTCGCCGCCTCCAACTTCTTCCAGGGCATCCATCGCGTTCGAAATTATCTGGAGAAAAACGTGAAGCAACTGGCTGGAATCGGCCAGCACCGGCGGACAGGCCGTCTCCACGTCCAACTCCACCCGAATGTTTTGGAGTTTGTCGATGCGGCTCAGATGCAGGGCACTTTCGAGCAACGGCTTTACTTCCAAGGGAGCGAGTCGCAGCGGGGTTTCCTGGGCGAAGCGCTGCATGTTCTCGACGAGGGCGTCGGTGCGTTCCGCGTACTGGCCAATCTTTTCGGCGAGGGAGCGACTGCGAGATTCGACACCCAAGCGGGAGGTGATGCGCAAGGCCTGCTCCCGGATAATGGTCATGGCTTTCCGAATCTGGTCAGCGACACTGGCCACCAGTTCGCCGAGCGAAGCCAACTTATCACCTTGCACCAGGTGATCCTTGAAGCGATCAATGCTGGAGTAAGTATTGGAGAGGTGCCGCAGGGAACCAAACAGGTTGGCGCTGAGAAAATCCTGCTTGATGGAAAGCAGCAACGTCAGCATAAAGATGGTGAGCAGGGTGATGTCGAGCCGGAAAGAAAAAAGCCGGTCTTGGGGAGAGTAGGTCGCGAGAAGCCACAATCCGATAGCGGGGGTCGAAACGGTGACGAGCATGGCCAAATGCGAGGAAAGAAATGCGAATGGCCGGATAGCTCTTTGCTGCCCCCCTTGGTGCTCTCCCTTTGCGATAGCGGGTTCAAGAAGTGGGCGACCGGCAAGGCAGAGACAGACGAATCCACCCATGGCGGCGACCAACGGGACATCATAGAGAGAGCCCGTATAGTATCCTCCGGTATCGATCGCCACATTGATCAGGTCGGAGGCCAGCGCGTAAGTTGCGGCAGAGAGAAAGAAAATACGGTACACCGGCCGCCAATCGCCGCGTTCCCGGAAAAACGCAACCCCAGTGGCAACGGCAAATAACTGATTTCCAATCGCATCCGCCACGTTGAAATTATGGTTGTAGATCTCCATGGCACCCGGAAGCAGGCGGTAGGCGTAGACGAAGAAGGCAAAGAGGTAGAGCGAGTAAAGAATCAGGATGGAGAGATCCAGCAGACCAAAACGCCGGAAGCGGGAATCGTGCTCTTCTTCGGGCTCCAAGGCAGTCGCTGCAACCAGGGGAACCAATCCCACGAATAATAAGATGTCGGCGACGGGTACATCAGGGACTGCGAGGTGGAACCACAATTCATTGGTGGACCAGATCAGCAGGCTGCAAAGCCACATCGCCGCCCCGATGAAGAGCAGGAACCAGAAAGCGCGGACCTGACCTCGACCCCGAAGCGCGTTCTGCAAAGTGAGGAAGGTTACTGCCCCGCCCAGGCTGGCTTGCAGGAGGTCGCCGAACAGGGCAAGTTGAAAACCCTTGGGAAGAACCAGTGACGCGATGATTGACAGGAGAACCGCAGCCGCCGTCAAGGAGTAGCCGAGGAGCAGGGGCCGGCTCACACGCCGGCCTTTTTCGGCTGGAGCAAGCGGCGAGTTGTGGCCGGCTTTCATGATCAGTCGAAGGACACACGAATTTCGACGGTGCAGAATGGTTCTGGTACCCGCAGACCGAAAGCCGGCCACGGCGCGATGGGTAACTTGGCCCGGCTGAATACCGTCTTCCCTATTTTTTTACACTTCCGGCAAAAAGCGGCCGGAATTCTTGGCCCTTGTGTGGCGAAGGTTAAGCAGTAACCCGCCCGACACACAGCTTTCTGGAGCTAAACCTGACACGGAACTTCGGTGGAAGCTCTATCGGACTTGACTGGTCCTGTTTCAAAGATTTTTGAAACATTTCGCGGCGCCAGAACATCGAAGCCACGTTGGTTCTTCCGGCGGCCGAGTGTTTAGGACTTGACAGAAACCTTGGGAAGAAATATGAAGAGGGGGCCGCGTAACATCTCCTCACATCCTACGGAGGGTCCAAATGGACGCTTCACGCCGTGATTTCCTGAAAATTGCAACAGTAGGGAGCACAGCCGCAGCGGTGTTCGGCTTTGATTTGAAGCCGGCCTATGCGGAGCTCCGCGAGCTGAAGATTGGCCGCGCCAGCGAAACGCGGTCAACTTGCCCGTACTGCGCTGTGGGCTGCGGAACAATCATCTACACCATCGGCGACCGCGCGAAGAATGTCACCGCGCAAGTAGTCCATGTCGAGGGCGACCCTGACCACCCCACAAACCGCGGCACACTCTGCCCGAAGGGTTCTTCGCTGCAGCAAGAGATCATGAATGACCGACGTTTGTTGAAGCCGCAGGTGCGCCGGCCGGGTGGCACCGACTGGCAGGATATTTCCTGGGACGATGCCCTCAATGAGATCGCTGCCAGGATTAAGAAGACCCGCGATGACACCTTCGTTGAGAAGGATGCGGCGGGGCACACGGTGAACCGCCTGGAATCGCTCGCCTTCATCGGCGGCTGCACGGACACCAACGAGTTTAACTATCTGGTTGTGAAAACGATGCGCGCCCTGGGGGTCACGCATCTGGAAAACCAGGCCAGGGTTTGACACGGCCCCACGGTCTCAAGTTTGGGACCAACGTTCGGCCGGGGCGCGATGACCAATGGCTGGGTCGACATGAAGAATACCGACATGATGCTCATCATGGGCGGTAATCCTGCCGAGAATCATCCTTGCGGATTCAAATGGCCGGTGGAAGCGAAGCGCACCCGCAACGCAAAGATGATCGTTGTGGATCCCCGATTCACGCGCACCGCTGCGGTCGCCGATCTTTTCTGCCAGATCCGCGCGGGATCGGACATTGCATTCCTCGGCGGCGTGATTCACTACGCCATCGAAAACAATCGAATCGCAAAAGACTACCTGGTCAATTACACCAACGCGGGATTCATCGTAGAAAAGGATTTCAAGCTCCCTGATGTCGATGGCTTGTTCTCCGGCTTCGACGATCAGAAACAGACTTACAACCGGACCAGTTGGAATTACCAGGGCTCCGGCGGGAAAGCCCCCGCCCCTGCTGCCGCGAAACCCGGACAGCCCCCGGCCCTTCCTGGGCTGCCGGGAACTGTCGACTTTGATCCCACGCTGCAGAATCCGAACTGTGTGTTCCAACTCCTGAAGAAGCAATATTCGCGATACACGCCGGAGATGGTCGAGCGCATCACCGGCATCCCCAAGGAACAATTCCTCAAGGCCGCCGACCTCTACACTTCGGTGCGCAAAGACGGCGACATGAAGAAGGTCAGCACCATCATCTACGCCGTCGGCTGGACCCATCACTCATTCGGCACGCAAATCATCCGTACCGCAGCCATCCTGCAACTGGTGATGGGCAACGTCGGCCGCGCGGGCGGCGGCGTAAATGCCTTGCGCGGTCACTCCAACATTCAGGGCGCCACGGACATGGCCGGCCTCTTCGATAGTCTACCGGGCTACCTGAAGACTCCGATTCCCGCGGACGCATCCTTTGACGATTGGATGAAGCGCGTCACTCCAACATCTTCGAAGCCAGCCGCCTGGGATTCGTTCAACTACTACAGCAACACGCCGAAATTCACGGTCAGCTTCCTCAAAGCCCTCTATGGCGACGCGGCCACGAAACAAAACGGCTGGGCCTTCGATTATCTGCCGAAGGTCGACCGCAATTACTCCTGGGTCCAGCTGTGGGACGACATGTACAACGGGACCGTGAAAGGCATGCTGGCCTTTGGGATGAACGGCGTAGCCATCGGCCCCAACTCCAAGAAAAACATCGACGCGTTGAAAAAAGCGGATTTCCTGGTCGTCGGGGAAATTTATCCGAACGAGACCAGCGATTTTTGGCGGGCGCCCGGAATCTCCACGGACGAAATGAAGCAGATCCAAACAACTGTCTACAACTTGCCTTGTGCGGGTTTTGCCGAGAAAGACGGCTCAATGACCAATTCCGCGCGCTGGGTGCTATGGAAAAACACGGCCGTGCCGTCGCCAGGAGATGCCCGGCTGGACCAGGCCATCGTGGCGCAGATTTTCCTGAAGGTTCGTGAGCTCTACAAGAAAGAAGGCGGCAAGTTCCCCGATCCCATCGTGAACCTGACCTGGAATTACAGCTATCCCTCCAGCCCTCCGTTGGCCGAAGTATTGAAGGAAATCAACGGCAAGGCGCTGGCGGACCTGGAAGATCCAGCGACCAAACAACAGATCAAGGCCGGCCAGCAGCTTCCCGGTTTTGCCTGGCTGAAAGACGACGGCACGACGTCCTGCGGCAACTGGATTTACTCCGGCGCCTTCACCGAAGCAGGCAATCAAACTGCTCGGCGCGACCCCTCCGATCCTTCGGGCATGGGAGTGCACCCGGCGTGGGGTTGGTCGTGGCCGGCGAACCGGCGCGTGCTCTACAATCGCGCATCGTGCGATGTGGAGGGCAAGCCATGGGATCCGTCACGTAAACAAGTGTGGTGGAGCGAAGCCACTCAAAAATGGGTGGGCAACGACGTGCCGGACTTCAAAGCCGATTCGAAGCCCAAGGATCACATGGGTCCATTTATCATGAATCCGGAGGGCGTCGGCCGAATCTTTGGACCGCTCGCGGCCTTCGCCGACGGGCCGTTCCCGGAATTCTACGAACCGATCGAGAGCCCGATTGACAATCCGTTGCATCCGCAGCAGACGCACAATCCGGTGGTCAAACGATTCAAAACCCCCGACGACAAATACGGCACACCGAAAGACGGTTACACCATTGTCTGCACGACTTATCGTATGACCGAGCATTATCACTACTGGACAAAGAACAATCCCATGAATGTCCAGCTCATTCCGGAACCCTTCATCGAAATTCCCGCCGAACTGGCGAACGACATCGGGGTTCACGGCGGCGAAAAAATAAAAGTCTCGAGCATCCGTGGCGAATATATCGCCAAGGCGATGGTCACCAAGCGGATCAAGCCGATGATCATCGACGGCAAAAAGGTCTACCAGATCGGCTTCCAGATCCACCAGGGCTTCCGGGGAATCACCGAGGACGAAGGTAAGGACGCCAGGACGCTGGCGAACCTTCTCACGCCCACGGTTTATGATCCGAACGCTTACACACCGGAATTCAAGGGCTTTCTGGTGAAGGTCGAGAGAGCGTAGGAGAGCCGAAATGAGCCAAGCCACACTACGCATCCAGAAAATTTCCGGCCACGCCGGCACGGTCCCCGGCGAAGACACGCAGCGGCAATTCACGGTTTGCAAACTGATTGACACCACCACCTGCATCGGTTGCAAGGCGTGCGAAGTGGCTTGCGTCGAATGGAACGACATGCCGTTCTCGCCAACCACGTTCGATAACACCTATCAGACCATGCCGGACACCCGGTGGAATTATTGGAACCTGATCCTCTTCAACGAGCACGAGCGCGAAGACGGCACCCTGCAGTGGCTGATGCGCAAGCACCAGTGCATGCACTGCGCCGAACCGGGCTGCCTGGAAGCTTGCCCCGCCGACGGCGCCATCGTGCAGTACACCAACGGCGTGGTGGACTTCCAGCAGGATCACTGCATCGGCTGCGGCTACTGCATCACCGGTTGCCCATTCAACATTCCGAAATTCAACAGCGTGACCAAGCGGATGTACAAGTGCTCGCTGTGCACGGATCGCGTCAGCCAGGGGCTTGAACCTGCTTGCATCAAGTCCTGCCCTACCGGCTGCCTGCATTTCGGCTCCAAGGACGACATGAAGTTCCTTGCCGAAAATCGCGCCAAGCAACTGCGCGATCATTTCGGCTACGAAAACGCCGGCGTTTACGATCCCCCGGGCGTCGGCGGCACGGGCGTGATTTACGTGCTGCACGATGCGACCAAGCCGGAACTTTACGGCGGGCTGCCAAGCAATCCGACCATCCCGCTGGCCGTGAAGTTCTGGAAGCACCCGCTGAAGTGGCTGGGCAACGTGGCTCTGGTCGGCGGCCTGATCGGATTGTTCGCCCATTATTTGAAGTTCGGGCCGAAGGCGCATGATGAGTCGGACGTGGCATCGAAGGAAGGAGATTAACCGTGAGCCATACGGAACAGTTGCTTCCTCACGATCGTGTGCTCCGCTACGAATTTAATGAGCGTATGAATCACTGGGTCGCCGCCGGCTCGTTTATTTATTTGATGCTGACGGGCCTCGCGTTCTGGTCGCCCTGGCTCTTCTGGATCGCCTCGGCGCTTGGTGGCGCGGAGCTTTCGAGAATGCTGCATCCGTGGGTTGGTCTGGTCTTCTTCCTTGCGGTTTGCTACATGTTCGCGCTGTGGTCCAGACAGATGAACTTTGATTCCGTGGACGCCCAATGGTGGAAGGCTCTTCCTCACTACATTCGTAATGAAGACGAGAAGATGCCGCCCGCGGGCCGTTACAACGCCGGGCAAAAGCTGCTCTTCTGGAGTTTCTTCGGCGGCGCGATTCTCCTGCTGGCTTCGGGGCTCGTGCTTTGGTTTACGGAATCGCTTCCCTGGAGTTTGCGTTGGGTGCGCTATATCTCGGTCGTCGTGCACGCGGGTACGGCGCTTCTGCTGATCGGAAATTTCATGATTCACATCTACATGGGGGTTTTCGCCGAACGCGGCGCGTTTGGCAGCGTCATTCGCGGCGACGTTTCGCTCGCGTTCGCCAAGCGGTATCACCCCGGCTGGTATAAAGAGATCGTCGCGAATTCCAATCGACCGAAATGACCATTCTGGCGGCCGGGAAAGTGAATTACCGCGCGCGAATCGAGCGCGCCGCTCTCCTGGCCGAGCGTCATGCGTTTGCCCGGGAAATTCTCTCCTTCTACGCTTCGATCGCAGAATTTCAGCGAGAATTTTACGAAGCCCTTCCCAAGCTGTGGGGGAAGAGGCCCGTGGTGCCGGCGAACGGGGATTTGCGCTCGGAGCTTAACCTGCCGGTGCTGCTGGAGCCTTTCTCTGAGTTTCTGAAGATTCTCGAAATGCACGCCCCGGAAGCGCTGGTCGAAGAGTCCCGGAACTTGAAGTCCAAGGGCGCTGCCCGGCAAGCGGAAATCTTGCAGGAATTCTGGAAGACCGGATTGCTGGAAACCAACCTGCCGGTTGCCGGGCCATCGGAACCGCCGCTGGCCGATCCATTCGAAGATTTTTTCGCGCGGGCGATGCTGCAGCCGTACGCGGACTTCGTCACAGGAGTGATGCTGCCGCCCGCGCCGCTGATGACGGTGTGCCGCTGCCCGCGCTGCAATGCCCTGCCCTTGCTGGGCGTGCTGCGCCCAGAAGGCGACAGCGGCAAGCGCTTCCTGGTTTGTTCCTTCTGTTCTCTCGAATGGGAATTCCGGCGAATCCTCTGCGCCAATTGCGGAGAGGCAGAAGAGCAGAAACTTCCCGTTTACGTTGCCGAACAGTTTCCCCACATTCGCGTAGAGAGTTGCGAAACCTGCAAGCACTTCCTCCGCACCATCGACCTCACCAAAGACGGACACGCCATCCCCGTAGTGGACGATCTGGCCGCCGTGCCGTTAAGCTTGTGGGCCGAGGAGCACGGCTATACCCGGATTCAAGGAAACCTGCTGGGGACGTAGCCCTCTTCGACGATCGAATCAAAGACACTCTAAAAAATGGAATGGAGCGGGTATGAACCGATTCGGACTGCTCTTCTTGCTCGTTGTTTTGTGCGTCGGAGAATCTCACGCGCAAGCACAAAAGGCGGAAGCTGCGCCGCTGACAGTGATTCGCGCGGGCACGCTGATTGACGGACAAAGCGAAACGCCGCGGAAGAATCAATTGATTTTCGTGCGCGGCCAACGGATTCAGAAAGTCACGGACGGCTCCACGGCAATCCCCGCTGGCGCGAAGACGATTGATCTTTCAAACGCGACGGTTCTTCCCGGGATGATCGACTCTCACACACATCTTTTTCTGTGGGGCGAGGATCCCGCCAAGGGCGGGTACGACGCGAACATATTGAAGGCGGGAATCGCGTTGCGGGCCGCGCGCGCGACGTATGCGGCGAAGCGGGCGCTTGAGCAGGGTTTTACGACACTACGCGACGTCGAGACCGAGGGCGCGGGCTACGGCGACATCGGAATCAAGCAGGCCATCGAAGAAGGAACGATTCCCGGCCCACGTGTGTTCGGCGCCACGCGAGGGATTTCCACGACCGGCGGCTACAACCTGGAAGGTTATGCGCCCGAACTCGTGATGCCGAAAGGCGTGCAGATTGTGGACGGGCCAGTGGAAGCCCGCAAGGCGGCGCGCGAGCAACTCGAGCATGGCGCGGACTGGATCAAGGTGTACATGACGCACAGGTCGTGGGTTGACAAGCAGGGCCATCTGATTTCGCAGCCGACGCTGACTGTCGAGGAATTGCGCGCCATCGTGGACGAGGCGCATGGCTGGGGTAACAAAGTGGCGTGCCACGCGTACAACGGCGAAGGCTTGCAGCGCGGACTGGATGGAGGCTGCGATTCCATCGAACACGGCCTGGACATCAGCGACGCGCAGATCGTGCAGATGGGCAGGCAAGGCACGTGGTATTGCCCGACGCTTGGGGTGTACTACTTGGATTGGGCGGCCGCGGACACGCCCGAAGGACAACGGGATCGTGCACGCGCCAATTTACACGAGACGACTTTCCGCAAAGCGGTGAAGGCCAATCTGAAAATTGTCTTCGGAACGGACATCGGCGGAATTCCCTGGCAGGAACCAATTGCCGAGGAATTCAAGTGGATGGTGAAACTCGGGATGACGTCCACAGCGGCGATTCAGGCCGCAACTTCGAGCCCCGCCGAGATGCTGGGGAGCAAGGGAGAACTCGGTGTGGTAACTGAAGGCGCGTATGCCGACATCATCGCAGTCGGCGCGGACCCGCTGAAGGATATCAGTGAGCTCGAAAAAGTGAAATTTGTGATGAAAGACGGCGCAGTGTTTAAGGATGACTTTCACGAGCCAGCCTGCGTGGCGCCTGCTAAATGATTCGATGAAATGCCGAATTGCAGAACAGCGCGAACCGCAGTAACTATTTCTTTCGCGAGAGAGCTAGCCACGCATTGTGTAAAATGCTCTCAATCGTGCTGGCCTGGGTATGACGCGTGAGAGTTTGCGAATCGGCGCGGGGTGAATTGTCGAACGTGGACGGGAGATTGGACACCGGCTCGAAAACCGGCGAATGTTGTTCCTGACTGGCGCCGTACATGATCCGCGCAAAGCTGAGGTTGGACATGATACCTTCCCGCCGCAGGCTTCGCGGCTATCTTTTGATTGTGCATTCGCCGGAACCGAAAAACACAAGCACACCGCGGCGAGCGCTGAGTTGATTACTGGCCGAAAGGTCAGGGGCCGAAACACAAATCAAAGACGGAGGAACGACAGATATGGCGGAACAGAATTTTGCAAATCACGTTCGGTGGGTGCCGGGCTTTCACTATTTCGTAATGCCCGTGATTGCCTTGAACTTCGGCTGGTCCATCTACCGCTGGAAAGTGGCCGGCTTTTCGCTGGACGCGTTTATCAGCGTGCTTACGGCCGCAGCGCTGCTACTGCTGATGCTTTATGCGCGCACTTTTGCGTTGACGGTTCAGAACAGAGTAATACGCCTGGAAGAGCGCATGCGACTGGAGAGGTTATTGCCGGAAGATTTGAAACCCCGGATCGGAGAGTTCACCAGCGGCCAACTGGTGGCCATGCGCTTTGCGTGCGACGCGGAGCTTCCCGCATTGGCGCGGAAAGTGCTGACTGAAAAAATCGAGAAGGGCAAGGACATCAAGCAGATGGTGCAGACCTGGCGGGCCGATTACCTGCGGGCATAGCCGCCAACGTCAGAGAATACTCGTCAGAACCCCGCCTTCCGCGCGGATCGCGGCTCCATTGATGACGGCCGCCTGCGCACCGGCAACGAATGCCACCACGGCGCCAACTTCCTCGGACGTTTCAAACCGCTTCAATAAGGAACTCGGTCGGATATTCACGAAAAACTGTTTCTCAAACTCCGCTTCGGTAATGCCCTGTTGGCGGGCGAAATCTTTTACGAACGTGCCGACGCCCTCGGAAGCAGTCGGCCCGACGAGGACGGAATTCACGGTTATGCCAGTACCCGCAACAGTTTGCGCGACTCCACGCGCGATGGATACCTGCGCGGTTTTTGTCATCCCGTAATGGATCATTTCCGCTGGGATTTGCTGCGCGGATTCGCTGGAAATAAATATGACGCGGCCCCAGTTCTTGCGCCGCATTCCCGGAAGATAGTGGCGCGTCAGCCGCACTCCGCTCAAAACGTTTACCTCAAAAAAACGCAGCCAGTCGGAATCCGGGATGTCCGCGAAAGGCTTCACTTCGAAAATTCCCAAGTTGTTGATGAGCACATCCGCTTCCGGCACCTGGCGGACGAATTTGGCAATTCCCTCGGCTTTGCCAAGGTCGGCCGCCACGCCGCGGACCTGTGCGCCCTTGTGGTGTTTCAAGATGGAGTCGACGGCGGAGGTGACGCGCTCTTCCGTCCGGCCGTTCAATACGACATGCGCGCCTTCCGCTGCCAACGTGGAAGCGACTGCCAAGCCAATGCCAGCGGTGGATCCGCTCACAACAGCTATCTTCCCTTTGAGTCCAAGATCCATCTGATTCTTCCTTTCAATCCGGATTAACGCGCAGCTTCAGTTAGACCCGGTCGTTGGATGCGGGATGCGACCGAATGGCTAACAAGAAATCACTGTGTGACAAAAGCCGCGTCCAGCGAAACACTCTCGCCGTCCGGATTCGTGAGGACCAATTGCTGCGCGCCGGAAGAGAGTGCCGGCGTAATGATTGTCAGGGTATTTTTGTCCTTGAAGGTGACCGTCAACGCTTTGCCGCCGAGCGTTGCCTTGGTGCCAGACTGAAAGCCGCTACCACGGATAGTAAGGCTCGTTCCTCCCGCTGAAGGGCCTGACGCAGGTGCGAGTGTTCCAATTCCCATTGGGACACTCGAAAGCTGCAAGATCGTGAGGCCGGAAGTCGTCAGCGCAAAAAGACGCTGCCCATTTTCATCCACAGTTAGAAATGTTCCGTGCAGCCCATCCGTATCGGTCGAAAGCATCGCAAACGGTTCCGGCAAATAAACGCGCAGGCGCAGGCGGCCGCTGTGTGCGTCGCGAATATCAACGCCGCCGTGAATTCCCGTGGCCGGCGGAACCGGTGGCGGCGCTCCATCCAGAAACGGCTCGTAGAGCAGCGCGCCCGAAGGATGCAGCGCAGCGCCGGGTACTGCGAGTCGATTGGGAATCGTTTCGAGCTCCGCGGAAGCAGGCAACGCGGCAAGAGTCAGATCGCCGCCGCGAATTTCGGTAGTGCCGCCAGCACGAATGGCAAACATCGTGCCGTCGGAAGAGGCGGTCAAATCCGTAGAAAAATCTTTCGCAGTGGAGACCGTGAAGGAGTTGGGCGCCAATGCCGACCAGGACGCGACCGGTCCACCGGGAGCGCTGCCGAACGCGAGATACACTGCATCCCCGCCATGGTCTGCTTGCAGCAGGGGCGCTCCGGTGATTGAAGTCACTTGAGGCTGCGGCGCAGGTTCGAAGGTGGGAGGAAACGCCGTCAGATTCATTTGCCCGAGGCAATTGTTGCAGGCGTTGGAAGTGCCACCTTCGCCGCTGAGCCCCACGAACACGCTCTGCGCGCTGGTGGCGGCGACTCGCGAAGGGCCGGAATTCAGGTATCCCGCAACCCCGCCGACGAAAACATTCGAACCGTTGTTCGCGCCGCCATCCGGATTGATGAGGTAGACGTTTTGCGCGCCGAAATCCGCCACGATCAACTGGGTGTTATCCGGCGTGAGCGCCATGCCGCGAAGACCCGCATTCGGCGGCGGGCCATTCGGCGGCGGCGCCAGCGGACTGCGGAAGACCTGCGTGTTGAGATCGAAAACGTCCACGTGATCCGTGGCCGAAAGATAAAGCTGCTGGCGGCCCTGGTCGTAGAGAATAAATTTATAGAGGCCCGGATTCGCGTAGGTCTGCCTGGCGGCCAGATATTGAAAGGATTTCGTAAGCGTGACGCTCCCCGAAGGCGTGGTGAGAGAAACATCCGACTTCCCGGCAGTGCCTGATGGACTTGTCAGGGTGATGCGCTCGATCGGGAATGGATAAGTAGTGTCCAAAGAAAGGGCCGCCGAAAAAGCCGGCAATGCTTCCACCTTCTGCACTGTTGCGGACTGGCCGCCAATCTTCGCGATGATGCCGCCCGTGCCGCTGCCGAATCCGTGCCCTATGAGGTAAATGGTATCGCCGCCGGCGGATGCTCCGGCGTTCGGAAGAATCGCCTCGACACTCGGGCCGTAGCTGAAACCGTCCGGAGCTGAGGCTATCCAACCATTCGAAAAGTAAACAGTCAGGTTCACCGCCCCGCTTTCGGCGCTCGCGGGCGAATTCACTTGCAACCGTGAACCACCCGACACAGTTGCCGCCAGTGGATTTTGCGAACCAAAACGAATCTGCGCACCCGGAGGAAAATTGGATCCGCTGATGGAAATCGCCGTTCCGCCGGCGTTCGGTCCTTCGGCGGGCAAAGCCGCTGGCGCGTTGGCAAAAAGAGGCGCGGGGAGAGGGAGCACAGCCGGCGAGGAAACGTCGATTACGCCGAGACCGCGATTGCCGCGCCCCCACGCGAGCAGCGAATCGTCAATCTCTTCGATGGCTGTGGGAATTCCTTGGACCGCCAGATCGGACACCTGCCCGAGTTTCTGCAGATTATTGCTCGCTAGCGCGGTAATCACGCGGCCGTTGCCAAGCGCTTCGGAAATATACAGAGTCTGGCTGTCGCGCGAAAATACAATCCCCGCCGCATTTGTTGCCGGATAGCCGCCAAGCGAATTCAACGACGAATCCAAGAGTACGACTTGCTGCACGCCGGCCGAACTAATCAGCGCGGCAAAGCGGCTGCCGTTGGTATTTGCGGCGAGGCCGATGATATTGCCGCTGCCCAGGACCTGAGGACCGCCAACCAGGTTTCCGTTTCCATCGAGCACGACCGCTTCGCCGCTCGAGTCATTCGCAGCCGCCAACAAGCGCGTCCTGTCTCCAGAGCGCGCCATAACTCCCAGGCCATTCTGAAATACGGCGGGTGCCGGGGAGGTGAGGTCCGTCGCGGTGTTTGAAGAAGGATCCCACAGAGCCAGCAGCGATTCGCTCGCCGACGATTGCTTCAACCGCAAAGCCAGCTTGCCACTGGCTAGCGCGAGCGCTTCCCTCGGGCGATTGAACACTACGCCCGGAATCGGGGAAAGCCCCGCCATAGGGTAGCGAGCGATCAATTGCAGGTTGGCCGTGGAGATCGCAAGGAGTTCCTCCGTAGCCGTGCCCACCCAAAGTGTCGCGCCGTCGCTCGACAAATCCACGCTGGAGGCTCCAGGAGCATCAATCACGGATTGCAACACGGGATTCGCGTCTGCGTAGACTTCCACACGGTTCATCGCAGGGTTGGCCACGAAGAATCGCTTGCCGGTTGCGTCATAGACGAGCTGGCGACGTCGCGGCTCACCGGAGGGTGTATCCACGGCCGCCACCGAATCGTTGCGAAGCACGGTGGAGCGCGGCAGATTCAAAGCGACGCCTGTTTGAATGGTCAAAGAAAAAGGGGCGGAATGGGAGAGAGAACCACTCGTGGCCTGGGCGGATATCGTGAACTGCCCCGTCGCGGCATTCGGCGACGCGCCGATAATTACAGAACTCTGTTCCCCCGCGCTTACGGAAAAAGGACCCGCTGGATTACTGGTCACTCCCGTCGGAACGCCGGACAACGTCACCTGCACACTTCCGGAAAAACCGTTCAACCCCGTCACGCTGACGCTGATCGGCGCGCTCGAGCTCCCCTGGGCGATGCTGACAGTGGTTGTCGAGACACCAATCGTGAAATCGGGTTTCGGAGGCGGCGGCTGGGTCCCACCCCCGCCACCACCCCCGCACCCTCCTAGGAAAATCACGAAAGCCGAAATCAGAAAGGCCGAATTGTGTACGCCTCGCGGCATGGCGTAACTCCTGCGAAGCGAAAATCAGTTTGAGTGAATCCGGCCGGCTTAGGCGGGCGCTGGCTGGGTCTTTCTCCCCTCTGGAAAGAGGACAACCGCCCAAACCATAGCTATCAGTCAAGGACTTGTCAAGTTATTAAGTATCGCAAAAGGTAGATTGAGGATAAAATAAAACGGCGCCCCGCTTTTCGCGGGACGCCGTCCTTGGGAAGAACTTGGGGAAGGGGAAAACTTAGATCGTCTTTGGCCCGACAGTCGCACCCGCGGGCGCGGAAGCCGAACGCGAAAACGAACTGCTGCTGGATTCTTTCTCGCCAGACTTGTCGATTTCGATGGAGCCTTTGAAGTACGCGCCGTCTTCAATCATGATGCGCGCGGTGGTCAGGTCGCCGTTCACCGAACCGTCCTTCTTGATCTCGATGCGGTCTTTTGCACGGAGATTGCCCTTGACGGTGCCATAAACAACGACTTCGCGGGCAATAATATCCGCGGTCACCTTGGCGGAGGCGCCAACGGTGAGCTTGCGCTCGTCAAGCTGCACGAGGCCTTCGACCGAACCTTCGAGGAGCAGATCTTCACTTCCGGAAATTTCGCCTTTAATGTGCAGGCTTGGCCCAAGGCGCGCTGTGGCGCGATCGGCTGTTGCACCCAAAGGACGCATGGCATCGGTACTCATTGCGGTTGTTCCCTCCCAAGTTGCCGCAGAAGTCTTCGGCGGCAAATTCACTGGTAAATTTTTTGGTTCCGGCTGCGCGGCTTGCGGCGTATCCGGCTTCTTGTTACCCCACATCGGTCCTCCAGGGATAGCACACCCCACGCAGGATTCCGGCCCGGGGTAGTAAGCAGAAGATAGTCCGCGGGGAGGCGTGCAGCAAATACAGTATCGTAAACAGGTGCCTGAAAGTAACTAGACTAAGGAACAGGGTCGGGACTGTCCGAGGTACTAGGTAATCGCCTGCAGGCTCAGGAAGTCGGCTTGTCGGGAACCGGCTGCGTGGCCATGAAGTCCGAAACGAATCGCTGCGAGTACGACGCAAGCAATTCCTCGATGAGGGCTAATTCAGAAAGAGTGTATTATTATCTGAGCCACCCACCCGAAATGGCAGGAAACCTCCCGTCTCTCCCCGGTTTTTCCCGCCCGAAATGAAATGATAGGAAACGTCCCGTCTGTCCGTGGTTTCCCTGTTTCCGGGATTTTGGTGCATGCATCCGTTCATTCTGCCGACTGGCGCACGAGTGCTATATTGAACTAATTGGCCCAGATAGCTTTACGCTGTCTCCGACGCCATAGAGGGAAAGAGCCCGTCATGGAAGAGAAAAAGGACAGAGATTTCAACGAGCCGTACTTCGCCGAGGAACTGGAGACAGGGCTAAGGGGTAGTAACGCTGCAAACGTGATGTTTGTTGATTTCTTGAGCCGTTTAGACGGGGCGGCCAAAGTAAAAATCGACCCGCAGCAGGAAATGCTAATTCTAGCGCTGCAGCAGCGCGCACTTCGTTTTGCACTCTCGGATGACTCAGAAAAAGCGATATCGGCACTGAACCAGTTGTGTGCTTTTTACCAGCAGTGCGTCATAAGGAGCGGCCTAAAGTCGTTCGAGGTCTTCGCCGCTCAGAATGAACAATACATTAAGATCCAAGAGCAATTCTATTATTCGCGGGAACAGGCATTAGCACCAGGGCAGCGTCCGATCCAGCAGACCGCGAACCTCCTCACCTATGCGCACAACCTTCTGGAAGGACATATTCGTCGGCTCGCGAGCCTGCCCTCATTTTCGATCGACGTGATCCGGGACAGGAAATGCGCGCAAACTCTGTCGCCAGAGCAATATGTCGAGATGACCCTCCGTATGAAGGAAAAGAAATTCGGCGAAGATCCGGGCATTCTGAAGAGCACACATGATTTTCTTTTCGGGGACGATGTGCACAGCTTTCGAAACGCGATAGCCCATAAAAGGTACACGGTTCAGGATGACGGTTCCGCGCAGTTGTGGGACTTTGACCCTACGAAACAGGCAACCAAGAGCCTCGGCCAATTGACTCAGGCAGAAATCAAGGACCTGATTTCTTCTCTTGAGCGAACTGTGACCGTACTGGAGATGTCAGCACTCATCTTCCAGCATAACAATGGCAGGATTTTGTATGAGCTGGGACAATATAGAGCAAAAGCAGAATACACGGAAAAGCAGATGCGGGAAATGGTCTATCTGAGCGCGCCCGCCTGCTTCATGCGGATCGAAGGAATAGAAGTGCGAAACGATGAAGTAGTGATAAATGCAGACTTCCTTTCCTTCGAGAGTTCTCCACTGGGAGGCGAAGTATTCGTAAGCTCAAAGGATCGTGGCGGGAAGCCACTCATGTATGCCTTACCTCTTCCACCCCGCGAACTCTCGGCCCGGGATCAGACCCTGAGGCTGCTCCAAGTGGTATCTTTCTTTTGCAAGAAATATAAGCGCATTACGATAAGGACTAAGAACGCAGTCGGGGGAAAAGCTCTTGGGGAAGTTTCGGCAGAATTGGACCAGCTTTTCGAAGTCGCTGAGACAAAAGCTTCAAAAGAGGAACTTCTTCTCCGCCTAAGCTCGAACACCTTTCCATTGAAGACAGAGTCCGCCGAGAGTTCCAAATAGCTCGATCCACGGGTGGCAATCCGCACAAATCCAGGGAGAGACGGGACGTTTCCGGCGATTTTAGGCGCTAGTCGCCAAAGTTTAGGCGAGTCTGCCCGGTTTCTGCATGGTAGCGCGCGGACGGCGCTAGAGAATCGAGGCTTGTCGGAGCGGGAGTTAGGAAGTGGGCTTGTCGGGAACCGGCTGCGTGGCCATGAAGTCGGACACAAATCTCTTTTCGTAAGTGGCCAACAGCTCCTCGATGCGATTTGCAGACGAAGATTTCAGCACGAAACCGGCGTGGTGATATTTCGAGATGCGATAGACAATTTCGGGGTCCGTGTAAGCGGAAGTATCCGGCTCCTGCTGGCGCGCGAGGGAAATGATAACGCCGGCAAAATCTTCGTGCGGCGGCGGCAAGTGATAGGGCTGCTTCCCTGCCCCCACTTCCAGTTGAGCCCACTCCCGCCACAGATTGATGCCGGTTGCCGCCTGGACGACGTTGGATATATACGCGCCGCCGATACGCGCGGCAATTTCGAGGAAGTAAAATCGGCCGTCGGCATGGGATTTCAGGAATTCCGTGTGGGTGACGCCGCGTGCCAGGCCGAGTGCGTCCACAAGTTTCTGGTGGATTTCTTTGATCCGCATCGCGTCGTCCGAATCGCGTTGCAACGTCCGAGTGGTAAAAACCCCGCCGTGATGCGAAACGTCGAGCGGCGGCATCCCATACGCGTGGGCCTCGGCGAATAGAACCCTCTTCTCCGAAACAACGCCGTCCACGTGAAAAACCCGGCCCGGAATGAATTGCTCGAGCAGATATTGGGACTGGTTATCCCCAAGCTGGTCAAGCCACGGCCACAGCTCGTCGCTCGCGTTGATCTTTTTCATTCCGATGCCGGAGGCTTGCGCGCGCGGCTTCAGCAGCCAGGGCCACAGCTCGTCGCTCGCGTTGATCTTTTTCATTCCGATGCCGGAGGCTTGCGCGCGCGGCTTCAGCAGCCAGGGCCCCGGCACGCGACTCATGAATTCGCGCAGATTCTCATGATTCAGCACGTGCATGAATTCGGGAATCAGGATTCCGGCCTCCCTGGCCCGCATGCGCATCGCGAGTTTGTCGCGAAAATAATGCACCGTGGTGAGGCCCATTCCGGGCAGGCGCAAGTGTTCGCGAATGGCCGCGACGTTTTCCAGGTCGAACTCATCGAGCGCCACGATGCGATCAATGTGGCGGCTGCGCGCCGCGTAACTCACGGCGTGCAGAAGATCCTGCAATGGGAGTTCTTCGGGCATGAAAAACATTTCGTCGATGGCCTCACGCGGCCAATTCCCCTTGCGGAATTTTTCGACAGTCAGAAGAAAAACGGTGCAGCCCAGGGCCTTGCAGGCGCGCAGGAACTCCTGCCCCTTTTCGTAGGAGGTGACACACAGGATGGAGATGGCGCGATCCGAGGGCATGGGTTGTTCTCTGCAACCGGCAGGCAAGCGTGGTGGCTCTTGCCTTCAAACAAACTGCGCGGATTATACCTGCGTTTAAGAGGCGGGAAACAAAAATTGGAGGAAGGGGCCGACGCGTTGGGCCCAGGCGGCTTCGTTGTGCTCGGCGCCTTCCACCCGTTCGTAGTGCAGGTCGCGCCCGGGTTGCCAGCCTTTGCCAAGAAGAACGTCGCGGAAGCGTTCCACGTCTTCAACCGTGCGGCCGCCTTCGCGAGTGCCGGCATCCAGCCAGATGCGCGGGTGAGGATGCACCGGGGCGGCGGCGAAACGCAGGATCACGCGTTCATTCCACCACACTGAGGGGGATAACGCTGCGATCCTTCCAAAGACCTTTGGGAGTTTCAGACCCAGATATAAAGATACGAGCCCGCCGAGCGACGAGCCGCCAATTCCGGTGCGGTCCGCGCCTTCCGCGAGGCGATACTGGCTTTGGACAAAGGGGCGCACCTCCTCCAGCAGGAATTTCGCGTAGCGATTCGCGCGGCCGCCTCCAAGCTTTGGCGCGCGCGTTGGCGTGTATTCACCGAGGCGCTGCTTGCCCGCGTTGTAAATGCCGACGATGATCAGCGGCTCGACGCTGCCCTCGTAAATCAGGTAATCGGCGGTTTGCCCCACATGCCAATCCATCCCAGGGATGAACGACGTGGAGCCGTCAAACAGGTTTTGCCCGTCGTGCAGATAAAGCACCGGATAGGAACGGTCCGGCCGTTCGTAATATCCGGGTGGGAGATAGACGATCAGGTCGCGGCGATTGCTTAGAAAGCGCGAGGGGAACTGCTCATGCTTGATGAGATTCGGGGCGCTCACGGAGCGATGACGACCAGAAGATCCTTTGGTTCCACATGCTGTCCCGGCGCCACGTGGAGTTTTGTGACGCGCCCGGAGACCGGCGCATAAATGTTGGATTGCATCTTCATGGCTTCCAGTGTCAGAAGTTTAGCACCACGTTCGACGACATGGTTAACCTGCACGGCGATTCCGCTGACGAGGCCGGCGGTGGGAGCGCCGACTTGGCCGGGATCTTCGGGGCTGGCTTTGGGATGACTCCGCTCGACGACGCGCAGGGCACGGTCGCGCACCGTGACTTCGCGGGGCTGGCCGTTGAGTTCGAAGAAGAGCGTGCGCGTGCCATCGGGATGCGCTTCACCGATGGTGAGAAACTTCACGATCATCGTCTTGCCCGGCTCGATCTCGACCGTGATCTCTTCACCGGGCTGCAAGCCGTAGAAAAAGGCCGGCGTCGGCAGGACGCTGGCATCCGCGTAAGTCTGGCGGAATTTGTCGTATTTCAGATACACATCGGGATAGAGCAGATAGCTGAGTAACGCATCCATCTCGACGGGATGGCCCACTTTTTTCTGCAGCTCGGATTGCTCCGCGGCAAAGTTGGCTGCTGGAAGATTCGCACTGGGGCGACCCTTCAACGGGGCTTGTCCACGAAGAATGATGCGCTGCAATTTCTTGGGCCATCCTCCCGGAGGAACACCCAGCGCCCCAGAAAACATTTCTACCACCGAGTTCGGCAGCGAAATATCGTGGTTTTCCGGAAGCGCCAGCAAATCGTGGGGCTTCATTTCATTAGCGAGGAGAAAGAGCGCCATGTCGCCAACCGTTTTGCTGGAGGGAGTGACCTTTACGATGTCGCCGAAAAGCTGGTTGACCTCAGCATAGGTTTTTTCCACTTCGCGCCAGCGGTGGCCGAGTCCCATGGCGGCGGCCTGCTCGCGCAAGTTGGTGAACTGTCCGCCGGGAATTTCGTGTTCGTAAAGGCGCGCGGAACCTGACCTGGGCCCGGAGTCGAACGGGGAATAATAGGTTCGAATGGTTTCCCAGTACTCGGAGCATTCGTTGAGAGCTTCGGAATCGAGCTGCGTGTCTCGCGGCGTGTTTTTCAGCGTTTCCACGATCGCGTTCAGATTTGGCTGGCTGGTGCCGCCGCTCATGGAAGCCACCGCTGCATCGGCCACGTCCACGCCCGCTTCCGCTGACTTGAGCAGCGATGCGGCGTTCAGGCCGCTCGTGTCATGCGTATGAAAATGAATCGGGATGCCGATTTCCTCGCGCAGCGACTTCACCAGTGCAAAAGCGGCGTAGGGCTTACACAAACCCGCCATGTCCTTGATACAGAGAAAGTGCGCGCCCAATTTTTCCAACTGCTCGGCCATCCCGACGTAATATTTCAGCGAGTATTTCGGGCGGCTCTCGTCCAGGAGGTCGCCGGTGTAGCAGATGGCCGCTTCGCAGATGGCTCCAGTTTCGAGTGCTGCGTCCATCGAGACGCGCATGTTTTCAATCGAATTCAGCGAATCGAAAATGCGGAAGATATCGATGCCCTGGCGGTAGGATTCTTTCACGAATTCCTGCACTACATTGTCGGGGTATGAGGTGTAGCCAACCGCGTTCGCGCCCCGCAGCAGCATCTGAAAACAAATATTCGGGATGCGCTCGCGGAGTTCGCGCAAGCGCTGCCAGGGGTCCTCGTGCAGGAAGCGCATCGAGGTGTCAAACGTCGCGCCACCCCACATTTCCAGGCTGAAGAGATTCGGCAGGCGCTGGGCGACGGCGTCGGCGGTAGCCAGCAGGTCGAAAGTGCGCACACGCGTGGCCATCAGCGATTGGTGGGCATCGCGGAACGTGGTATCCGTGACCAGCAGGCGTTTTTCTTTCCGCGCCCAGGCCGCGAATTTCTTTGGTCCAAGTTTCTTGAGCAACTGGCGCGTGCCGGGCGGCGGCTCGATCCCCGGCACAGATGGAATTACGGCAGTCTCGAGTTGTTCGGGGCGTTTCTTCCCTTTCACTTCCGGATTGCCGTTCAGGATCACGTCGCCGAGATAGGAAAGCAGCTTTGTTGCGCGATCCGCGCGGCCGGAAAAATGGAAAAGCTCGGGCGACTCATCCAGAAAAGAAGTGGTCACCTCGCCGGCGCGGAATTTCGGATGGTTGACGACATTTTCAACGAACGGAATGTTCGTCTTCACGCCACGGATGCGGAATTCTCGCAGGGCGCGATCCATCCGCTGGCAAGCTTCGTTCAAATTGACACCCCAGGCGGTGACCTTCACCAGCAGCGAATCGTAATACGCCGCGAGCACCGCCCCGGCATAAGCCGTTCCGCCATCGAGGCGGATGCCGAATCCCGCCGGAGAGCGGTAAGTGGAAATTTTTCCGTAGTCGGGAGCGAAGTTTTTTGCCGGGTCTTCCGTGGTGACGCGGCATTGCAGCGCGGCGCCGTACAGCGGAATTTTTTCTTGCACCGGCAAGGCCAGCGGCGCTTCGTGAAGCTTGTGACCCTGCGCGATCAGAATCTGCGATCGCACGATGTCCACGCCCGTGACCATCTCCGTCACCGTGTGTTCCACCTGCACGCGCGGGTTCACTTCGATGAAATACCAATGCTGCGAATCGACGTCGTAGAGGAACTCGACCGTGCAGGCGTTGCGATAGTTCGCGGTACGGGCGATCTGCACTGCCGCCGCGCACAATTCCTCTCGCACGTGCTGCGGGAGATTTATGGCCGGAGCTACTTCAACGACTTTCTGGTGCCGCCGCTGCACGGAGCAGTCGCGTTCGTAAAGATGCAGCAGATTGCCATGTTCGTCCGCGAGAATCTGCACTTCGATGTGCTTCGCGCGCGAAAGATATTTTTCGAGGAACACCGAGGCATCGCCGAACGCGGACTTCGCCTCGCCCTGCGCTTCCTCAAGCCGTGCCCCAAGCTGCGCCTCATCGAGAACGACGCGCATGCCGCGCCCGCCGCCGCCCATCGCGGCCTTCACGATCACTGGATAGCCGATCTCGCCCGCAATTTTCTTTGCCTCCGCGGCAGAAGAAACAGACTTCTCTGTGCCGGGTAATACCGGCACGCCGGCCCGGGCCGCAAGCCTTCGCGCCGCGGTTTTGTCTCCAAGCAGTTCGAGCAGTTCGGGCGTGGGCCCGACAAAAGTCAGGCCAGCTTTGGCGCAGGCCCGCGCGAGCGCCGGATTCTCCGCCAAAAATCCGTAACCCGGATGAATCGCATCCACCTCGTGCGCTTTGGCGATGGCGATAATTCCCGGGATATCGAGATACGCCTCGACCGGCCCTTTCCCCGGGCCAACCTGATACGCCTCATCAGCCTTGAACCGGTGCAGCGCAAGGCGGTCCTCGCGCGAGTAAATAGCCACCGTGCGCAGGCCAAGCTCATTGGCCGCCCGAAAAATGCGGATGGCGATTTCGCTGCGATTCGCAGCCAGTAATTTACGAATGGGTCGTTTCTGCTTCACGGTAACCAATCTATCCGGCTGACGGTCAGATGCGAAATTTTACATTCTTTCACAGACGGGGAACATGCGAAGGTCAATAATTTGCATCGCGCGCACAAGAGATTTTTGTAGGACCAGCAGACGCATCCGGAAGCTTAGTGCTTCACAAGGGGCAGCGCATAGCGGATTGGCACGCCAAAGTTTGATCCGCCAAAACCCTTCACGATCGCGAAGGTCACACCGATCACTCCGCCCTGGCGATTCAACAACGGCCCGCCGGAGCCGCCGGAAGTGGTTTGCGCGTCGTACACAATTTTGTCCGGCAAAACATCGCCCACATGTCCCTGGGTGACCAGCGGCCGGATCAGTTTTCGCTTCGCCAATTCGACGAGCACGAGTTTCGGGTCGCCCGCGCTCGCCTTGACGATTTGCTGCACGGTTTCATCCCCAGCTCGCGCGAGAATCGCATCCAGGCCGGTCGCGTATCCCACGCTGATCAACTCTTCGCCGCTCACAGCAGCTTCTTTGCTGGCATCGAGTTTCAGAACGGGCCGGTGCAACTCGGAAAGATCGCCATGTACCAAAGCGAGGTCCGCTTCTTTGGAAATCTGCGAAATGTTCACCGGGATGCCGTTTGTCTCTCCCGGAAAGTAAGCGGTCATTTCCGCGATAACCGGCTCCAACCCCTGCTTCATGGCTCCCGACAGCTCTTCATTCGCCCACCAGGGTTGCACGACGTGATGGTTAGTCAGAATTTTGCCGTCCCCCACGATGAAGCCGGTGCCAAAGAAATCGCCGCGCACTTCGGGGCCGCGCCCTTCGGTCGTATAAACCGGATTTCCATCGCTGTCTTTCAACGGCGAGCCGTCGCTGTCCATTCCGCCATAGCGCAGCCGCCGGCCAGACGATTTATCGTTGAAGGCCACGGAAACGTGCAAAAGGCCGACGCTCGGCGCGTAAGCGCGGATGATGCTCTCCGCCGCCTGCGATTGCCCCTCGATCTTGGCAAGCCTGCTGGTAGTCTCGTCCAACTGACGCCGAAGCTCGCTGGCAGCGCCGTCGTTTTGCACAGCCAATTTTTTCTTCAATTCCTCGCTCTGCTTCTGTAGTTGTTCTTTCTGTTGCAGCATGTCGGAATTGGAGGGGTCGTCCCGTAAGCGGCGCGCGGATGCCAAAAGCTGGGTCTCGGTTTGCACGCTGTGTTCCAACTGCGCGATCTCGCCGTACGCCCGCTTGGTTTCCTTGTCCGCGCGGTGCGAGTACAGGAAGAAAACTCCGGAAATGATCAGCGCCAGGCCGAAAAGCGCAAGCACGCCGACCTTCAAAATCCGTTCTAGGGAGAACGCATCGCGGGTCATCTTTTCAGTGACCGCCAGGGCCTGAAACGCAGTCTGCGCGACTCCAAAGCTCTCTTCCGCGATACGGCTCTTTTCTTCCAGCTTTTCGACGGTATATTTTTGACGCAATTGCGCGCGAACACGCGCCAGCAACTCGCCTTCCGACCAGGGAAGCGGAACCACATCATCCGCGCCGAGATCGAGAGCGCGCGCTCGATCCGCCGCGCTGCCTGCGGACAAAACTATGATCCGCATGTCCGCGCCATGCGATCGGGCGACGGCAATCGCTTCATTGCACGAGCCGCTTCCAGCCGCCGAGAGCAGCAGAATGTCCGGCGGCGCGCTCTGCACTTTGTGGAAGGCGTCTTCGCTGGAATCCGCGGTCGTGAGCGCGAAACCCGCGTCGGCCAGAAGCTGGCCGAGCGCATCACGGCTGGGGTCGGGAGCACCGACCAGGAGAAGGCTGGGAGTTTTTGTGGTCACGAGTAAGGGCGTCCTATGCTTCGAGATCGTTCCGCTCGAAGGAGTTAGCAGTCTACCCTAGTCGGAGCGGGGTTTCACGCCCGCCGGTAGCCCTAAGGATGTTTGATGCACGGACGCGGCGACTGGCTCCATTTCTTTCAGCGATTCCAGCTCGGCCTGCACGCGATCCCAGGTCTTTTTGTCATTCTTGCCGTTGTACGGCGCATCCGCGCTGGCAAAAAAGGTTAAAATCTCCTCTCGCAAGTCTGGAGAAACGCAACCGAATTTCTTCTCGGCCAATCGGTGCAGCAGTTGCGCATGGGCGTCGTCATTCAGGCGATACTTGCCGCCGGACGTTTCGCTGCCCACGTCAAAATTCAGGTTGGGAAGCTGCAGCTTTCCCCGCCGCTCCTCGCTCAGCAGTTTCTGGTATTCCTGAACAGACGCGTTGAAGCTCTCCTCGAACATCTTTTCGGTCTCCGGGGTCGGAGTCTTCAATTGCAGCACCTTGAGCGGCCCAATCTTCGGCAGCAATTTGTAGAGAAAAGCATAAAACCGTTCTTTCCGGCTGGGCCGCTGGTAATCCTTGCCCCACTGCTTTTCAAACTCCGACCGCGAAAGATTGTAAAGAAATCTCCGGTGCGTAGCACCCGGTTCATCTGCCTTGATATCTTTGCTCTTTAGGCTCCAGGCGATGCGGGTCGCTTCGGGGATCAATTTGCTGACGTCGCGGCGGTAGGAATTCAGCGCTTTTTCTTCGTCGTCGAGCACGGATATCAACTCGACCCCATAAACTTGTTGAAAGGCCTGGTCCAGCAGCGGACGGGAAACCTCAAACCCGATGAAGTCGTGGTAACTCGACGGGGCATAGTGCGCTTTTGCTACCTGAAGAACGTCGAATCCGAATTCCGTTTTCACGTGGGCAAGGGTGTCATCCTCATAGGTCACGAAATCACCGAATTTGACTTTAAGCTTCGGGTAAAGGATGGGAACCGCGCGATTGGTTGCCAGCCGATGCCCCTGATTGTCCGTCGCATAATGCGAAAGTGCTCCGAGTGCGAACGCATAGTCGTACACGTTCTGCGAATCTCGCAACAATGCCAGGACAAAATCGCCGCTGCGGACGTAATGAGTCAAGTCACTAAAGAACGCGCTGCCGTGCGGATAGTAACCGAGGTCCTGAATGATCGAGCCGCCGTAGGCGTAAGCCTGCGCGGCGCTCAACTCCGCTTCGGTCGCGTCAGGATACCTGGCCTTCAGCAGTGGCTTGACATGCGATTCCCAGGTGGTGTCGATCAGGGCCTGATGGGCAAGCACTGCATAGCCGAAGCTGGTGGGGGGCAGGAGAAGCTGCAAAAAAAGGAAGAGTGCGAGCGCCACGGCATTCGCGCGAAACCCGTACGAAAATTTTCGATTGCGCGGCTCGCCGCTCAAGAAATTCCGCCAGAAACAAGAAAAGTCACTGCCATCGCTTCAGTGTAGCCCAGAAGCAGCCGGCTTTCCCTCAAGAGATTGTCTTAGTATTTGCGGAGGACCCCGATGACCCTGCCTTGAATCTTGACGTCGCCTGCCGGAACCATGATGGGAGCCATCTCGGAATTGGCGGGTTGCAGGCGCACTTTGCCCGAGCCTTCGCGATAGAAGCGCTTCAAGGTGGCTTCATCTCCTGCCACCAGCGCGACTACAATGTCCCCGGCATTCGCCACCTGGGTTTGCTCGCACACCACATAATCCCCGTCCATGATGTGATCCTCGATCATGGAGCTCCCTTTCACCTGCAGCACGAAGGAATTGCCCCCACGGGCAAAGTCGCCGAGCGAAATCGTTTCGCGCTCTTCCACCGCTTCCAACGGGCGGCCGGCGGCGATGCGCCCGACCAGCGGAAGCTCCTGGATGCGCCGCTCAATCACCTGCTCCTTTACCGACTTGGGCAACTGCACAATTTCAATCGAGCGGCTCTGGTTGTAGCCGCGGCGGATGAAGCCCTTTTTCTCCAGAGTCGTGATGTGCTTGTGAACGGTGGCGAGCGAAGTCAGCTTCAAGCCCTTCCCGATTTCCTCGAAACTCGGCGCGTAGCCATGCTTGGTCTCAAAGGAAACCAGATAATCGAGAACTTCCTTTTGTCGTTTTGTCAGCGCCATAACTAGCCTCCGCGGCTTGCCGCCTCAGTGTCGCCGTGCGGCATCTGCACTCAGCCTTCTGCCGTAGCAGGACCTGTCCAACCTGGAGACACTCTAGGCGAAAAGAAAGCGAACGTCAAGTAGCGTTTTGCACAAACCTCACTCTTCCATTCCCTTTTCAGTCTTCCCCCCATGTGTTCCTATTGTCGGCAGCATGGTCGAAACTGTTTGGTCTTCCACTCGACGTTCCGCAGGAGTTACTTGCGCGGCCGCTCTCGCGATCCTCGGCAGCGGGTCCGCATTTTTTGTCTGGGGAAATCTGTTTCTCGATGTGCTGAACGCTCCCCCGAATAGCCAGGGCAAGCACCTCTTCGAACTCAATCCGCTGGCCCTATTTGTGATGGTCAGTGTGCCGCTTTTCCTGATTGCCTCCGGGATTCGCACTGGCATCGGATTGTTCCAGTTGAAGCCATGGGCGCGCCGGGCGGCGCTCGTGTGGGCCGGCGTTGCGCTCCTCTTCTGCCTCTGGATGATCGCATTCCGCCCGTTTGAAACATTCTTCATTCCCGAACAGTTCGTGAGCGACATGGAATCATTCAAGCAACTGCTTGCCATCTCCCTGGTGGTTGCGTTGTTTCCCATCAGCGTATGGTGGATCTTTTTTTTCCGCTTGCCGAGCGTGAAGCGCCAGTTCGAAGAACCGGCGCCGCGGGAATCCACCCCAAACTAATCCCCTCCTCGAACAGCTTCGCGTGTTGCTCGCACCCGCCACACTATCGTCACGCCCTCGGAAATGGTATATAGCTGAGCCATGAATCGTTCCGGCCCATCCAGTTCGGTCATTGCCGCGGGAGTTGTCGGCATTCTCGTCAGCCTGGTTACGATCCTCCTCGGGGTGGCCGCGATCGCCGGCATGAGCCTGATGCCGCCGGCGAGCGCCTCTCCGCCAATGCCGCCGTTCGTCAAGTCCACCACCGTCGCGGTCATGATCTTCCTCGCGGGCCTGGCGATTTTCGGTATTTTCACCAGCGTCGGTGTGCTGCACTTAAAAAATTGGGCGCGAGTCTCCACGCTGATTTGGGGTGGCGTGATGGCTGCGTTTTGCGGCCTGGCATTGCCGTTCGCAGCGTTTGTGTCCATGCCGGAAGCGCCCGCGGAATCCCCGATGGCTCTTCCCTTCCTGCGCATACTGCTAATCGTGGTGTATGGAATTCCGTTTCTAATCGGAGTCTGGTGGTTACTGCTGTTTAACCAGAGCGCCGTCAAAGAACAGTTTCTCGCGGCGGCCCCGAGCGATGGCCAACTCACCGTTCCATCGCGGCCACGCTGTCCCCTGCCTCTGGCCATCCTCGCCGGCTTTTCCATTTTTTCCGCGGGTTTCAGCTTGCTCCTGCCTTTCACGAACTTTCCCGTCAATGTGGTTCTCTTCGGCCACCGTTTTCACGGCGCCCTCGGCGTGGTTCTCTTTTTTGTCTCTGCGGGAATCTTCCTCGTGGGAGCCATCGGGATGCTGCGCCTAAAGAGGTGGAGTTACCCCTTGATGCTGGGTCAGTATTTTTTCTGGATGGCCAGCGGCACGATCACCCTGGTCAGCCCAAGTTATGACCGGAACATGCGGGAAATAATCTCGCAGATGACTCTTCCCGAAGGTCCGATGGGGCAAGCCGCGTTTGCGCAGACACGCGTGTTTGGTGTCCTTTCTCTCATCCCTGGCGTTTTGCTGATTTGGCTGCTGCTCTACTACCACAACCGCTTCGTGGAGGCCTGCGCTGCAAAGGAAGCCCAGCAAAGCACCTAAGGCGCCCCATTCCCTCTTCCCCTTTGCCTGTGTGTTATTCTTAGTGTGTCGGCTTCTGGCGGTCAGGCGTCCGCTCCCGCGGACAGCATCTCGGGCCGCCCACCGAATAAGGACCACTCTCCTACGCTCCAGGGTGAGCAGTCCGCAGGACGGGGGTAACGCGCCAAAATGTCAACATTGATGGATATTCCGTCTGGCAAGACCAAGCGGGAGGTTCTTGACCAGGCAGTCATCCGCTTCGCCGGCGATTCCGGCGACGGCATGCAGATTACCGGCAGCCAGTTTACGAACACCGTCGCGCTCTACGGGAACGACATTGCCACGTTCCCTGACTATCCTGCCGAGATCCGCGCCCCTGCGGGCACGGTTCCCGGAGTCAGCGGCTTTCAGTTGAATTTTTCTTCCGGCGAAGTCTATACACCGGGCGATTCCGTGGACGTCCTCGTAGCCATGAATCCCGCGGCGCTGAAGGTAAACCTCGCCGACCTGAAGGCCAACGGAATCCTGATTGTCAATTCGGACAGTTTCGAGGAAGCCGATCTGCGCAAGGCGCATGTCACCTCGAATCCGCTGGAAGACAATACGCTCGACAAGTTCCGCGTGTTCCCAGTTGAATTGCAGCGCTTGACGCGCACCGCGCTTCAGCATCTTGGCCTCGATGCCAAGACCATGGACCGGTGCAAGAATTTCTTCGCGCTCGGCATGTGCTACTGGCTCTACAACCGCTCGATGGACCCGACCGTCCGCTGGATCGACGACAAGTTCAGCAAGAAGCCGCTGCTTTCCGAGGCCAACAAATTGGCGTTGAAGGCGGGGTATTCCTACTGCGAGGCGACCGAAGCCTTTCAGATCAGTTACGAAATTCCCCCCGCGCAACTCACGCCGGGCACGTATCGCAACCTCAGCGGCAATCAAGCTCTGGCCATCGGCTTCGTCACTGCTGCGCAAAAGGCGGGCTTGAAGCTGTTCCTGGGCAGCTATCCCATCACACCGGCATCGGACATTTTGCATGAGCTTTCGAAGTACAAAAATTTCGGCGTGCTGACTTTCCAGGCCGAAGACGAAATCGCCGCCATCACCAGCGCCATCGGGGCGGCCTATTCCGGCGCGCTGGCAATTACCGCGACTTCTGGCCCAGGCATGGCGCTGAAGACGGAAGCTCTGGGGCTCGCGGTGATGACCGAACTGCCCATTGTGGTTTGCAATATTCAGCGCGGCGGCCCCTCCACCGGCTTGCCGACGAAGACCGAGCAAGCCGACTTGCTGCAGGCCCTCTTTGGCCGCAACTCCGAGGCTCCCGTTCCGGTGCTCGCCGCTGCCACGCCCGGCGATTGCTTCTGGACTGCGCTCGAAGCCAGCCGCATCGCGCTCAAATACATGGTACCTGTCATCGTTCTCTCCGATGGGTATCTCGCCAACGGCGCGGAACCCTGGCGCATCCCCACAGCCGAGGAAATTCCCCCAATTCCCGTGAAGTTTGAGACCAACCCCGAGGGCTTCTACCCGTATAAGCGCGATCCGCAGACGCTCGCGCGCCCGTGGGCCATCCCCGGCACGCCCGGCCTCGAGCACCGCATCGGCGGCATCGAAAAGCAGGACGTCACCGGCAACGTAAACTACGAACCGCTGAACCACGAAAAAATGGTGCGCATCCGAGCCGCGAAAGTGGAAGCCATCCGCCAGGACATTCCCAACGTGGTGCCCACTGGTGATCCCGAGGGCGACCTGTTGCTTGTTTCGTGGGGTTCCACATTCGGCTCGGTAACCCAGGCCGTGAATGAGCAACGCGAAAAAGGACATAAGATCGGCCACTTGCACCTCCGCCACTTGAACCCGCTGCCCGGCAACGTCGGCGATGTTCTGAAGCGCTACAAGAAAGTGCTCGTTCCAGAACTCAACATGGGCCAACTGCTGTGGATTCTCCGCGCGAAGTTCCTGGTGGACGCCGTCGGCCTCAACAAAATTCAGGGACGCCCCTTCAAGCAAAGCGAACTCGAACAGAAGATCGGGGAGATGCTGGGAGTTTAGGAGATTGTAATGACCACGACCGCTCTACCGCCGCTCACAAGAAAAGATTTCCAGACCGACCAGGAAGTGCGCTGGTGCCCCGGCTGCGGCGACTACGCCATCCTTGCCGCTGTGCAGTCCGTGTTCCCGGAACTTGGCGTGGCCCGCGAGAATTTCGTGGTGATCTCCGGCATCGGCTGCTCCAGCCGCTTCCCGTATTACATGAACACGTTCGGGTTTCACACTATCCACGGCCGCGCGCCCGCTGTGGCTACGGGCCTAAAGATTGCCCACCCGGAGCTCGAAGTCTGGATGGTCACGGGTGATGGAGACGCGCTCGCCATCGGCGGCAACCACACGATTCACATGCTCCGGCGCAACGTCGGCATCAAAATTTTACTGTTCAACAATCGCATTTATGGATTGACCAAGGGCCAATACTCGCCCACTTCGGAATTTCAGAAAGTCACCAAGTCCACTCCTTATGGCTCGCCGGATCGCCCCTTTAATCCGATCTCACTTGCCATCGGAGCGGAAGCCACCTTTGTGGCCCGCTCCGTGGACATCTTCCAGGCCCATTTGAAAGACACCTTGCGCGCCGCGGCAGCGCACAAGGGTTCCGCCTTCGTGGAGATTTTGCAGAACTGCAACATCTTCAACGACGGCGCGTGGACCGGCGTCACCGAAAAAGAGGCCCGCAGCGAGCACGTCATTCAGCTCGAACACGGCAAGCCCCTCGTCTTTGGAAAGGCTCGCGACAAGGGAATTCGCCGCAAGCCGGATGGCGACATTGAAGTCGTGCCCCTCGGCAACGGCTTCTCCGAATCCGACCTGATCATCCACGACGCGCACCACCCGCGTCCGTCGTACGCCTTCCTGCTTTCCCACATGGAAGACCGTCCCGGCTTCCCGACGCCCATCGGCGTTTTACGCGCCTGGGACGACCTGCCGCGCTACGAGGACGTGGTCAACGACCAGGTCGCCGGAATCATCCAGCAAAAAGGCCCAGGAAACCTCAACAAACTGCTGCGTGGCGGCGACGTTTGGGAAGTAAAGTAAGTTCGCCGAAGCGGTAATATCGGCCCTCATCCCTGCGTATCACTGAGTTGACGAGAAGGATTTCTCGTTGAATCAGTGCACGTCCAGCCGAAGGGAGGCGCCAAAATGGCCTTCGATACTCTCTGCCCGGCCGGACTGGCTGTTGTTTTCCATCCGGTCATTAATTTTTCGATTCATGAAACCAACTCGAACAAGTATCATCTAAACTCTTAGTCAGGTTTTTCCTCATGGATCAGAGCTCGCCAAACCCAATTCCCTTCTCGCTCCTCGGCGACGCCGACCCCGCCGCTCCTGCGTTGCTCGTCGCCCAGCCGGAGCAGGCCCAAACCATCTCCCTTCTCTACGAAATCAGCCACGAGCTCACGTCCATTCTCGATCGCGAGGAACTCCTGCGGCGGATCGCGGAGCGCGTCAAGAAGCTGGTGAACTATCACGTCTTCACCGTTATGCTCTGGAACGAATCGACGCAGATGCTCGAAAGCGTCTTCTCCCAGCGGTACGAAGATGCCCTTCCCTCGCGTTTTCAGATGCCCCTCCATCAGGGCATCACCGGCACTGCTGCAGCCGAACGCCGTACCATCCGCGTAGTGGACGTGCGCCTGGACCCGCGTTACGTCTCCTGCGGCGAGGAAGTCGAAGTGCGCTCTGAGTTGGTTGTGCCGCTACTGCTGCACGACCGCTTGGTGGGAGTGCTGGACCTGGAAAGCACGATGCCGCAAGCGTTCAGTGCCGAGCATGAGCGCCTGCTGAACATTCTCGGCTCTTACATCGCGGTCGCTCTCGAGAATTCCCGGCTCTTTGAAGACGCCCGCGAAAATCAGACGCGGATGATGAATGACCTGGAGACGGCGCGCGAGATTCAGCGGCAGCTTCTTCCCAGCGGCGCGAAGGAAATTCCCGGCCTCGACCTGGCCACGGCCTACGTGCCGGCGCGTGAGCTTGGCGGCGATTTTTACGACCTGCTTCCCTATGGCGTGGGGCGCCTGGCCATTGCCAACGGCGACGTTTCCGGCAAAGGCACCGCGGCGGCGCTTTACGGCTCGCTAGCCATTGGCATCCTGCGCGAACTTGTCCACGACAACGAAGTTTCCCCCGCAGAGATGCTCGAGCAGCTCAACGGCCGCCTGCTTGCGGCTCGCCTCGATGCGCGCTTTATCGCCATGCAGTTCGCCGTGTATGACGCCGCGCTCCGCGAACTCACTATCGCCAATGCCGGCGGCACGCTGCCGCTGCTCATCCGCAATCGCGAAGTCACCGAGATTAATGTTGCGGGAATGCCGCTGGGGCTGCTGCCCGAGGCGGAATATGAACAAGTGACGCTCAGTCTTTCCACCGGCGACGTGGTCGTGTTCGCCTCCGACGGTATTCACGAGTCCATGAACAAAGAACAGGAAGAGTACGGCGTCGACCGGCTGAAGGCGCTGCTGTCCACTGTCTCGTCCGCCGATCCCGGCTACAAGGTGGCGCAGCGCATCGTCAAGGCCACCGACGAGCACACCGGCCCCGGGCGATTGCCACACGACGATCGCACGCTGCTCATCCTCCGCGTCACGGACGACACCGAAGCGGATTTCTCCAAGCTCCCCATCATCTACTAACTTTCCAGGCGCGGCTGGCCCTGGGATTAGCAAAGGTGAGCGTGTCTCCCTCGTTTGCGACCAAATTCCTGCCACACAAATTCGATTGAAGTTTCCGTTTTACCGACTCATATTTTTTCTTATGCTATCTTCCTTACTTATTAGTAGAATTAACCGCTGAACCATGGTGAACCAGCTCTTCCCCTCCGCTCCCTTCGCGACGAAGCCGCCTTCCCGCTTCCTGCTCTTCGACCGCGCCATCCTCATCCTGGTGCGCCGCCTGGTCGTACCGCTCCTGTTTTTCCTGCTCTTCGTGCTCGGCGCTGTTTTCACTTATATGCGCCTGGAGCATCTTCCTTTCTCCGACGCGCTATTCTGGTTTGCCCACTCGCACGCCATCGAATACCACCAGGTGCACGCTTCGACGAAATATGTCTCGATTCTCGTGTCCTTCGGCGTGTTCGCATTTGAAATCTGGTTTGCCGAGCGCATCCTGCTCACTTTTATCGGCCATCAAGGCAAGGAGGCCTGGAAATCCATGTTTAACGAAATGAACCTGGAGCGGATTCGCGATCATTTCATCATTTGCGGCTACGGCCAGGTCGGCCGCACGGTCATCGAACAGCTCAACCGCTCGCGCATTCCATTTGTGCTGATCGAAACCAACGAAGGACTTTATCGCCAACTGCTTCACGAAGGCGCGCTGGTCATCCAGGGTGATGCCAAGCGTCACAGTGTCTTGCAGGAAGCCGGCATTGAACGTGCCCGCGGCCTTTGCGTGGTGATCGACAACGACGCGGACAATCTCTACATCACCATCACCGCCAAAGCACTCAATCCGAAATTGAAGATCATTACCCGCGCGGGCCAGGAACGCTATGCCGAGGCCATGCGCACTTCCGGCGCCGACGAGGTAGTTATCCCGGAATTCGAAGGCGGCAAGTTGGCCGGCAAGCTAGTTGAGAAACACGCCGCTGGTCGGGAGTAGCCCCGGGCAAGCGGCAGGTCATGCACGTGAACACTCGAGAGATACAGACTAGCGCTCCGGATTCAGAAACGTGCCGCGATCCAGTTCGTCAAACGCCTTGCGCAACTCCGCCTGCGAGTTCATGACGATCGGCCCGTACCACGCCACCGGCTCTTCGAGCGGTTTGCCCGATACGAGCAGGAAGCGCAGGCCGTCGTCGCCCGCCTGGACCATCACTTCATCGCCGCGATCGAAGAGCACCAGCGAGCGGTTGTCCGCTTCGGACGGAGGTTTCGTATCTAGCCAGCCCACCGACTCAGTAGGAACCGAGAGTGGCTCGGAGGCGTTGCAGAACTTCCCTGCCCCCGAGAAAACGTAGGCGAACGCATGGCGCGTGGTCTCGACCGGCAACACTTTTCGTTTACCCGGTGGCACGGTCACATCAATATAAATGGGATCCGTCGCAATTCCATCCACCGGCCCTTTCTTGCCCCAGAAAGTTCCACAGACAATTCGGACGCTGGTGCCGTCATCGTCTGTGACTTCGGGAATTTCCGGTGAGTTCACTTCCTGATAGCGCGGTGGCGTCATCTTCTGGGATGCCGGCAAATTCGCCCACAACTGGAACCCGTGCATGCGCCCGACTTCGTCGCCCTTGGGCATCTCCTGGTGAATGATCCCACGGCCCGCGGTCATCCATTGCACATCGCCGGGCGCAATCGCGCCGTGATTTCCGAGGCTGTCTTTGTGCTCCACGGTTCCCGCGAGCACATAGGTGATGGTCTCAATGCCCCGGTGAGGATGCCACGGAAAACCCGCCAGATAATCCTCCGGCACATCGTTTCGGAAATCGTCCAGGAGCAGGAAGGGATCAAACTCGGAAGTATTCCCAAAGCCGAAGGCCCGGCGAAGATGCACGCCCGCCCCCTCGCGGGTCGGCTTCGATTTTATAAGCCGCTTTACGGGTCGGATGGACATGGAAGCCTCCACAAGCAAGTGTAACTTTCGAAATTGGACTCAGGCCAGAACCTGCTTTGGTTGATAGATGCTCCGAGGAGGTGCGGTGATACAAATAATCCCACACCGGAAGGGATAGAGACAAAACTTCCTTGCACAGATTTGTGGTGAACTTGTATCTTAGCGCCACGCTAGATCATCAAGAAGCGAAACCCAAACGGAGGGGTGTAAACGATGGCTACTGGCTTATCGGTTTTGACGCTCGTGCACGTTGTAATTAGCCTGATCGGAATTGTTTCCGGCTTGGCGGTTCTGGCCGCGAAGAATTTCCGCGTGGAGACCGCCGGCGCTCCTCGGACGGCCTAGCTATCGCGTTGTAACCGCGCCCGGGACCGGCAGTTGCGCTTGAATTGTTTCTGGGTGCTCCATCACCGGCATCCACTTCTCGCGCACCGCTGCGAACTCCGCCCAGTCTTTCTTGTTCACAGGGTCGGACGGAGGCAATCCCAGCGTCTCGAAATTCCGGAACTGGCCCCTTTGCGAAATACGAAAGTCCAGGTGCGGCCCGGTCGCCAGTCCGGTCATGCCGACCAGCCCGATGGTCTTCCCGATCTCAACCCGCTCGCCGGCACGGACGAATATCCTGGAAAGGTGGAGATAGTAAGTCTCGTAACCATTACTGTGCGCAACGTGCACCATGTTGCCGTCGCCGCCCTTGCGTCCCGCAAACAACACGCGCCCGCTGCCGATGGTCTGCACCGGTGTGCCGGTCTGCGCGCCGTAATCGGTGCCCAGGTGCGGGCGATACGTTTTCAGAATCGGATGAAACCTCGCCTTGCTGAAATGCGAGGTCACGGGAGCGCCAAATTTCAGCGGCGAGCGCAGAAACGCTTTCTGCAACGATTTTCCATCCGCGGTGTAATAAGCCGAACGGCCTTCGGGATCATGGAAGAGCAGCGCCTGGTATTTCCTTGAACCGTTCACATACTCGGCAGCAAGGATTTTGCCGTAACCTGCTGTCTCCCCGTGCTCGTACTCTTTCTTTTCCAGCACCACGCGGAAGGTATCGCCCCGCCGCGGGTCGGTGTAGAAATCCAGATCGTAGCCGAAAATTTGCGCCATGCGCATCGCCACTTCGGCGGACTCGCCGGCGTCCTCGACGGCGTTGAAAAGCGAATCTTCCAGCCGGCCGCGGACAACCGCCACTTCCGTGCGCGTGGGAATTTCCTTCACTTCGGCGGAAAAGCCTTGCGACTGCGGCACGATGTGCAGCATTCGATCCGCGTCAATCTTGTAGTCGATTTCCCGCAACTTGCCATCTACCGAGCGGCCCACGGTGATCGCGTTGCCTGCGCGAAGCTGCCGCAGATTGTAAGCGTGCTGCGCCGCGGCCGTAGCGTCGTTTACCTCCGTCGCAGTTAACCCGAACTGTTGCAGCGCTCCCGCGAAATTCTCTCCTCGAGGCATGTTCTTCGCCCTCGGCAGCACAACTTCGGCGCGGATGCGGTCGTTTTCGGACCGTGCCAGTTCCACCTGGCGCTGGAATTCGTTCTCTGCCGCGCGCCGCCGCTGTATGGCGCGGCCATCCACGATAGCGCCCGCCGCCAGCAACGCGCCCACAATGATCCCCAAACTTCGATTCACGATTCCCCCAGGTCCATAAAGAAATTCACCGCGCTGTGACGAGTACACCAGATGCCATGCTGCAGCCCACCAGAATACGGCACTAACCTTTTGTCTCAAAGCGCTGCCCAGGTCAAACCTTTGTAAGCAACCTGCGACCAATCCGCAACGTCCCCTTTGGAGTGCGACAGCGAAGCTGCCGCTTTTACGGCGTCAACATGCCACTCAAATGTTCAGTCGGGAGGCAATTCACAAATCTCAAAAGCGTCGGCTGAGCCGCCGTACTCCAAAAATCCCATTGCGGCATTTTCCAAAACTTTTGGGATATTCACGAGGAAGGGTCCAAATGCTCGCGCTAAGTCCTTTCCCTGCAACCCAAACAAATGTCCCATTCTGGCACCCTGCATACGCCTATACTTGTAGGGGGGATTTTATGAACACGCTCCAGGTCCATCCGGAAATTCACGTGCGAGAACAGCGCCAACGCCCCGCTTACTCCACCTGCTACGAGTGCCATCACACGTTCTACGCGAAAAGCGAAGACCAGCTCTGCCTCGAACTCTGCGACTCCTGTTTCGACGCCCTGCGCTCTCTGCGCGAGCCCGTGATCAGCATCCACGTAAAGCCGCAGCCGCAACACACCAAGACCCACTAACAAATTGGGGCACACAAAAATGCACTCAGTGAACGTGGAAAAAGGCTGCCCAAGGCCAAATGAATTGGGTTGTGGTTTGAACTAGTTGCCCGTGGAAATGGCTTTTACGGCGCCGGCGCTAGCCGTCTGGCCAAAATAATTCTGTTGGCGAAGCGTCCGGTAGATGTGCCCGGCGACTTGCGCGGCCGTCGGACCCTTCACGCGCCGCGTATTCCCGCGGAGCAGAACTGCGAGAGCAATTCGTGGATGCGCTTCGTCGGCATAGCTGAGGAACCAGCCAATCCGCGAAGGATTGGTGCGGTCGTCGCAGGTTCCGGTCTTCCCGAGCGGAGTCTCTTCGCCGCCGGGATCCGCGCTCAACCGGCCCGTGCCATAAAGCACCGCGGCCAGCATGCCTTCGCGAACTTCTGGCAAAACATTGGCGATATTCAAATCGCGCTTCACGCGCGGCTGGAACGTATCCACTTCTTCTTGCGTGTGCGGATACTGCAAATAATAAAGCGTGCCGCCATTCGCGAATGCCGCGGCCAGCGCCGCCATTTGCAGCGGCGTCACTTGAATGCCTTCACCGAAACTCGACATGCGCCCCACACCGCCAAACGCCGGCGCCTGCGTGGGGAAAGACCCCGGATGCTCGTCAGGCAAATTGTAGCCGGCAAGTTCGCCGAGCCCGAGCAACCGCCCGTAGCGGGAAACCGTGTCGAAACCCATGCGGCGGCCGAGTTCTTCAAAGAAAGTATTGTTCGAGTGCGCCAAAGCCTCGGTCAAATTCATGTATTTGCGGCGGCCCACCTTGAGCATGGTATCACGCGTGATGACGTTTTCTTCCAGCGCTGCCACCGCGATCGTCGGCTTGATTGTGGAGCAGGGAATGTAGCCGTCGCTGAAGGCAATCTTCTGATTCACTACCGTCAGAATTCGTCCCGTGTTCGGGTCCACGGCAACAACGGAACCGTTGTAGCGGCCCAGCGCGTCTACGACCGCCTGGCGCACAATCGGGTCGTCGTATGCCGGATCATCCGCGCTGATCGAATCAGCGTAAGTCGGCGCGTAACCCCGATACCGCGAGGGCGCCAGCCGCTTGCGCGAAGCGGACTTCACCGAGGATTTCGCAGCGGTAATCGCTGCGGCTTCCGCAGCAGGCACCGGCATGGCGAGTGACCCCACCAGCATGCCCACGAGAATGGTTTTTCCCAGTTCCTTGATCATTCGGTCCTGACTTGGAGCGCTTCTCAGTAGTCCTAGTATGGAATGAGTGGAAATCTACTCCAATTCCATTGCCGGGTCAAACTTCCGCTCATTCGATGCATCCCGGGAGCTACAGTATTAGATGCTTGATTACAAGCAAGTAACAAAGTCTCATCGGGTCCTTCTCATCTACAAGCTTGTTCTGACTTGCAGACTGAGACGTAGTCTACGAGGTGGAGGGATTCCCTTGCAATAGATAATGAGGACCAGTACTAAGGTATGTGCTTTGTTATGAACGTTGCACCGCCGGCCAGCCCATCCTGGCGGGATTGCCCCATTGGCCAAGCGGAAGGCAGTGCCCAGTTCCTCTGGATTTGCTTAGAATTCACATTTTGAGACGCCAAAAACAGCGCGGGCGATGCACCGTTTTAGTGCACCGCCCGCGACTGGAATTTGTCAGGTTGGCTTAACGCGAAGGGCGCGCCTTGTTGTCCACGGACGCGACCGCCGCGGCAGCCTTCAGCGGCGGCTTTTCGGTCGCGACGTTGGCGTGGCCATTCGCGCCATTAGCGCCGGTGGCTGCGCCGTTCTGCCCGGAAACCGGGATTTCCATTTTCTTGCGCAGTGCGTTTTCCAGTTTGTCGCGAATGTCCTTGTTCTCTTTCAGGAAGACGCGCGCGTTCTCGCGGCCCTGCCCCATGCGTTCACCGCCGTAGCTGAGCCATGTGCCGGACTTTTCCAGGATGCCCTTGTCCACGCCGAGATCGATCAGGTCGCCTTCGCGCGAAATGCCTTCGCCGTAAAGAATATCGAACTCCGCTTCGCGGAACGGCGCGGCAACTTTGTTCTTCACGACTTTCGCGCGTGTGCGCGAGCCCACCACACGATCGCCATCCTTAATGGCCTGGATGCGCCGGATATCCACGCGCATCGAAGCGTAGAACTTCAGCGCGCGGCCGCCGGTGGTCGTTTCCGGGTTGCCGAACATCACGCCGATCTTTTCGCGAATCTGGTTGATGAAGATCAGGCAGGTCTTGGACTTCGAGACAATCGCGGTCAGCTTGCGCAACGCCTGCGACATCAAGCGCGCCTGCAAGCCCATCTGCGGGTCGCCCATTTCGCCTTCCAGTTCCGCCTTCGGCACCAACGCCGCAACCGAGTCCACAACCACAATGTCCACGCCGCCGGAGCGGATCAGCGTCTCCGCGATTTCCAGCGCCTGCTCCCCGTGGTCCGGCTGCGACACCAGCAGGTTGTCCACGTCCACGCCCAGCTTCCGCGCGTACGACGGGTCCAGTGCATGCTCCGCGTCGATGAACGCCGCCTGCCCGCCCAACTTCTGCGCCTCGGCAATCACGTGCAGTGTCATGGTCGTCTTACCGCCCGATTCCGGCCCGTAAATCTCAATCACGCGCCCGCGCGGAAAACCGCCCACGCCCAGCGCCGCGTCAATTGACAAGCATCCCGAAGGAATCACGTTCACCGGGACCAGCACATCCTTGCTGCCCAGCCGCATGATCGAGCCCTTGCCGTACGACTTCTCGATCTGCGATATCGCCGCTTCCAGCAACTTTGCTTTTTCGTCTGTCATTTCACACCTCGGTCGAGGAAATTAGGAATTTCGCGAATGGGCCGGTCGAGGACATCGCCAAGCAGGTGCGGGAACGGCGCCCTGGCTTCTCCCGATACGTTACGATAGCTGAATATTACCATTTCGTATCTGGCAATGCTACCTCTAGCTTTCCTTCCGCACTGCAAAGGCTTTCAACGGCCGCAGCCATGCTCCAGTTCGTGATCCACCAGTTGCGCCAGCGCGGCGCGCTCCCGGCGGTCCCACTCGGCCTGCTCTTCGCGGCTGATGCCGCGCAGCCGGGTCAGGTACTGGCCGCGGGTGCGCACCTCAAGAAGCTCAAAAGTGAGTCTCTCATGTTCAAAGCAACTTAGAACAACCAAACGGGTCCGGGCCATGGGCCACCTGTTGAAAACCTGATGGCCACACACTACCCCAAGGGCGAAACAAAAGCAAACACTATTTTCGCCCTATGTTCGCCTGCTTGGAACCTCGGGGAGGTGGCCGCTGAGAGTAAGAAATTCTGACGTCTTCCAGTCGCTACTTCGGCCGCTCTATTCAGCTAATTCCAGTCGCCGCAAGTCCTCGTCCGTCCAGCCAACGTCCGCAATCATCCCTCGCAACGTTCCAATGGGAAAAGTGTCGTTCAGCCCGTGGGTAGGCCACCACGACGCGCCGGCCGTCAGTGTGCCCGTAGATTCGGTGACTTCCGCGGACACGTCGAAGTTCAAACCCATCTTGTTCCAACGCCCGGATGAATCGGCGCACCGAAACGCCACGCGGCGTGCGCGTCATACATTTACGACTACCGCTGGTTCTGGTAACTCAATCGTGCCCTGATCCACAGGAATGCGTTCGCCGGCTTCAAGGAGATCCTGAACATACAAATCAATTGCTTCGCGAATATTCGCCAGCGCCTCTTCGCGTGTATGTCCCCAGGTGCGGCAACCCTTCAGCGCCGGGCAATAGGCTTGCCAAGCGTCTCTGCCATCCTCAAACTTGTCAGGCTCGACGGCCACTTTAAATACATAGGATTTCAAAGGGTCTCCTCCAGCCATCACCGCATCGAGGGCATTCGTCCAAAACTCTTCCAAAGGTATCTAATCCAATTCGCATTATCTCACGAGGAGCGGAACACGGACTCTACTTCTTAATCGCTTAGTCGAGTCGGTCAGCACTCCCAATAAGAAGTGCCCCGCCCCGTACACATTGCTCACTTGCGTATCGGATCATGCATATGCGAAAAAGCCGCGGCCGGACTTGCGGCCCAGCCAGCCCGCGGCGACGTATTTCTTGAGCAGCGGGCAGGCGCGGTATTTGGGGTCGCCGAGGCCGTCGAGCAGAACGTTCATGATGTCCACGCAGACGTCGAGCCCAATAAAATCGGCAAGCTCCAGAGGGCCCATCGGGTGATTCATACCCAGCTTCATCACCGCATCCACCGCTTCCGGAGTAGCTACGCCTTCCATCACCGCGTAAGCAGCCTCATTAATCAGCGGCATCAGCACGCGATTCGAAACAAACCCCGGCGCATCGTTCACCGCCACCGGCGTCTTCCCCAGTTTCTTCGCAAGCTCCATTGTGATGCCAAACGCCGCGTCGCTCGTCTGCAGCGCCCGAATCACCTCCACCAGCACCATCACCGGCACCGGATTCATGAAGTGCATGCCGACAAATCGTTCGGGCCGCTTCGTCATCGCCGCCAGCGTGGTGATCGCTATCGAAGAAGTGTTGCTCGTGAGAATCACTTCCGGCCGCAACAGCTTGTCGGCCTCAGTCAGCACAGCCCGCTTGATTTCCAGTTTCTCCGGCACAGCCTCGACAACAAAATCCGCCGCCGCAACCGCCGCAAAGTCCGTCACCGGCTTCAGCCGCGCCAGCACCTGCGGCTTTTCCGCCTCCGTCAACTTCCCCTTCTTCACCTCGCGGTCCAGGTTCTTGCCGATGGTCTCCATGCCCCGCTGCAGAAAGCTCTCCTGCACGTCGCGCAAAATCACGTCGTACCCTGCCCGCGCAAAAACGTGCGCGATGCCGTTCCCCATCGTTCCCGCGCCCAGCACCGCCACCGTCTTGATCGAATCGAGCGTCACGAATCCTCCAGGCAACATGTAGCCGAAAGTAAAGGAAACACCAGTTGGAGTTGCGGGTCAAGCTGGTGGGGCACCTGTGGGAGATCCTTCGTCCGTGGAAGAGTCGAGTACCGACCCGTTTTTCTTCCGTTTCGAGGAGGCTTTACGCCGAATCCGCCAAAACAAGCCAGGCAGCCAGCGCCGCGTACTTTTCATCTTGCGTCCAGGGAGAGCCCAAGGAGCGGCCAAGTTCAGTCATTCGCCGCAAGAGTTTCTCTCGGCTAGCTCGGAATGCCAACGCGCCGCGGTCCAGCAGTTCCCGCTCCTTGATGCACGTCATCACCAGGCCACAACCATCCGACGAGCAACGAAGCGCCTCGCGGAAAAGTTCTCCATCCGCGGTGTGGATCAGAGCATGGGACAGCAGAATCCTGTCCAAGCTGGGCAGTGTTTTACCCGAGGCAAGCAAGAGGGCGCAACGTTCCACCTGGTATCCCCGCCTCTCCAATTCTGCTTGGGTGGAAAGAAGGGCCTTAGTGGCCAGCCGCTTCGCCTCTGAGAGCGCTCCTTTCACGAACGCGCGAGCCCTCTCAAGCGGCATTTTTTCAGCGGTGTGATACGGCTGCCGGAATTTGTAACTGAATGTTTCCACCAGATGAACGCGCTCACGGCTCAGGACAGTAGGTGCGCCATTTTCAAGCGAAACCGCCACGAGCGCACTCCAACCGGAATGCACCCGGAAACCAACCCCAGCTTGCTTCATGAGCTCCTCCGCGGCAGAGGAAACGGAGGACCTAATCTATATCGTCGCACTGGAAAAGAGTAGACCGTTCCTTCGCCTTGGCCCGCTCACTCCGGCGGCTGGCCCTCGACTACTTCGCGGACGATTTCGCGGGCGCGGGTCGAATCCTGCGGCAGAACGTAAAGCTTCGCACGAGTTCCCTGCTGGTCCACGCGGCAGTTGATCCCGTTTTCGTGCAACGCCGCAACCAGGAAATCGCTGGGCTCGCCCGCGTCCGAGGACCAAACATTTACTGTCGCGTCTTCCGGGTACCACTCCACCTCTTCGCCTACAGTAGGCGGCCCGGGAATGTCTTCGTCCGGCAGAGCCACGCTTTCGGGGAGTATTGGAATGTTGCCGGCGGCCCGCGTCACCAACCCTGTAAGCTCCTGCGAATTGACGCCTTCCCGATCTTCCGTACCATAGGCGTCCTTCACAGCTTTTTCGGCCGTCTCAAACATAGAAAACGGAACACCTATCTGATACCCGGGAAAATTGTTCAGATTGAAAAGATGATCACGGCGAAACACCGTCTTGTGCGGGATGCCGGCTTCCTCGAGAACCTCGCAAAGCTCCGCATGAACCCGGGCGTCTTCGCCCTTCCAGAAAGAGCAAAACGGGTCCTCGTTGGGGTCGCCCGGATCGGCGGGTGGCTGGCTGGCCATCGCGTAGTGCGGTGGCTCATTCACCAGGTCCACGTCGCAATCGGCGCAACGCGTGAACCCGGGACGATACTCGGCATTGCATTGCGGGCAAATCATCGCGTCCCGCAGTCTACCGCACGCGCGAAAGAAATGCGTGCAAGAGGGTCAACACCTCAATATTTCGGGGTGACGCCCAGATTGTAAAAAATAAACGAGTAAACGTCGGCGGTCAATTCGATGGACTTCGTGGTGCTGCTGGCAGCGTGGCCGGATTTGGTTTCAATCCGAATTAGCACGGGGTTCGCAGGACTGGCTTCTGCCTGTAGCGTGGCAGCGTACTTAAAGGAGTGCGCCGGAACCACGCGGTCGTCATGGTCGGAAGTGGTAATGAACGTCGCCGGGTATTTCACCCCGGGCTTGATGTTGTGCAGCGGCGAGTACTTGTAAATGGCCTTGAACTGCTCCGGATCGTCGCTGGAGCCATAGTCGGCCGCCCAATTCCATCCAATGGTGAATTTCTGGAACCGCAGCATGTCCATCACGCCGACTTGCGGCGCAGCAACATGGAACAACTCTGGCCGCTGATTCATCACCGCGCCCACCAGCAAGCCGCCGTTCGACCCGCCGTTGATAGCAAGCTTCTCCGGCGACGTATATTTGTTGGCGATCAGCCACTCCGCGGCAGAAATGAAATCGTCGAAAACATTCTGCTTTTTCAGTTTCGTGCCGGCATCGTGCCACGTTTCGCCGTACTCGCCGCCGCCACGCAGGTTCGCGGAAGCGTAAACGAAGCCCTGCTCGATCAGCGCAAGCCGCAGCGGATTGAACGCCGGCGCCAGGGTGATGTTGAATCCCCCGTAGCCATAAAGCAGTGTTGGATTCGCGCCATCCAGCTTCAGCCCCTTTTTATAGACCAGGAACATCGGAATCCGCGTGCCGTCCTTGCTCTTGTAGAAAACTTGCTTCGTCTCGTAATTCTCGGGAACAAATCCGTGCACTTCCGGCGACCGGTAGACGCTCGTTTTCCTCGACGCCAGGTCATAACGGAACACGCTCGGAGGATAGTTGAACGAGGTATAGAGAAAGAACGCATCCTTGTCGCCGCGGTTGCCCCGAAAGCCGGTGGCCGCTCCCGCGCCGGGAAGTTGGATCTCATTCTCGAGTTCTCCCGAGTAGCTGTAAACGTAAACGTGGCTGGCCACATCCTTCAGATACGTTGCGAAAAGTTTCCCACCCAGCGATTCCACGTTGTCCAGGGAATCCGCCTTCTCCGGAATAATTTCCTTCCACGGAGCTTTGAAGTTGGCAGGGTCGTAAAGCATCAACTTCCCCTTGGGTGCGTTCTGATCCGTGGCAACCAGGAATTTGTCGCCCAGATTGTCCACAACCACAAAGTAGTCGTCGGTGATTTCCGTGACGATCGGCGTAAACGCCTTCTCTTTCGTGGAGAGGTCGCGGAAATAGAGGGCGTTGCCGCGTTTCCCTTTGCCCCGGTCGGATACCGAGAGAATGGCGAACCGCTGGTCGTTCGTCGTGGCCACCGATTGAAGGCGCTGGGGATTCTGTTTGTCTTCATAAATCAGTTCGTCGGCGGATTGCGGCGTGCCGAGAACGTGGTAGTAGACCTTCTGGAACTCGTTCTTCGAGGAGAGTTCGTGTCCCGGCTCCGGCGCATCGAACCGGCTGTAGAAAAATCCGTTGCCCGCCCAGCCAAAGCCCGTGAACTTGATCCATTTCAGATCGTCCCCCAGAACTTTCCGCGTGGCGATCTCGATCACATGCCCTTCCTGCCAGTCCGAGCCGCCGGTGGAAATTCCATACGCGGCATAGCGGCCATCTTCGGAAACGTTGAAAAGGCCGAGACGCGACGTTCCGTCTGCTGAAAACTTATTGGGATCGAGAAGCACGTCCGGTGCGCCCTCCAGCCCCTTCTGCGAATAAACGACGTTCTGATTCTGCAGCCCATCGTTCTTGGTGAAAAACAGGTAATCGCCCTTGCGGAAAGGTGGCGTGTATTTGGGAAAATTAAACAGCTGTTCCAAGCGCGCCTTCACCTGTGCGCGGTACGGGATCTTGTCGAGATACCCAAAGGTGACTTTGTTCTCGGCTTCGACCCACTTGGCGGTTTCCGCGGAATTGTCGTCCTCCAGCCAGCGATAGGGATCGGCGACCTTTACTCCGTGATAGTTGTCCACCTGGTTGTCCTTGCGCGTCTGGGGATAATCGAGTCCCTGGGCGATCGAAATTGTCGAGAATAGCAAAGTGGAAAAAACGGGAAGAATGGAGCGCAGCCGCAGCGCTGGCTGACGAGTGGTCATGCGAGGTTCCCTTTCTCGGAAATTGCGCGGAGAGTGCTTACGGGTCCTTAGGAACATAAGACGGCCGGGAGCTAGAAAAGTATACGACCATTTCCTGCCTCTATCTATATGTAAAGAATAGTTTTAGAACCCGGCGGACGAGGCTCGGCGAAACTGCGTCTTTTTGTACGCACGGCTCGTATACAAGGTAGTATGAGCGCACCGGCTTTTACCCTGACTGCTGCACAAACACCGCTGCTGTTCGCGGCCTTCATGACCGACGACACCCAAGCCCTAGCCATCGGATTGCGTCAGCGCGACCCGGACCTGCTCGACCGCCTGATCGAGCAATACCAGCAGCGCCTCTTTCGTTATCTTCTCTTTCTCACCGGCAATCCCTCTTTGGCTGAAGATCTCTTTCAGGAAACCTGGATTCGCGTGCTGGAACGCGGCAGCCAGTACAACGGCAAATCCAAATTTGACTCGTGGCTATTCGCCATCGCGCGCAACCTGGTGATTGACGCCTCTCGCCGCAAAAAAATCTCCAGCCTGGAGGATTTGGGCGACCCGGACGGCGGCACGCCCTATGATCCACCGGACGAGCGCGCAAGCTCCGTGCTGCAAATGCTGGTGAGTCGCGAAAACGAGCAGACCGTGCAGCTTTCACTCTTGAAAATCCCCGCCTACTATCGTGAAGTACTGCTGCTGCGCTTCAGCGAAGAACTGGGCCTCGAGGAAATCGCCGCAGTCATGGCGACGCCGATTTCCACCGTAAAGTCACGCCTCTACCGCGGCTTGGCCGCGCTGAAAACCGCGATGACTGAAGGTGCCGCATGAACGAAAACCTCCACGAACGCGCCCGCCAACTTCTTGACGAATCCGTCGTCGAAGGATTGCGTCCCGCCGACGAAGCCTGGCTCCGTGAACATCTCGCCGCCTGCTCCGACTGCGCGCAACAAGCAGCGGCAACGCAGAATGTTTTGCGTGCGCTGCGGGCCGTGCCGGTCAGCCTACCGCGCGATCTCGCGGCACGCACGCAACTCCGCGTCCGTCTCCGGGCCCAGCAAACTTCTCCGGCCACAAATGGCAGCTTCTGGCTTTGGACCGTCACCGCGGCAAGCTGGCTGCTCGGCGTCTTCAGCGCTCCGCTCGTCTGGCGCGGGTTCGCGTGGCTCGGCGCCAACTTCGGCGTGCCGAAGCTCGCCCTGGAATTTGGATTCGTTCTTTGGTGGACGGTGCCGCCGCTGCTCGCTGCAGCGATCATCCTCCACCAGAAAGCGCTGATCGCGGAATGGAGTAACAAGAATTGAGCCAAGCTCAGAATAAACGTAGGGGCGGCTTTAGGCCGCCTTCCCCGGCCAGAATTTACTAGGCTGTAGAAAAGCGATTTTAGTTGCCGCACAGAAAAGGAAAATCAAATGTCCGACGCATTCACAGAACGTCTTCGCCTCATCCGCTTCCGCCGCAAGCGCGAACACAGCAGCTTCCGCGATGAGCTTCGCATCATCCCGAAGTGGCTCGTCGTGCTGTGCCTATTGCTCTACATCCTCGCCCTCATCATCGGCTTCTCCGTTAATCATCATGGCTTCGAGACCAACGGACCCATATTCCCCGGCGATGAATCTCTCCGCCACGACCCAGAGCTTTCCTATTTTGAGCTCGGCGGTGTCATCACCCTTGGCGCAGTCGCCCTGTCCATTCTGTTTTTCTCGCTCGGCTATGTCTATCGCGACGCCAAGCGCCGTGGCATGAATCCTGGCCTGTGGACGCTGCTGGTTCTTCTACTGTCCGGCGGTTACTTCTTCATTGGCTTCATTATCTATCTGCTCATCCGAGAGCCGCTTCCCTACACCTGCCCGCAATGCGCCGCCAGCGTCAGTGCCCGGTTCAATTTCTGCCCCAACTGCAAATGCAATCTCCATCCCGCCTGCCCGCAGTGCCAGCGCGAAGTCTCGGACACCGACAAGTTCTGCCCTTACTGCGCCACCGAACTTGCACACGCCAAGCCCGCGCCGCAAGCGTGAACCACCTTCGTTGCGTTCCAAGAAACTCCAAAATTTGTCATTCCGAACCCCGTTCGCCTTTTGAACGGGGTGAGGAACCTGCTTTTTCTTACTTCTCTGCACACGTAGGTCAGGCCTTTCCTCTCCCGGAAAATCATTACTTGACATGCAACCATTTGGTTGCCTATTATCCCTCCCCGTGAGGATGGACCGGGTTTTCAAAGCGCTCGCCGATCCCAACCGCCGCAAGTTGCTGGACCTCCTGCGGGTGGACAACGGCCAGGTGCTCGGCGACCTTTGCGAACATCTCGACATGAGCCGCCAGGCCGCCACTAAGCACCTGAAGCTGCTGGAGGCCGCCAACCTGGTGGTCACCGTGTGGCGCGGCCGCGAAAAGCTCCACTACTTGAATCCCGTGCCCATTCACGAAATCTACGAACGCTGGATCGGAAAGTTTGAGCGGTCGCGGTTGCGGGCCCTGTACGACTTAAAGGAGGAGCTGGAGAAAGATCATGAAAAATAAATCTCAGTTCGTTTACGTGACCTACATTTCATCGAGCGCGGAAAAAGTCTGGAACGCCCTGATGGATCCGGAAATGACCCGCAAGTATTGGGGCCACCTGAACGTCTCCGACTGGAAAGTCGGCTCGGCTTGGAAACATGAAGACTCGTCGACCGGAGAAACCCACCTCGTGGGAAAGGTTGTGGAATCCACCCCTCCGCGGCGCCTGGTCATCACCTGGGCATCCCCTGCCGACGCGCAAAACCAGGAGAAGCACACGCGGGTCACGTTTGAGATCGAGTCCTCCGGTAAGGCCACCCGCTTGAAGGTAATTCACGACGAACTGGAACCAGGCTCGGAGATGGAGCGTGGCATCACTCGCGGCTGGCCCGTGGTTCTTTCCAACCTCAAGACCTTGCTGGAAACCGGCCAGGCCATGGAAACCAAACCGCTTTTCGAATTCTCACGCAAATAATATGGAGGCTGAAAAGCACCCCGGGTGCCCCACACGCCGCCGTTGCGTGTGGGGCTTGGGTTGTCCTCTTCCAACTATTAATTGCAGAAATGCAGGCTAAAACCGCTCGACAGCGAGGGCTACGGCGTTGCCTCCACCAAGACAAAGAGCGGCGATGCCGCGCTTCAGATTGCGGCGCTGCAATTCATAGAGCAGCGTGACAAGAATGCGCGCGCCTGATGCGCCGATGGGATGGCCGAGAGCCACCGCCCCGCCGTTTACGTTCATTTTCTCCGGATTGAGCTTGAGCTGTCGCGTGACCGCAATTGCCGCAACGGCGAAGGCTTCGTTTAGTTCCACGAGGTCCACATCTTTCTCGCGGTCCCAGCCCGTTTTGGCAAGCAACTTTTCCACCGCATCCACCGGTGCCATCATCACCCATTTGGGCTCCACGCCACTGACAGCCTGCGCAACGATGCGCGCGATGGGCTGCTTGCCAAGCCGCGAGGCATTGCGCTCGCTGGTGACGACGAGCGCGGCGGCTCCATCATTTGTCCCGGGCGCATTGCCGGCGGTAACGGTGCCGTCTTTCTTGAACGCTGGCTTGAGCTTCGCCAGAGCTTCAAGCGTCGAGTCTTCCCGCGGCGACTCGTCGTACTTGATCACAATGGGCTCGCCTTTTTTCTGGGGCACTTCAATCGGCAGGATTTGCGCTTCAAAGAAGCACGACTTGCGCGCGCGAACTGCTTTCTGATGACTCTCGAAAGCAAATTTGTCCTGCTCTTCGCGGCTAATCTTATATTTTTCCGCGACCAGTTCGCCGGTGTTGCCCATGTGAAAATTCTCATAGGCGTCCCACAAGCCATCCCAAATCATGGAGTCGACTAGCTTCCCATCCCCCAGGCGATATCCGGTGCGTGCCTGTGGCAAAAGATACGGGCAGTTGGACATGGACTCCATGCCACCGGCGACCACAATCTCGCTTTCGCCAAGCTGCACGGCCTGCGCAGCAAGCGCCACGGCCTTCAACCCAGAGCCGCAAACTTTGTTGATGGTCATCGCCGCGACGCGGGGATCGCAGCCCCCCTTCAGCGCGGCCTGGCGGGCAGGATTCTGGCCGAGGCCGGCCTGCACCACGTTGCCGAGAATTGCCTCGTCCACTTGCTTGCCATCGAGGCCGGCGCGCCGCACGGCTTCGGCCACGATTTTTCCGCCGAGTTCCGGAGCCGTGAAGCCCGAAAGCCCACCCTGGAATTTGCCGATTGGCGTGCGGACAGCGGAGAGAATGACTGGAATTTCCATGGAACCACCTCCCGAATGACAGAAGCTCAATTATACAGCGATGAGCCAAAGTCAGCCGAGAGAGGTAGGCGGGAGCGAAGATGCTTCGCCCCGGCCAACAAAAAACTGAATTAATTTGCCGCCGCGTCAGCCGCAGGCTGCGTTTCGTCCGCGCTCGGCCCATAGAGGCCTGGAACTGGAACGCCGAGGAGCCGGTAATACACGGTCAACTGCGCGCGGTGGTGAATGATGTGGTTGAAGATCATGCTCCGAAGGCAAGCCGCCCGAGGCATCGTAAAAATGGTCTGCCCGCCGGCCAGCAGCGTCCAATCCTTCATCATGTCCACGTCGCTCGCGCCGGCAATCGCCTTGCGAGCCTCCGTCACGCCCTTGTCGAATTCGGCGAGTATCTGCTGCCTGTTTTCCCTTTTCGGCGGCTCATAGGCGGGCCCGCCGACCGGCGCGTAATCCAGCTGCTCTGTCTGCAGCGTCATCGTGATCCACCCGGGCATCGTAGCAATGTGGCCCGCAAGCCACCCGACAGTGCCGGATTTGTCGTGAGGCTTCCAATTCCATTTCTGCTCGGGCAAGCGCTCCAAGGTTTTGCGTGTCCCGGCCATTTCCTGGTCGAATTCGCCAAGCATGGATTGTCCAATGGTCATAGCTGTGGTCTCCTTTGCGGAAAGCAGTATTGAGGCGCCCAAATCATAGGCAAACAAAAAGCGAAAGTCAAGACCTTTCTCCGAAGTCCCTTGCTTCTCGCTTTCCTACCTCAGACGTGTATACGGCCAAAGTGTCTCGCTTGTTTCACCACGGGCTTGACACGTGCTGCGCAAGAGACAGAATGTCCCCATGCCTCACCAATTGACTACCTCTTATGTAAAAGACTCAACCGAGCTGTTTCGCTATTACAAGAAGCTGGTCGAACGCGCTCTCGCGCAATGTCCTGACGAAGGCTTGTTCACCGAACTGGACACGGAATCCAATTGCATCGCCATCATCGTGAAGCACATGGCCGGCAACATGCGTTCGCGCTGGAAAGATTTTCTAACCACCGATGGCGAAAAGCCCGACCGCAACCGCGACACCGAATTCGAAGAGCCGCCGAAGACGCGCGCCGAATTGATGGAACTCTGGGAGAGCGGCTGGAAATATCTCTTCGACGCACTGGAGCCGTTGAGCGAAGCGGACGTAACCCGCACCGTGACCATCCGCACCGAGCCGCACTCGGTCATGCAGGCCATCAATCGCCAGATCGCCCACTACTCTTACCACGTCGGCCAAATCACCTTCCTCGCAAAACATTTCGCCGCCCAGTCCGGCCAGTGGACCGCCGTCACCATCCCCCGCAAAAAGTCCGGTGACTTCAACACCAGAGTCGCCTCCGGCCAGGCTTCGCAACGTTAATAGTCCAACGCTTGGTAGCAAATCGCCCTTCGCTTCCCCTTCGCTGCAAAAGGCGTTAACCTGCTGAAGCGATGGCCAAGACTCTTTTTGAAATGGGGCTGCCGGAAAGCGGTGGCCTGCAACTCAACGACGCGCAGCGGCGCGCCATCACTCATGGCGATGGGCCGCTGCTGGTAATCGCTGGCGCGGGGACCGGCAAAACGCGCGTCATCACGGAGCGCATCCGGCACCTGCTCGAATCCGACGATTCCCTGCTCGGCGAAAATATCCTGGGCCTGACGTTCACGAAAAAAGCCGCTGGCGAAATGAAGGCCCGCGTGGTGAAGGCCGTCGGGGATCGCGGGAAAGACGTGGTGCTAGCGACGTTCCACTCCTTCTGCGAAACCTTGCTGAAAGAAGTGGACGCAAATCGCGTAGCGCTCGAATCCGTGGATCACTGGATCCTGCTGCGGCGGAATCTGGCGCGCCTCAAGCTCGAAAAATACCGGCGGCTGGCTGAGCCGGGCCAGTTTCTCAGCGACTTCATCCAGTTTTTTTCGCGCTGCCAGGATGAGTTGGTCTCGAGCGAGGACTACCAGCAGTTCGCGGATCTTCTGGCAAAGGAACTTGAAGAGGAAAAAAGCGCGCTCGACGAAGACACTTTCAAAGAGCGTGCCGAACAGGTTGCGCTGCAGCAGGAAATTGCGCGCGCTTACCGTGCTAGCGAAGAGATCTTGCGGGAAAAACGCGCCGTGGCCCTCAACGGCCTGATCACCGAAGCGGTGACTCTGCTCAAGAACGACGCAGCGCGGCGCCGCCAATTGCAGGAGCGTTTCAAGCACATCCTGGTGGATGAATTTCAGGACACCAACATCGCGCAGCTCGAACTCCTGCACCTGCTCTCCGCCGAGCGGCGCAACATCGTGGTGGTCGGCGACAACGACCAGGCGATCTACCGGTTCCGCGGCGCGTCGTTTGGCAGCTTCAAACTTTTCCTGCAGCGCTTCGCCGGCTGGAAAGAGGGCGAGGATTCCACGCCGTATCGCGTCGCTCTGATGGAAAACTACCGCTCCACACCAAACATTCTTCGCGTGGCGACGCAAGCCATCGGCATGAACGAGGTCAGCCCGGAATTCCCCAAGAAAGTTTTGCAACCGAGCAAGTCCGAGGGCGAAAAAATCCGCATCGTCGAAATGGAAACCCCCGAAGACGAAGCCGCCTGGGTTGCCGACGAACTTGAGCGCCTTCACGGAGCCGGGCGTCGCTGGAAGGATTTCGCCGTGCTTTACCGGCAGCACGCGCATCGCGATCATCTGGTGGAGCAACTCTCGCAGCGCAAAATACCGTTTGTGATCAGCAAGCTTTCGATCCTCGAGCATCCCCTGGTGCGCGACGTGCTTGCCTACCTTCGGCTGATTGCCAAACCTTTCGACGACATCGCCTGTGCCCGCGTGCTTTCCGCCCCGGCCTGGTATTTGACGGCGGAAGATCTGGTGCGGCTCGCCGAGCGCGCCCGCAAGAAGCGCGGAACGGCCCTTTACGACACTCTTCAATCCCCGCAGAGCGAGCTTCCGTTCGATCCTTCCTCGGCGGCGTTCAAATCACTGCTGGAATTTCTAACCGAGCAGCGAAAAACGATGCGCCGCCGCTCCGCCCGCGAAATCCTCGGCGATTTGATCGAGTGGCTGGAGGTGCCGCAGCGCGCGGGCACGCAGGACCGCAAATACGTGAACCAGCTCGGGCAGTTCATGAAGGACTGGGAACCGAAAAGCGAAACGCGCAGCCTGCCGGAATTCCTGGAATATCTGGACTACTTCGAGCAGGCCGGTGGAACGCTGAGCCTCGAAGACGACGCCCCCGGCGATGCCGTGCAACTCATGACCGTGCACGGCGCGAAAGGCCTGGAGTTCCCTCACGTCTTTCTGCTGCGCGTGAACTCCAACGCATTCCCCGCCAGGAATCGCTCGCCGCTGTTCGAATTTCCCGACCGGTTGATGAAAGAAGAGCTGCCTGAGGGCGATTTTCACATCCAGGAGGAGCGGCGCCTCTTTTATGTTGCGCTGACGCGAGCCGAAGACCGCCTCACGATGACCACAGTCCACGAGAAGCGTGGCAAAGTCCCGGTCTTCATCGAGGACATCGTGATGGATCCCTCCATCAAACGCCGCGACGTCCGGCAGATCGCGCCGAAACCGAAACCCCCAAAGCCCGAAAATGAGAAGCCTTCGGAAACAACAAGCGGCGAACTTTTTCCCGCGGGCGAAGCGCCATCAAAAATCTTTTCCCGCATTGCCAAGTGGGCAGAGGAGTTTCATCCCGAATCACCCGAACCACTCAAGCTCAGCTCCTCCGCGGTTGAAAACTACAAGAAGTGCCCGCAGCGATACATGTTTAGCCATCTGTGGTCGTTAAAAGAAGGCCCGCGCGCAATGTTGAGTTTTGGAAGCGTGATCCATACCACAATTAAGCGTTTCCTCGAACAGCTAAAAAAGGACGTGAAGCTGCCGTTCGACGAAGTGCAACGCATCTATGAAACCGAATGGACCAACGCGGGCTATGAAGACGAATACCAGGAAGCCGAATACAAAAAAGACGGCCTGGAACAGTTGAAAGTCTTCCACGCGGCGATGCTGCAGAACCTGCCGGACATCCTTGAACAGGAAAAAGGCTTTGAACTCCCGCTCGAAAACAACGTGATCCTCACCGGGCGAATGGATCAGGTGAATTCGCTCGGCCGCAAAGACGTGGAAATCGTGGACTACAAAACGGGCAAGCCCAAGAAGGATGCTGACGCCCGCAAAGACCTGCAACTCAGCATCTACGCGCTCGCGGCCAAAGAAATCTTCGAATGGAATCCGGTTCGCCTCGTCTTTCACTACCTGCAGAACAACCAGCGCCAGGAAACCGCCCGCGATGCCAAGCAGATCGCCGAAGCCGAAGCCACCGTCCAGGAAACCGCCGCCGATATCCGCGCCGGAAACTTCCCCGCAAAACCAGGCTTCTTTTGCCGCAGCTGCGCCTACAAGCCTATCTGTCCCGCCCACGAAGAATCCCTCGGCGGCATCTAGTCCCGACCGAACCCGGTCGTGGTCGTCGGGCGGCGCAGATACAGAACCCAAATGCGGGGAAAAACAAAAGTCAAAACCCGCACCCTTGAAAACCACAAGGGTGCGGCACCCAAATTCGCCTCAGCGTTTCATGGGTGCCGCCACCCGCCCCTGACGAGTGCGTCGGATCAAGTTCGCTTTATCGATGCTCCTTGAACGTCTGTTCGTATTCGGACTTGCTCACCATGCGGGGAGTTCCATCGACATTGTATAAACTCTGCGTTGGCTGACCAGCACGAAGCAAATCAATGGACACCCACGGGTGTGCGCGCGGATTAGTTGCTCGGTTGCTCACTGAGACTACGAGGTCCTTGCCGATTTGAACTTCAAAATGGTCACCCGGCAAGCCGGCGGCGCGTGCATGCCATCCGTTTAGTTCTGAAAAACCTCCCCGTGCAAGCCTGTCAACGCCGCCGAACCTTTGCCGCTCTTCTTCTGTCACCGGTTGAAAGCGGTCACCCGCCCACTTACACAAAACTCCTCCCGGGCACATTGCGTAAAAGCCGTCGCCGAAGGGAGTCAAAAACAATGGCGCGTGTGCAGGCCATTCGCCGTAGTTGACCATATGGTTTTCAGCGCCGGATGGCGTCACGCTGATGACGAGCGTAGAAGCGACGTCGTTCTTCGGAGAAGGAACATAATAAAAATACTGCGCAAGGAGTACAAAGGGGTATTCTAGAGCCCTGAAGTGATAGCCCGTGTGCGAGTCGCCCACGAATAAATATGCTTCTTCTCCCCTCCAGAAGACTTCTGCGCCGCTGCCGTCCGCTACGACGTACACCCGGAAGGTAAGAGCCATTACCACAGCTAGAGCCAGAACGAGGAACACAGCCACTGTTTTCGTTTTTTTATTCATGATTTCTCAATCACACGAGGTCGATAGACAAACGTTGTTCAGAATGTAGCTGGTATAGTGCTCGCCGCAGTCCCAGAAGCCGTCTAGGCGGGTGGGCCAGAGAATTTTCAGCAGTTGTTGGCGGGAGGCCCGGGTTAAACGGTTCGGAATTTGTTGACATGGAAGCCGGTGAGAGGATATCACTTCAGCAATTCCCGTGAAAGTATAGAGAGGCGGAGGGTGCCCCAGGTTCCGCTTTTTGGTACCTGGGTCTTGGGTTGGTCCTTTCTGATCACTCCTTCCTCGTAAAAACTCCCGGGTACCCGCCGGAACGGTGGAAGAAGAAAGAGCCCACGTGCAAAACCGGCACGTGGGGCACCCGGCGAAAATGTCGGCGCGCCGACATTTAAAGTATTACTTGAAGGTTTATTCAATAGTTACTAAACATTCGAATGGTTTTCCGCATGTGTTGAAGGGCAAGCGGTTAACGTTTGGGATTCGAATGGGCGTTTTCCCGAAATGAAAAAGGAGTTCGAAAGAGCGATGCGTAGACCCTTCGCTGCCGGTCTAGGACCCGTCTGGCTCTGTTGAACATCCTTGCGGAAGGGTGGTCAGAGAACGAAAAGCAGGTCCCTCACCCCGCCAAAAACGCGGGGATTCGGGATGACAGAGGAGGAGGAGAGAGCGCGCAGGCTGAAGCTTGTGCCACTGGGTGGGCGGGCCGGCTGGAAGCCGGCGCTACCAAGAACAGGGAGAGAGGTAGGGACAAAAAAGGCGCCGCGGTTGGCCGCGGCGCCTTTGCATAACGAAATTCTGAATGGGCCCGGGTTACTTGCCCTTCTTCGGGGCTTTCTTATCTGCCTTCTTGGCTTTCTTTGCCATGCAAAATCTCCTTCCGTCGTTCAATCGTTTGTTGCTGGGGCAAGCAAAGCGGATGAATTGCAGTCCTGCCCGCTGCCACTCGTATACGGTTGCCCGCGGCAGGTGTCAAGAAAATTTCGCGGAGTGAGGCAAAAAAACTGGCACCGCCAGGTCACTAGCGTTAAGCAGGCAATGCTCTCACGGAAACTAGGAGCCTGCTCATAAATAGATGGCGAATAGATGGCGGGTGCTTGGAAAGCTTTCTTCAGGGGCTTCCGCCAGAAAACGGCGGACGCAAAAACCGCGAAAGCCCACATTCTCGATCCGTTCTGCGTCGGGGCCCTTCGCAGCTCAGGGTGAACTGAAGCCCCGACCTCCTACAGAAACATTTATGAGATTGCTTTGCTTCTATTTAGGGGATTCGGTGAACGTGCCGCCGTAGTAGCCCTGGCGGGCAAGAATCGTCAGTCCGTCGCGCCGGACCCGTACTTCGATGGAGTGGTAATCCACCTTGCGGTCGCCCCTCGGCGAGTACGTCAAATTGGTTGCGAGCTTCTTCCGTGATGCGGGTGTAGAACTCCGAGAACGCGTTTTGCTTGGCCCCGTAATAGATGTCGCCCCCGGTATCGTGGGAGTAGCTGACCAGCCGGTTGAACTTGCGCTCAAAATAGGAGCTACCTGTGGCCACGCTGTACACGGTAATCCCCTGCCGGAGCAACTCGGCCCGGGTTTCGTCATAGCTGTGGGTGTTAAATTTCGCGCCGTTCTGCCCGTCGGAAATCAGCAGGATCACCTTGCGCCGCTTGCGGGAATCGCGGTCTTTCAGGAGGTCAGCAGCTTCGAAGACCGCATCATCGAGAGCCTTCGTGGGTTGGCCTTTGATCGCCTGGAGACCCGCGGGATTCGGGGGCGCACCCGGCGCCGGGGCATTATTGATCGTCGGTCCATTAAAGGGCCCCCCAGGCGGAGCCACGGAGGGCTCTGAAGAGAGATCGGTGCGCTTCAGTTCGGTAAGCAGATTGTCCTGGTCCCTGGTGAACCCTTTGCCCTCGTGGAAAAACTGATCGAAGCGGCAGATAAACGCCTCGTCGGTAGCGCTCAGCCCGCTGACGATCGAAACCAGGCTCGGCTCAACCTGCTGTTCGTCTTTTCGTTTCAGATCGTTATCAATCAGGATGACTAGAGAGAGCGGGACGGTCTCCACGGAAAGTATCCTGATCTCTTGCTCGATGCTGTCTTCAAAGATACGAAATTCGTCTTTCCGGAGGTCAGGAACCAGATTGCCGCTGCGGTCTTTCACCGTGACCGGAACCACAACAGTCTCCGTGATCACTCGGATAGGCGCGGGGCCCTGAGATTTCGCGGGGGCTTTGGGCTCCTGCGCAGCGGCCGGCGCAGCCGGTTTTGCGGGCGCCGGATCTTGCCCAAACAAAGGTGCGGCAAAGAAGCAAAGCATGGGTACAGCAGCGAAAAAGGCGCTTTTTCGTGGACAATTCATGTTGTTCGGGCCAAACTTTCCAAAGTTAGTGTGGTCGCAGGTACAGCCGAGCATTCGACGCATCCCGCGGGCCAGTTGGTTGCATCGTAACAGTTGACGCTACCCCAGGCGTGGGGGCATAGGGCCAGATTAAAAGTAGCAACCCCTCGCCGTACCAAGACCTCAATTTAAGGATACCGGGAAACAGTGAAATCCGTGAGTGCGAAGATGCGAGTTTGGAACAGACTGGCCGTGCAGACGCTGGCCTGCAGCGCGGCATTAGCCCTGGCAGCGCCAGCCGTGCCACAGGGGCAGACCCAGAACCCGCCGACGATTAAGGCGGAGGTCAGCCTGGTCAACCTGTTCGCGACGGTGCGCGACAAAAACAAGCGCGTCGTCACCGACCTGAAACAGGACAATTTCAAGATTTCCGAGGATGGCCACGAAGAGAAGATTGCCTTCTTCTCCAGAGAAATGGTGCTGCCGATTACGCTCGGCCTCTTGCTCGATACGTCCGGCAGCGAGCAGAACATGCTTGGCGCCATTCAGAACGCGGGAAGCCGGTTCGTGCGCCGCGTCCTGCGCAAGGGCGACGAGGCGATGATCGTTTCGTTCGACACAGACGTGGATCTTCTCTCCGACTTTACCGACGACCGTTCGATTCTGGACCGGGCCATTAATAAGGCGCGGATCAATACGCCTGGTGGGGGATATATCGGAGGAAACCCGGGCCCGATTGGTTCAGGAAATATGACGGGCACGGCGCTTTACGACGCTATCTACCTGGCGTGCGGCGAAAAGCTGAACGGCGAGGCGGGGCGCAAGGCCATCGTGATTGTGACCGATGCCCAGGACGAGGGCAGCAAGGTAAAACTCGAGGAAGCGATCGAGTCTGCTCAGCGCACCGACACGGTGATTCATGTATTGCTGGTGGCCGACCCGCGTTACGGCGGGAACGGGGGAGTCGCCCGGCGCCTGGCAGAGGATACTGGCGGGCGCGTGATTTATGTCAGCTCCGAGAAAAAACTCGAGGAGGCGTTCGACCAGATCTCCGAGGAATTGCGCAGCCAGTACACCCTCGGCTACTATCCCACCAATACCTCCAGGGACGGCAGGTTCCGGAAAATCAAGCTGGATGTGGACAATCACGACCTGAAAGTGCTCGCGCGCAAGGGCTACTACGCACCGAAGGGCTAGGGCATATCTCCGCGAATCGCAATTTATCCGCCGTCTAAACTCAAAAATAAATTGCCATCCGGAGGAGCGAGCCGTTTGCGCCCCGAAGGACCTCAACCTAAAGCAACAGAAAAATTCCAATGCTGAGTCCCTTGGTATTTTCCGTTTTCCAGGCCACAGTTATGTGCCCCCCACCTTATCAACCTCTATCACCGATTGACCATAAGCAACCGCTTGGCTAACATCCTCAGAGCGGTCGAGAATCGCCGTCAACTACCCCAAATGAACAAGGACAAAATCGCCCACTATCGTATCGTCCGCAAACTGGGAGCGGGCGGCATGGGCTTGGTCTACGAAGCCGAAGACACCAAACTGGGCCGGCGCGTCGCCCTGAAATTCTTGAAAGAGAGCACCGTGCAGGATGCAGGCGCTCTCGACCGCTTCCTCCGCGAAGCGCGGTCGGCTTCAGCCCTCAATCACCCCGGCATCTGCACCGTTCATGCGATCGAAGAGTGCGACGGCCGCACTTTCATCGCCATGGAACTTCTCGAAGGCGAATCCCTGGACAAAGTGCTGGTCCGGGGAACGATCCCCATCTCCCACTGCGTGGAAGTTTGCGTCGAAATCGCCGACGCTCTCGATGCCGCCCACAAAAAAGGGATCGTCCACCGCGACATCAAGCCCGGCAACATTTTCCTCACCAGCCGCGGCGCCACCAAAATTCTCGATTTCGGGTTAGCCAAGCTGATAGAGGCGGAGGGCGGTCCGTCCGAAGACACGCTCGCAGATTCGGAAGCCGTATTCCAGACAAGCGTCGGAACGACCGTGGGTACCGTCGTGTACATGTCCCCGGAGCAAGCCCGCGGCGAGGCCCTTGACGCGCGCACCGATCTTTTTTCACTCGGCTCGGTCATGTATGGAATGGTGACTGGCCGCCATCCGTTTTCGGGTTCAACCAGCGCCGTGATCTTTGCCAACATCCTGCATGCCGCGCCGGTTTCTCCGGTGCATTTCAATAGTGACATCCCGCCGGAACTGGAACGCATCATCAACAAGCTTTTGGAGAAGGACCGCGAAATGCGTTACCAGGTGGCCGCCGAATTGCGCGCCGACCTGAAACGCCTGCTGCGCGAACTCGAGCCGGGCCGGCCTCCATCCGACTCCAGCGTCGCCGCCAGCCGCGCGAATGTCACCGCCGCCCAAGCCGCGGCAAAATCTTCGGGCTCCATGCACAAGCCGATCAGCAGCACGGTGCTGGTCGAAGCCGCGAACCAGAACAAACTGGGCACCGGCGTAATTCTCGCGGTGGTCGTGGTGCTGGCAGCGGCTGCCGCATACGGCGCCTACACCTTCGTGCAGAAGGGCAAGCATCTGCCCTTCGAGAAATTCACCATCGAAAATATTTCGAACAACGGGCACATCTCGCAGGCCGCGATCTCGCCCGACGGGAAATACCTCCTGCAAGCCCTCGAAGAAAAAGGAATGCAGTCCCTGTGGCTACATCATATTCCGACCGAGACCAACAAAGAGGTGGTTGAGCCGGCGGCGGCGCGCTATGAAAGCCTGCGATTTTCGCCGGACGGCAATTACATCTATTTTCTCAGGCGCGAAGAAGCGGAAGAGAGTATGTCCGTCCTCTATCGTGCCTCCGTGCTGGGCGGCACTCCGAAAGTGCTCGTCAAGGACGTTGATAGCCCCATCACCTTTTCCCCAGACGGCGCGCATTTTGCGTTTCTCCGGGAATTGCACGATTCGCCAAAGTGGGATCTGATCCTGGCGAAGAACGACGGAACCATTGAGCGGCCCATCTTCAGCGGCCAGGAACTTAAAAGTGACAGTTATGTTCCCGCATGGTCACCCGACGGCAAGATTATTCTGATCCCCATCGTTCAGCCGACGAGCGACGCGATAGGAGGCTTTTCCGCGGTGAATGCCACCGATGGCAAAGCACAGACTGTGGCGGCCTCTGCCGAGCACATTTTCTATGTGCCCACATGGCTCCCTGATGGGTCCGGGTTGATCGTCAACAGCTCTCAACTCGGCAGCAGCGGTCATTTGCAGACCCACCTGGGTTTTGTGAGTTATCCGGGCGGCGAGTTCCGCGAGCTAACCGCCGACACGAACAACTACGGCGAACAGACCATCTCCAAGGACGGCAAGACCCTGGCTGCGATCCAGAGCCGCCTCCGCTTTGACCTCGGCGTCGCCCCCGCCGCCGATCCGGATAAATTGGCCGTGGTGCCGCTGGGGTCGCGCCTCCCGATCTGGCGGTGGGATTGGACCACGGATGGGAAACTGGTATTGCCGCAGTCCGGAGAGATCAAGGTCGTCAGCCCGAACGGCGCGGAAAAAACTCTTTTCTCGGACAACAAACATATCGCGGACCAGGTTTCCGCCTGCGGCGACGGCCGCTATCTGGTTTTCCGGCAACTCGCGCGCACAAGCGCCGCTTCATCAAACCTGTGGAGAGTAAACGTCGACGGAAGCGACCAGCGCCAATTGACTTCGGGTCTAAGCGACCATACTCCGACCTGCTCCAAAGACGGCCGCTGGGTCTATTACGTGGACAACAACGACAACCACTACCTGAAGCGCGTTTCCATTGACGGTGGATCACCCGCGACCATCGTCAACTTCTCGCTCGGATATTACGCCCTCTCTCCCGACGGTAAACAAGTGGCTTCACTCGAAGTTCGCGAACTGGATCACAAGCTGATGCTGCGCATGGATTCGACCGAAGCGCATCATATGGTCTATCACGACATGGATCAGCGCGCGCTTGAGGAGGGACTGGCGTTCTCGCCCGATGGAAAGGCGATTGTCTATCTGGTGCGGGAAAAAGGCGTGGACAATCTCTGGGCGCAATCTCTGGACGGTTCCGCCGCCAAGCAGCTTACCCATTTCACCACGGACAAAATCTTCCGCTTCAACTTTTCGCCCGACGGCTCGCAGATAGCGATCGAACGGGGCGAGTCGGAATCGGACGTGGTGCTCCTGAAAGACACCAGCAAGTAACCCATATCCCTTATCCCTGCCGGTCTAGGGCCTGCATTCCGAGGCGCGTTTTGCGCACCCAGGATGCTTTTACGGGGCGGGCCGTCTTGCTTTTTCCTTTTACTTCACTGACCCGGCGGGTTTGGCAATGTCTAGGTTGGTCCGCGCAAAATACCCCTTGCGCGCGCGCACCTGGTAGCCCTTGTGCTCCGGCACTTCAATCTTGATCTTGTGATACCTGCCGTCAAGCGCATGCGTCGAAGGGTTGTAGGCAATGGAATACTGGTTGCGCAGTTCGTCGCCGATATCCTGAAACGACTGGTCCAGATCGTCCACGTGATACGGATAGAACGCGCGGCCGCCGGTTTCTTCGGCCAGGGCCTGCAGAATCTTGTCCCCGTCGGTCAGATGATACTTGCGATTCCCGGTTCGTTCCTTGCTCGGATCGTCCAGCGTCACCCATTGCGTGCTTGTGCTGATCGTGTAGATAACCACGCTGCTCCGCTGAGCCATTTCGATCGCGTCCGCGCGCGTGTGGGTGGACAGATTGTCCTCGCCGTCGCTGATCAGGATCATCACCCGGCGAACCACATCGGGCTGGTCGCCTGGCGGGCGCGGCGGGTGGCTGAGTTCCTGCTCGCAAGCATTATAGATGGCGTCGTAGACCGCGGTGCCGCCGCCTGCGCGCGTGCGCAGAATCTGATCGCGTAATTTGCCGGTGTCCGGTGTGAAGGCCTGGACGACCTGCGGCTCGTCGTCAAAGGTCATCACGAAGGCTTCATCCTTGCCACGGCGCAGAACGCTGAAGAGAAAATTATTCGCGGCATCCTGCTCGAACTTGATGCGATCGCGAATACTGTTGGAAGTGTCCAGCAACATGCCGATGCGCAAGGGAAGATCGGACTGCCTGCTGAAATAGCGAATGTCCTGGGAGACATTGTCGTCCAAGACCTTGAAGTCCGGCTTTTCCAGAGACGGCACGAGTTTGTTGCGGCGATCGAGAACCGTGAAGAGCACGTCGACCAGGTTCACCGTCGTGGTGATCTTTGTCTCGCTCTTCTGTATCGGCTCTTGCGGCGGTGGAGCCGTTGCCGGTGGATTCGAGGGATTCTGCTGCTGGGCCAATAAAAGTGCGCTGCCCAAAAGACCGACGGCTGGAAGAAACCCGAGGAGACGGAGTCGCATGTTCAACGATTATAGGAACCCTTTGAGGGCAGCGTCAATCCGCGAGGGATTCTCACCCGCAGCTGTCGCAAGCTTTTCCAGATAGGCGCGAAGTTCGGCCGGCAGCGGCGCGATGAGCTGAATCGGTTCACCGGTATGCGGCTGCTGAAAGACGAGCTTCGCGGCATGAAGAAAGTTCCGCCCGAGCGCGGGCAACGAACTGCTCCCCACATGTAGCTGGCCGGAGGCGCCGTAGAGCGTGTCGCCCACAACAGGATGCCTGAGCGCGGCAAAATGGACGCGGATCTGGTGTGTGCGCCCGGTGTGAAGCTGCACTTCCACCAGTGTCGTAGAGTCAATTCGCGCCAGCACACGCCAGTCCGTGCGCGCCTCCCGCGCGTTCGGCAGCGATGCCGTGCGCTTTGCCGTCATGCGATTCCGGCGAACGGGATCGCGCGCGATGGGAAGCTCGATGCGGCCGCGGTCTTCCGCCAAAATGCCATGCACCAGGGCGAGATACGTTTTTTGAATCGTGCGCTCGCGAAAACTGTCGGCGAGCCTGGCGTGAGCAAAATCGTTTTTGGCGACCAGCAGTATCCCGGACGTCTCCTTGTCGATTCGGTGCACGATGCCCGGACGCAGCGGATCGCCGCCCTGCGAGAGCGCTTGCCCGCGCCCGAGAAGCGCGTTCACGAGCGTCCCGCGGGTATTCCCTGCCCCGGCGTGGACGGTCATCCCCGCCGCTTTGTTCACCGCGATCAGGTCGTCATCCTCGTAAAGAATGTCCAGCGGGATATGCTCAGCCTCCGCCTTCATCGCAGGGCGCGGCGTGGGCGTTACTTCCACGACGTCATTGGCGCGCACCTTGTGCGAATCTTTGGCGGGCTTGCCGTTTAGCACCACTAGCCCCGCCTCGATCAATTCCTGCACCCGCGTGCGGGATAGCTCCGCGCTATGTGCGGATACGAAGCGATCCAGGCGAACCCCGGCTTCCTCCGGCAAAACGATGAATTTCAGTGCAGACGTTGGCATCAAGCGAAGAGTGTACAACTCAAAGGCCACAAGCCGATGCACAAATGCCCTCGGCGAGTAAAACGTTCCTGTAGCTCACCCCTTCAGGGGTGAGGTTTTTCCGTCCATTGGCACGATCGGCGGTAGGGCCATGAAAACCCTCAGGCCTGAAGGCCTGAGCTACAGAACAAAGGCGTTCAGCCTTGCTTCTGCGGATGAAAAACCACGTCGTAAAGCAGCAGCAGGGCGCCGATTGTTACGCCGGCGTCGGCAACATTGAACGTCGGCCACGGATTAAACAGCGAGAACGGCAGAAACCGCACCCAAACCTCCAGAAAATCCGTAACCGCCCCGTGAACGATCCGATCGGTAAGATTTCCAGCCGCACCGCCAAGCAACAGCGCCAGCCCTGCCGCATTAACGGCGCTCGCGTCGCGGCCCGCCACCAACAGCCAGGCGATCATTCCGATGATCAGCACCGAACCGACAATCAAAACCACCCGCGTCAACATACCAGAGCTGTTCGAAAAAAAACTGAACGCGATCCCCGGATTCCGCGAAAGGATGATGCTGAACCAGTTGGGAATCACAACATGCGGAAAATAAGTGAGCGGACGCGACTCAATCCACGCTTTCGTCGCCCGGTCCAACAGCACCACGATCAGCGTCAGCCAAAGCCACCGGATCCGCCCAGGAATGATCATGAGTTCGAGGAAGCGGAGAATTGCCTACCGCGGTGAAGCAACGGCATCGGCATCAGGACCTCCCGCCTCACTTTCCGCGATGGCTTCGCTGCAGCGTTCGCAAACTGTCGGGTAACGCGAATTCTCTCCCACGTGCACGGAATAATTCCAGCACCGGTCGCATTTCTTTCCGTCGGCGCGCTGCACGCTTACTTCGAGTCCCGGCAGAACCTCGGAGCGGAACTCGCCCGAACCGGCGCTCAAAAGTTCGACCTGCGAAACGATGAACAGGCCCGGCAACTGCGCCAGATACTGCTTCAGCTTGGCCTTCAGCTCCAGGTCTGCGTTCAACAGCACCTTCGCCTCCAAGCCGGAGTTGATGAGCTTCTTTTCGTTGCGCGCCACTTCCAGCGCTTTCAACACTTCGCCGCGCACTTTCGCCAGCAACTCCCACGTATTGGCTTTCTCCGGCGCAATGCCCGTGCGCAACTGAGATTCTTCCGGGAAGAGCGCGATGTGCACGCTGCCAGGCTCGCCCGCAGCATGTGGCAGGAATTTCCACACCTCCTCCGCCGTGAACACCAATGTCGGAGCAAGCAGGCGCACCAAGGCCCCGGTGATTTTCCACACCGCCGTCTGCCCCGAGCGCCGGGACTTGTTTTTCGCCGCCTTCGTGTACAGCCGATCCTTCAGCACGTCGTAATAAAATGCGCTCAAGTCCACCACGCAGAAATCGTGAATCGCGTGATATACGCGGTGAAACTCGTAGGCCGCGTACCATTCGCGGCATTTTTTCACCAGGTCCGCGGTGCGCTCCAGCATCCAGCGATCCAGGTCCTCAAGCTGCTCGTTGGCGACCACATGCCGCGAAGGATCAAAGTCATTCAAATTACCCAGCGCAAAGCGAATCGTATTGCGGATTTTGCGATACGCTTCGCTGAGCTGCGTCATCACTCGATCGCTCATCTTCACGTCGGCCTGATATTCCTGCGAACCGACCCACAGGCGAAGCAAATCCGCGCCCCACTTGTCGCAAATCTCTGAGGGCAGCACCACGTTCCCCAAAGACTTCGACATCGGCCGGCCCTGTTCGTCCAGCGTCCACCCATGCGTCACCACGCCGCGATACGGCGCCTTGTCGCGGATGCCGGTGGCGATCAGCAGCGAGCTGTGAAACCACCCGCGATACTGGTCGGGCCCCTCCAGATAAACGTCAGCTGGCCACTCGTTGCCTTTCAAAACGGCCAGGTGTGACGAACCCGAATCGAACCACACATCCAGAATGTCGTTTTCCTTGCGCCACTTTTCCGCGCCGCACGAGCATTTTGTCCCCGCGGGCAGCAACTCCTCCGGCGTGTGCTTGTACCACGCGTCGGCGCCTTCCTTCTCAAACCACTTCACCACGTTGCGCAGTGCTGCAAAATCATTTAACTGCTTGCCGCAGCCGTCGCAGAAAAACACGATGATCGGCACGCCCCAGAACCGCTGCCGCGAGACGCACCAGTCCGGCCGCTTTTCGATCATTTCGTAAATCCGCTCTTCGCCCCAGCCGGGAATCCACTTCACGCCGTGAATTTCCTCCAGCGCTTCCTGGCGCAGCGTCTTTTTCGCTCCGTGAGCCGCCTGGTCCATCTTGATGAACCACTGCTCCGTTGCGCGAAAGATCACCGGATTGTGGCAGCGCCAGCAGTGCGGATAGCTGTGCTTGTACAGATGGTGCCCCAGCAGAGCGCCATGATCGGCCAGCAGCTTCACAATGATGGGATTCGCCGTGAAAACATCCTTGCCTTTGTATTCCGGCAAGCCTTCCGTGTACACGCCCTTGTCATCCAGCGGCGCATAAATCTCCAGCCCATATTTCTGGCCGGTGTTGAAGTCGTCCGCGCCGTGGCCCGGAGCGGTATGCACGATGCCGCTGCCCTGATCCAGCGTGACGTAATCCGCCAGCACTCCCGGCACCTGAATCGGCAAGAACGGGTGCTGGAATTTCATCCCCTCAAAATCGCGGCCCTTGAAACGCGCCAGCTCCTCGGCCTGCTTGATGCCGCAATCCGCCTGGAATCCGGCAACGCGATCCGCGGCCAGCAGGAGCTTTCCTCTCTCCGTGGCGATCACCACGTACTCGTAGTCCGGGTGAAACGCCAGCCCCCGGTTGTGCGGAATCGTCCACGGCGTCGTGGTCCAGATCACCGCGGAAACATCGGCGCCAATCTTCGCGGCCTCGCCCTTTCCGCCGCCAACAACTCTAAATGTGACCCAGATCGACGGGCTGGTGTGATCCTCGTACTCCACTTCAGCCTCAGCCAGCGCGGTATTGTCGTGGATACACCAGTAGACCGGCTTTCGTCCGCGGTAGACGTAACCCTTTTCCATGAACTCCAGGAACGCACCCGCGATAGTGGCCTCATACGAATGGCTCATCGTCAAGTAGGGATCGTTCCAACGCCCGAACACGCCCAACCGCTTGAAGTCGCGCTTGTGCTGCTCAACGTAGCGGGTGGCATAGTCGCGGCACATCTGCCGGAACTCCGGCGGGGAGACCTTTCCCTTCCCGCCCAACTGCTTTTCCACCTGCGTTTCGATAGGCAACCCATGGCAATCCCATCCCGGCACGTAGGGCGCGCGATGCCCCGCCATGCTCTTGGACTTGACGATCATGTCCTTCAGTATTTTGTTCAGCCCCGTGCCCAGGTGAATCGTCCCTGTGGGATACGGCGGGCCATCATGCAGGACGAACAAAGGCTTGCCCTCGCGCGCCGCCAGAATCTGCTCATAGAGATTCGCCGCCTGCCAGGCTTCCAGCTGCTTCGGCTCGTTCTGCGGC
>Ga0210403_10000094_pt1 | contig 98458 bp, 78 predicted proteins | sample IncBWC19MmetaG_FD_150863 | JGI IMG/M metagenome (GOLD analysis project Ga0210403, IMG submission 150863) | Forest soil microbial communities from Barre Woods Harvard Forest LTER site, Petersham, Massachusetts, United States - Inc-BW-C-19-M | ecosystem: Environmental > Terrestrial > Soil >...
GCGCGAGGCGGCCTCACGCGAAATTTTGATTGCCGGCTCGATGGGCCCGCTTGGCATTGGCGTTCAGGCGCGCCATCCTGAGCCGGATCAGATTCGTGCGATTTTTCACGAACAGGCGATGGCGCTGGAAGAGCGCGGCGTGGACCTCTTCATCCTTGAAACATTTTCCTACGTTGAGGAAATCCTGCTGGCCATTGAAGCGATCCGTTCATTTTCCAGTCTCCCAATCGTCGCTCAACTGACGTATTCCGAGGAAGGCACGACGTTCGGCGATGTCCGCCCGTTTCTGGCCGCCTCGCTCCTCAAGGACAAAAACGTCCAGGTGATCGGCGCGAATTGCACGCTGGGGCCGCAGTCGCTGCTGCCCATTTTGCAGGAGCTCTCGAATACGCAGAGTTGCTGTATCAGCGGAATGCCGAACGCCGGATTCCCCAAGCGCGAAGGCGACCGCATCGTGTATCCGAAGTCTTCGCCGCAATACTTCGCCGAATTCGCGAGCGAAGCCGCGGGGCTTGGCGTGCGCATCTTGGGCGGATGTTGCGGCACGACGCCCGCCCATATCCGTGCCATGGCCGAAGCGGTGAAATCTTTACGACCCGCCAAGGCGCATACTTCGGTGACCGTCGTGGCTGCGGCTCAGCCTGCCACCCCCATTCAGGAGCGCGACCCGGACAGCAAGTTCTGGAAAAGGCTGCAGAAAAAAGAATTCACCGTGTGCGTGGAGATCGATCCGCCCAAAGGCATCTCGCTCGACCGCATCTATGAGCAAGTGGATCGCGTGATGGCCTCGAAGAAGGTGGACGCGATCGACATCAACAGCGGCGCGATGGCCCGCGTAGGCATGGACGCGATGGTCGTGGCCGGCGCCCTGGAAGCGCGCGGCGTGGAAACGGTGCCTCACCTCACGACGCGCGACCAGAACATCATTGGCTTGCAGGCAATGTTGCTCGGCGCGTGGACGGTCGGCGGCGTGCGCAATGTTCTGGCCATCACAGGCGATCCGCCGTCAGTCGGCGACTATCCGGAAACCAGCGGAGTTTACGAAGTCGATTCCGTCGGCCTGGTAAAAATCCTTCACCGCCTGAATCAGGGCACGGACTGGGCGGGGAAAACGCTTGGCGGGCAAACCAATTTCACCATCGGCGTTGCGGTGAATCCGGTGGCGGACGATCTCGACGCGGAAATCACGCGCTTCCATGCCAAGATTGAAGCCGGCGCGCACTTTGCGATGACGCAACCGCTCTTCGATCCGGCGCACTGGCACGCGTTTCTGAAAAAACTCGGCGGCAAAGTGCCCATTCCCGTGCTCATCGGCATCTGGCCGCTGAACAGCTACAAGCAGGCCTTGCGCTTGAACAACGAAGTCCCCGGCATCGTCATTCCGGAGCCGCTGCTGAAGTCCATGGAAGCCGCGGGAGCCGCTGCGCGCGATCGCGGCTTTGAAGTCGCGCGCGAAATGCTGGCGTGGGCGCGCACGGAATTGGCCGGCGCATACCTGATTCCGCCGTTCAAGCGCTACGAAGAAATTCTAGAGATTCTGTAAGCCCGGCTCGAAGTTACTTCCGTGAGCATCAGGCCGCGTGTGCTTCGGCTGTCGGAGGCGGCATAGTTTGCCGATTCACCACTCGGCGGAAGACGGGCAAGAGCACCAGATAAATCAAGCCAACCGCAAACGGAGCCAGTAACGCCCAGACCACAACCGCGTGCCACGTGGTGTCCCAGAGGAACTTGATCGCGCCCCAGAAATTCGCGTGCACCATGGAAACGATCTGCGAAATGGAGAGCGGCAAGTGCGGCGCGCGAAAGAGCTTTTCACCCAAGCGGAAAAAAGGCAGCAGCAGAGCAACCTGCGCCGGGTACAGGAAATAATTCACCGCCTGCATCGCGGGAAGATTCAACCCCAGTGCCAGGCCCGCCAGTCCGCACAACCACACGCTCCAGCCGAACGCGGGAATCACCGCCAGCGCAGCGCTTAAGGCCAGGCTCAGCGCCAGCTTCTCTGGCGTTACGCCTTGCCGCAGCAATTTCACCAGCGGTTTTATAACCCGGCGTTGTAGAAAATTCTCCTTCATGCGATTTTTCCCGGCTTCAGTACTCCCAATCACATCATTAATGTCTCAGTAAAGAACTGCAACGAAACGGAAGGCGAGACCGCGAGAATAGCCTTGGCCAGTTCCAATAAAAATGGGAGCACTTTCATTGCCAGAGGCGTTTCTATTTACTGCCGCCACAGAGAAATTACGATAAATCCAGGATTATTATTTTGTTTCAGGCGGGCTTTGCGTCGTGTGGTCGTGGACGATACGCCAGCCTTCGGGGAATCGCTGAAGCACAAGTGTGAAGATTCCGCCGATATCGCCAACTTGCCGTTGCAGGTGCCATTTTCCCAGAACGAGTGCCGCGTCCGGGCCAAGCTGGCGGACTTCAAGCTCCGAAAAATCCAACGTACCCATCGCGGCCTTGTCGGCGTAGTTCTTTTCGTAGCGGGCCAGCACGGGTTCCCAACCGCGCGTGAATCCACGAGTCCCCGCGAAAGTGAGTTCGGACGAGTTCCAATAGCCCGCCATAAAGCCGCGGATATTGCCCTTGTTCCAGTCATTTTGCTGGCTGGTTAGCACCGCTACGATGGCGGCACGATCTGCTTCCTTCAACCCTTCAGCGGCTGGCCGGCCCGAGGCGGCTAGGGATGAGCGCGCCCAGCAGGGTGGCAAAAACAAGGCCGAAAACTGCTGATTTCGTGGTCATGGGGACTCCTCTAACTGCTTGCATTAGAATAGGATAGGAGGGGATAGGGGAGCAAGGGCTGGTTTCTTGGCCAAGCCCGCCGGCAAAAGGACTATTCCGGTAGTACTTAGGAGCTATTGGGGTAATAGGGCGGGGAAGGAATAATCGTAGGTGAGGAAAGCAATGTTCTCCGCAGCTCTACTATCGATCGCGGTCGTGGCCATGGGGCAGTTTGCCCTGTACTACTGGCGCGCCGTGTTCACCGGGATGGCCAGCTTGCCGATTTCCAGCCGGGTGCTGGAAGCGGCGCAGGTGCAGGAAGCGTCCATCTGCGGGAACGACTTTGAAAAATTTGCCAGCCTGCTAACCCTCACCCCCGAATTGAAAGAAACCCAGAGCGGGCTGCGCATGGTAAAGGCCTACTACTCCGTGATCCAACAAGCCGAGAAGATGGTCGCTAGCTTCTCGCCGATGATGGCCGGCTGGGCCGAAAAAGAGCGCATGCTGTGCGCGCGCATTGCCGCGGTGCACATTGACCGGCGCCTGGAAGCGAATCTGATTCAGGCTGCCGCGATCCGTTCCATCTAGTTTCATTCTCACCATATTTTCAAACCGGACATTCAGGCAACGGGATTAGTACGCCCAGCGGACCAGGGTGGCACCGGAGGTGAAGCCTGCGCCGACAGCGGCGAGGAGGACGAGGTCGCCCTTTTTGAGTTTCTTTTCGTCGAGGGCGGTTTGCATGGCTAGGGGGATGGTGCCGGCGGTGGTGTTGCCGTAGTTTTCGATGTTGATGATTACCTTGTCCAGCGGCATGCCGAGGCGTTCGGCGGTGGCGGTGATGATGCGGCGGTTGGCCTGGTGGGCGATGAAGCAGTCCACATCCTTGCCGGTGAGGCCGTTTTTCTCCAGGACTCGCTCGGTCATTTCCGCCATTTTCTTTACCGCGTATTTGAAAACGTTTTTTCCGTCCTGGTGGATGTAGTGCATTTTCTTGTCCACGGTTTCGTGCGAAGCCGGGTTCAGGCTGCCGCCGCCGGGCATGTACAGGTATTGGCCGCCTATGCCTTCGATCTGCGCGACGTGGTCGATGATGCCCGCTTCGCCTTCAGCGGCGGGTTCGAGCAGAACGGCGCCCGCGCCGTCGCCGAAGATGATGCAGACAGCGCGATCGGTGAAGTCGGTCATGGAAGAGTTGACGTCGGAGCCGATCACCAGAACTTTTTTGTATTGGCCGGATTCGATGAACTTTGTGCCGACGTTCAGCGAATAGAGAAATCCGGAGCAGCCGGCGGAAACGTCGAAGCCCCAGGTGTTGGTCATGCCCAGCTTGTGCTGCACCAGGCAGGCGGTGGAGGGATACATCATGTCCGGCGTGACGGTGCCGACGACGATCAGGTCCACGGACTGGAGATCGAAGGGATGCTTGCACTGCAGCTTTTTCACGGCTTCGACGGCCAGGTCGCTGGCGGCCACGCCCTTGTCGGCCAGGTGGCGTTCGCGGATGCCGACGCGCTCCATGATCCACTCGTTGGTGGTGTCCACCATTTTTTCCAGATCGGCGTTGGTCAGGAGGCGCGGGGGAACGTAACCGGCTACACCCGTGATTTTTGCGGCGATGCGGCGAGGCATGTCTCTCCTTGCGGAAATCTGGCAGCAAGCGGGAAAGATTGATTGTAAGCGATGGGGTTTGTGGGAAACAAGCAGGCGCGGATTGTTTGGGTCATTTTGCCGCCGCGGGGGGAAGAATTTCGTAGCGCCAGGTGATGGCGGCGGTCTTTTTCAGCATGGCGGCGACGGAGCAGTATTTTTCCTCGGTCAGGGAGATGGCGTGCTGCACGGCGGCTTCGTCGAGCGTGCCGCGCAGGCGGAAGAGGACTTCGAGCTTGGTCCAGACGGTGGGCGGCTCGGCGGCGCGTTCGCCGGAGCAGAGGACTTCCAGCGATTCCAGCTTCTGGCGCTTTTTTTCGAGGATGATCAGCATGTCCGTGGCGGTGCAGGCGCCCAGAGACATCAGCACCATCTCCATCGCGCCGGGAGCCTTGTTCGATTCGCGGTCGGAATCGAACGGGACCGAGTGGCCGGAGGGGCTGACGGCGAGGAATTTCTGCTGGCCGGTCCATTGGATGGAGGCTGTTTGCATGGGGTCCTTCCTGTGGTGGTGGAGTGCAGTGAGCTTGGATGCGGCTGCTGGAATAGGGTAACAGAAGAGGGGGGAGGAAGCTGACAGCCGACAGTCTACAGACGACAGTTCGGATTGGTAGGACCAGCCTGGGGTACCCCCCTGTTTTTGCGTAAGAGACGTAGTGAAAGGACTTAGTGACGAGGTTTTTGCGACCCCTCGCGAGAGCTCTCGGGGCAAGAGAGACGTAGTGAAAGGACTTAGGGGAGAAGCAGTTGTTAGCCCACAGCCATTAACCGGCAGCTTAGAGCAGTAGAGGAGGGGCAGGGAGGCTGAAGGCGCGAGGGAAGGGAAGGCGCAAGGGAGCGGAGCGGTCGAGGCGGAGCGTGCGACGCCGGTGAAGCACATGGGGCGCAAAAAACGCGCCGCGCTCAGGGCAGGGTGACGCGCGATTGTCACGGGCCAGGGTAGCACAGGTATGGTGACGCTGTCAATAGTTAATTATGTGGTACACAATTCGAATGGTTGGGCGTTCGAATGGGAAAGTAATCAGTAATCAGCGATTAGTAATCAGGAAGCGAGGAAAGCCCAAGACCCACCCTTAAACGCCAAGGGTGGGGCACCCGGCAGCAAGCCGATTCACCGCAGGAGTTACAGAGCTTCGGTTCTCCACCAACTCTGGACGCTAAGCGGTGAGAAAAAAACACCGCACGGGAGTTTTGTGCCTTGACAACGCCTTCGCTCTTATCGAGGGGCACCCGGCTGGAGGAGTTACTTTCCTCCAAGGGCCAACGAGTTAGTGACAAAAATCACGCCTCTCGCTACCCAGTAAACGCAGAAAGACGCCCCAATGACGGCAATCGCTCCCAATAGCGCATAAACCCACTTCGGATATTTCCTCACTATCATCCACGTCATAGGTGTAGCGTGGCCTGCTTCTGACCGTATGAATGAAAGATTCGGCGGCAACGTGTAGCACAAGAATTGCACCGTGAAGTATTCTTTGGGGGCTAATGACTGCACACGCAAAGTATGCTCACCAGTCGGACTGGTGTGTTCTGTAAAATTCAAAGCCGGATATAGCTGGAGGAAATCGGGTTTAACAGCGTGCACTATTTCTATCCAAGCCGCCTTCTCCCTGCCAAAATTCTGTATTGTTAGTGACTGAGTTAGGAGCATGAAATTCGGGGGAGCGGGCGGTGCAGGAGGTGGCGGAGCGGGCGCATTTCCAGCGGCGGCTACAGGCGTAGAAATAGTCAGCGCGTTTGGATTGTTCGGGGGAATTGTGTACATAAAATTATGAGATTGCCAGTAGCGAATCTTGACCTTCGGCCTAAGCAACTGGCTCAAGTAAGTGCCGATAGCGCCGACAGCCAAAGAAGCTATGTATCCAGCCAGCGTGTCCATTTCCGGTTTCTAAGATTCTTTCTTTTCTAGCTTCTCCAGTCGGTCGTCCAAATTCTTCACAAGCGCCAACAGTGCTGTGGCCAAGTTCCTAATATCTTGTATATTTGGATCCCGCCCTGCCGGATTCAAACCGGGCAAACGAACTTGTAAGCCATCTGACAGCGTTATTGTCGCGCCACCGTATGCATCGTTCGATATCTCTGCCATGTGTTTTCCTCTATCTCGGTTGCTCAAGCTTATCAAGAAAGACGGGAGGGCAATGTTCAGGCCTTATGGCGACCATCGGCCAGCTTACGAGCCCGCTTCCGTTCAAGAGCACGCTGGAACTCATAGAAATCCACGTTTGGTTCTTTCCGTTGCTTAGGTGGTAACGGCGGCAACTTTAACTTCGCGCGTACTTCGACGGGCAATTCCTCTTCGTTGACTAGTTCAATGCTCGTAATTCGCATTGTCCGGCCCCCTTTTACTCCCATTCCTTATCAGAATGATCCCAGTGGCCTACCTTTTCGGGGAACACGATCGGCATCTTCGCGCTCTGCGGAACGGCAGGTACGCCTTCGCTCATCAAATCTCCTCTTCGTCCACACTTGGGACAGACGAGCGGAGGCGTGGCATCGTAGTTGGCCGCCGTGGTTTTGATTTCTTCTGATTCATAGGGACAGTCTGGTCCATTGCACGCCCAATAGAACGACTTTCCGTTGGGATGTTCAACCTTTCGTAACTGCACAGGACACCCCCCTTTTCACGTTTTACTGTGGGTTAATGCCAAGAATAGAACGGAGCCCCTGCATTTTGGAAGCGAAATCGGGAATCGGTAACGAAAATTGGGGAGAGACGGGATGTGCCCTTCGAATTTATCAAACTGCTGAAATGCAGGAAAACTTTCCGTCTGTCCCCGGTTTTCCTGTGGTCTTTATCGCCTTGCGCGGCTCAGGTTTTGCTTTGATGAGCTTGCTAAGAACAGAATCGAATTTCGCTTTTTCTACGCGCATCACAATCCCTTCGGTTGCCAGAAACTGAATCACTATATATTGTGGGGGCGAAAGTAGGCGAATATCCCCCCGTGTTCCCTTGTGGAATTCCCCTTGCAAAAGACCTCAGAGCAGTCGACAATACCCTCAGTATTAACGAAAAAAGCCAACCCGCACGGTTGGCTTTTTCGGAACTGATGTAGCAGCGCCGGATGTTGCCCAGGTTGGCTGCGTTAAGGTCGTAGCCTCATCCTCGCGCAACCTCCCCTGCTTGTCAAGGAAAAAAAAGTATGGGGGTACGTTTGTGCCTAATCTGGTCAGGGCAAAGCTCCTTATAGGATGGATGCCACAGCACGAAGCTCTTCGGGCGCTAAATAATTGTTATTTCGAAAAGACTTTGAGCCACCGAGATGCTGTCCGTCTATGGAGAGGCTACCGCGACAAGGTGTTGTCACTTCCACCTAGACAGCCAGCGGCACTTCCGCGCCTTCCTATTACCGAATATGAAACACTGGCGATTCAGGCCCACATGCAGAGGATAGGAGCCGGACCTAATGCTCAATATTTTGAGGAAGTCATAAAGGTTCATCCCGGCGATCTTCTTGCTCACCAGTTGGATGTTGTCCTCGATCAATCTGAAAAATATATTCCAGCAATTCCAAACGAAGAATCGCGGATAAATACATTTCTCGGAGTTGGTCTGGAGTTCAACGGAGTGTTAGTGCCTAGAAAAACTTCGCGGCACTGCATAGATAGTGATCTTCCGCATTTTGAATTTATGCCGAGAATTACCCAGTCTGGAATTGATTTCAAGGAAAGGGACAGGTACGTCCTAGTTGTCTCGGCGCCAAATGACAGACTACTGCTGTGGGGAGGGTATCATCGAACCCATAGCGTCCTATGCCAACTGGCCGGAGATGCGGCTGCGGTAGCACCTTTGCTCACAAAAATGCGGGGCATACCTGAAGTTGATACCTTCTTTTCGCGATCTTCTCCGCGACGAGACGCTATCTTGGGAGATCGGCCACCTTTGCTCCGTGACTTCTTAGACGAAGAACTTTTCATAACCGTAAACCTCCGAAAGGTCCGAGCCGTGGGCCGGGTAGAAGAAATAAAGCCAGGGAAATTTCGCGCTGGCGTTATCCGAGTCAATGATGACTCGTAAATTTTGTACCAGAGGCCCCGAAGGCGATCGGTCAGCCACTCCCCTTGCAAAGGTAGCGAACTGGGTTCGACTCCCGGCGGGGCCTCCAGCTTATTCGACGGCGAGATAGCATCAATGGTAGTGCCCCGGACTTATAGTCCGAGGGTTCGCATGTGTAGGCATGCGATTGACAGTTCAAGCCTGTCTCCCGCCGTCAAAACTTTTCAAAGAGCATTCACCGCTTGTTTGCCTCCGAGTCCCCAAACACTCGTGGCCTAAGAAGGGACTTGTGGAATACGTGCAATCCTGCTGCCTTTATCCACAAGCAATGCAAATTTCGCAGACAATCTCCCATTTTGCACTACGAATTGCAACTTCTTTCGCACTCTAGCACAAGGTATTGTAGCGCCCTTGTGTCGTACCGCACAGTATATGGGATGCGATTTGTCGCGGGGAATGGTACGAGAAAACAGGTACTTTGAACCCTGTCACTGCAGAGTAATTTTTACACCCCCACACATCTGTGACAAATGCATAATCACCCTTCAACTTCCATTGTTTCGGTCACTTACGAAAAACAGGGGGGAGGGGGAGTTACCGTGTGGTACACGCCAAGAGATCGTATGGAGTTGGACTTCCTGTGTTGCCACGGTCCCTCCGTCCCGGTGAAGCACGCGGGACGCAAAAACCGCAACCACTGCAACAACATCTTGATTGGTAAGAATTACAGAGGCAAACGAAATACCGGTGCGAACCTGCGTACCGGAACTGCGCTCCAGAGAAACCACTCCTGTGCCAAGCTCCTCCACGCTTGCGACTTAGCTGCTTTGGTGTGCGACATGCTCCTAAAGGAAGTGCGGGGGGAGCATATGGAAGGCGAACTTTTTTACAAAACGGCGTTTTGCACGGAATACGAAAGGCTCCTATGCGCTTGCGTGCAGTCGCTGGACACCTGGAAAAACCGCCGCGAAGAGATCGCCAACTCCGTCTTGAGGAAGTGGGAAGCGGGCGATGAACTATTGCGCCTGCAGGCGGATTATGCCAAAGCATACTCGCGCCTGGAAAAGCACATAGACAACTGCGCGCTGTGCCACTTCGTCTCGAAAATCAGTGGGCGCAATTACGCGAGCCTCTCGACCGCGGTCATGGATAAGAAACATTCCGCTTGAAGGGGCCCCAAGCTTTCCTTGCGAGATCGCAGGGAGGGAATCAGAACCTGCTTGCTGGAAAAGAGAACGTCAAAACCCGCACCCTTGAGAACCGCAAGGGTGCGGCACCCAAATTCGTCTTGGCGTTTCATGGGTGCGCTGCTCGCCTTTGCGATCGAGTCAAGTGGGGCTTTATGTGTTGCCACGGTCCCTCCACTCCATGGCCGACGTTCGCGCGGCGCGAACGAAAGAGAAAGTCGGCCATTCCGGTCGGGATGACAGAATGAGGAGGGGAGGTTGGAGAGAATCCGCACCCTTGAAAAGCACAAGGGTGCGGCACCCAAGTTCGTTTTAGTGCTTCGTGGGTGCGCTGGTCGCCTCTGCGATCGAGTCGAGTGGGACTTTATGTGTTGCCACGGTCCCTCCGCTCCATGGCCGACGTTCGCGCGGCGCGAACGAAAGAGAAAGTTGGCCATTCCGGTCGGGATGACAGAATGAGGAGGGGAGGTTGGAGAGAACCCGCACCCTTGAAAAGCACAAGGGTGCGGCACCCAAGTTCGTCTTAGCGCTTCATGGGTGCGCTGCTCGCCTCTGCGATCGAGTCAGGTGGGGCTTTATGTGTTGCCACGGTCCCTCCACTCCATGGCCGACGTTCGCGCAGCGCGAACGAAAGAGAATGTCGGCCATTCCGGTCGGGATGACAGCGGGGAAAAAAGGAAGAGCGGGCCGGGCGAGCCCGGCCCCTACAGATGGAAGTGTGGAGAGGAGGTACGAATCCAAAAAAGTGTGACGCGATGCGCGTCATTCTAGCGTGATTTGTCGTGACAAATTGTTTACATGGGATTTTGGAACGGGGTTAGGGGGCGTTCCATCTAACGATTTGTGTGATGTGTTGAGGATGATTGTTGAAACGGTGCTGAAACCGGCCTGAAGATGGCAAATAATTTGGTGCCGGATAAACGCGGCAACGGCGGTTCTGGATGGCGCACGCTATCGGAGCCGCCGCTGTAGCTTTTGCAATAACGGTGACCCTTACGACGCGGCCGGAAAACACATTCCGCAGATTCTTCCGTCTTAGAGAGGGTGGGAGGATCCAAGCAACTTGAGTCACTACAGGGTTCCGGAGCTGACGTAATCAACGATAGATAGGTTTGCAGTGGCGACGCCGAATGCGGTGCTGTTTATTTTCGGCGCCTTAGTGGAATTGTGTCCTGAGCCTGAACTGGATTGCCTGGGACGAAGAACGGGCCGGGCGAGCCCGGCCCCTACAGATGGAAGCCGAAGAAAAGTAGCCGACTCGCGGCTACTTGCACGGGAATGCAAAACAATGGCCCATTGGTGAAGTGAGTGGGACTTCCATAAGTTTTTTATCAAATGCGTCGAAGGGGGAGACATGCATCGTTGGGAGAAAATTGTTCTGTTTGCCGGGATCAGCCTGGCGGTTGCGGGCTGCCCGAAAGGCAGAACGAACTTCAACCAGGGGCAGAAAGCCCAAAACCTGCAGGACTACGACGCGGCATATGAGTATTACCAGAAGGCCTTAAAGAGCGAACCCGAGAACACGGAATACAAGATCAAGTTCGATCAGGCGCGTTTTGGCGCCGGCGAAGCACACACAAAGAAGGGGCTGAAATTCCTCGAACAGGGCGACCTGGAAAATGCTGCCAGCGAGTTTCGCAGGGCGGCCGTCATGGACCCGTCGAGCGTCGCGGCCGAGCAGGAACTGCGAAAGACCGTTGAGATGATCGACGAGAGGGAGCGTGCGGCAAATGCGGCTTCCGAGCCTCCACAGGATAGCGATGAGACGGAGCTCGCTTCCGCTCCTCCGCAGCTCAAGCCGCTCTCGCGGGCGCCCATCAATTTAAAAATGAGCAATGACGCGAAGGTCGTGTTCGACACAATCGGCAAGCTTGCGGGGCTGACGGTGATTTACGATCCCGATTTTCCAGCGCGGCGAATTTCGGTGGAACTGAATGACGTGACGCTGGAACAGGCTCTGGACATCGTATGCATCGAGAGCAAGGCTTTTTCGATGCCCATCTCCGAGAACATCATCCTGGTGATTCCCGACCAGACGCAAAAGCGCCGCGATTATGAAGAGGAGTTCATGCGCACGTTCTATCTTTCCAATACGGCGCAAGCGCAGGACCTGACTGAAATTGTCACCGGATTGCGACAACTCCTGGATTTGAAGCGCATCCAGCAATTGAACGCGCAGAATGCCATCGTGATCCGCGCAACGCCAGACCAATTGGCGCTTGCAGAGAAATTCATCAAGGATATCGACAAAGCCAAGTCGGAAGTCATTATTCAAGTGGAAGTGTTGGAGGCGCGCACCGATCGCATGCGAGACCTGGGCATTTTGCCGGGACAATCGGCCAGCATCGCCATCAATCCCAATTCGACGACCAACAACAACACCAATACCAGCGGATCCAGCACTTCCACTAACACGACTCCAGGCACGGTCACGCTGAGCCAGCTGACACACCTGAATCAGAATGATCTTGTGCTTACGCTTCCCAGCGCCACCGCGAATTTTCTGCTGACCGATTCCACTACGCGGGTTATTCAAAACCCGGAAGTTCGTTCGCTGGAAGGGCAGCCGGCAAAGTTGAATATCGGAGACCGCGTTCCCGTGGCAACCGGCAGCTTTCAGGCCGGAGTCGGTGTGGGGGCGACTGGTGGCGCGGGCTTCGTGAATCCTCTTGTCAACACGCAATTCCAGTACATCGATGTTGGTGTGAACGTCGAGGTTACTCCGCGTGTTCATCCAAATCGGGACGTCAGTTTGAAGTTGCAAGTGGAAGTATCCTCCGTCTCTAACAATGTCACGATCGGGGGTATCCAGCAGCCTGTAATCAGCCAGCGGAAAATTGCGCATGAAATTCGCTTGAAGGAAGGCGAATCGAGCATGCTGGCCGGCTTGATCACGAAGTCGGACATGAAAACGCTGAATGGCTGGCCGGGCCTGGCGCATATTCCCATCCTTAAGCACATGTTCTCTGACGATAATCGAAACTCCGATGATGACGAGATCCTGATGATCTTGACGCCGCATATTGTGCGCATGCCGGAATGGACGAAGGCTAATTTGAAGGCGTCGTATGCGGGTTCGGAGACGAATGTTCAGACCAAGCGGGCGAGCGAAATGCGGGCGCCTCAGCAACAGCCACCGGTTGCCGCTAAGCCGACGAATGTACAAGTCGCAGCCGCCGCCGAGACCAATGCACAGGCTCCGCTGAATTCGGATCCATCCGGAAAGGCCGCGCAGATTCGTTTTGAACCGCGGAATCTGTCTTTGAAAACGGGGCAGACCATGACGGTGGGCGTAGTGGTGGATAGTGTCAGCGACCTATTTTCCGTTCCGTTTCTGCTGCAGTACAACCCGGCCGTGATCAGTGTGGAAGAAGTGCGGCATGGAGGATTTTTGCAGGCTGGGGATCAAGAGATCGCTATCGTGCAGAAGGTGGACAATGAGCATGGTCAGGCGATCATTTCGGCAACGCGTCAACCAAACACGACTGGGGTGAACGGAACCGGCACGATTATGGGCATCGTGATCAAAGGGCTTGCGCCTGGCGCGAGCGGTCTGTCGATTGTGCAGGTGAGCGCGAAGGACTCGCAGCAGCGGCCGATCCAGTTGGTGACCGGCGAAGCGAGCGTGCAAGTGGCACCGTAAATGTTGCGCCGGATTTCGCTCAGAACAAGCCCTTCAAAAAAATTGACGCGATGCGGTGTGAGATGGGTGCGTTTTTTGCCGTGACAAATTGTTTACATGGGATTTTGGAACTGGATAGCGCGGCGTCCATCTAACAGTTTGTGTGACGTGTTGAGGATGATTGTTGAAACGGCGCTGAACCCAGCCTGAAGAGTCAAACCCCCTCGAGCACGCAGTTGGCTTCAAAAACCGGTCAAGAAGTGGGCCGCGTACGGAACTATTTGCGGGGGCGAATAGTGAGCTGACGCGGCAGGACGCACGGGTGTGTTCGAACTCGTGGCGAAGAAGCCAGGCGAGTGGAATCGAGAGATCGAACACAAGGAGAAAGAAACAGATGTCGAGAAAAAATTGTAATGTTCCGTTGTCGAAGGCGGTGTTGACGGCCGCACTTTTGTTGGTCGCAGGGTTGAGCGCGCGAGGGCAGTCCGATGATGCGCCGCCGGGACAATGGCGAATCGCCGGACAAAATCTGAGTAATAGTTGGAGTCAACCAGAAGAGCACACCATCAGTCCGGCCAACGTCAGCGGGCTTACGACGAAATGGGTGTTCACAACGGGCGCCGATGTTTCCGCTACGCCGACGGTGGATGGCAACGCGGTGTACTTTCCCGATTGGAGCGGCAATCTTTACGCGGTGGAGAAAGAGAGCGGCCGGCTGATCTGGTCGCACAAGATCTCCGACTACGACGGCGTTGAGGGAGCGATTTCTCGCGTGAGTCCCGCGGTCGATGGGAACGAAGTGATTATCGGGGATATTGAGAGCTCGAAGCTGGTTCACAAAGGCGCGAACGTGATCGCCGTGGATCGCCAATCAGGAACGCTGCGGTGGATGACGCAGGTGGATGTTCATCCGGCGGCAATCATCACGGGATCGCCGGTGATCTTCGACGGGGTCGTTTATATTGGCGTGTCTTCGACCGAAGAAACCCTGGCGCTGGACCCAACGTATCCTTGCTGCAGTTTTCGCGGGAGCATGGTGGCGCTGAATGAAAAGACCGGAGCGATTCTCTGGAAGACGTTCGACATGCCCGACAATGGCGGGCAGGTCGGAGGATACAGCGGAGGAGCCATTTGGCAACCACCCGCGATTGATGCAAAACGGGGAACGCTGTTCGTCGGCACGGGAAACAACTACACGGCTCCGGCGGATGTGGAAGCTTGCCAGAACGCAACACCGCTGGCGAATTGCGTAGCGGCTGACGATTTCTTCGACACCGCGCTGGCGTTGGATTTGAAAACGGGAGCGGTCAAGTGGTCGCGAATGCTGCAAGGCTTCGACACCTGGACGGTGGCGTGCATTTTACCGGGAGGGGCAACAAACCCGAATTGTCCGGTGCCAGTCAGCCCTGATTTCGATCTGGGAGGGTCTGGTCCCAATTTGCTGGAGAATATTGTCGGGTTCGGACAGAAAAGCGGCATCTATTGGGCGCTGAATCCCGAAAACGGCAACATTATCTGGAGCACACCGGTGGGGCCAGGCGCTTCGCTGGGAGGAATTGAGTGGGGAACGGCGACGGACACCAAGCGAATCTATGTTGCGATCTCTAACAGCGATCATCTGCCGTACACGCTGGTGCCTTCAGGACAGCAGATCACCTGGGGCGCATGGAGCGCGCTGGATGTTGCGACGGGGAAAATTCTCTGGCAGACAGCCGACCCCGTTGCAGGCAGCATTGACAGGGGTTCGGTGAGCGTTGCGAACGGGGTGATGTATGCCGGCTCTAATTCAGGGCAGATGTATGCGCTGGATACGACGACCGGAAAGATCCTGTGGAACTTCGCGAGCGGAGGCTCGGTGATTGATGGGCCATCGATCGTGGACAGCACGCTCTACTGGGGATCCGGCTACCGGGAGATCAATGGAACCGGAAATAACAAAGTGTTCGCGTTCAGCCTGGCCGGCGGGAAGGAGCATGGCGAGCAGTCCGGCAACGATGACAATAATCACTCCGGCGATCACAACGGGCAAAGGTGAGGACTGCCACTGGAGGATGTAGAGAGGATGCGCCCTTTGTGTGAGGGGGAATTCACTTTGGTGATCGGCTGGATTTTGTAGCGATCCTTTGGTGAGTTTTCCTTGGTTCAGAAACCGGGGAAGTCGCGATTCACCGCGATTTCTCCGGTTATTTATTTAGCTGGCTCTTTGGGTCGTCTTGTGGCTAGGACGCCGATTGTATTCTGTTTGCGTCACTCGTGGATTGCGGTGAGGTGTGTAGTGATCCCATCGAGCGGGGTAGGACTTTGCGTGTTGCCACGGTCCCTCCACTTCATGGTCGACGTTCGCGCGGTGCGAACGAAAGAGAAAGTCGGCCATTCCGGTCCCTTCGACTTCGCTCAGGGCAGGCGGGATGACGGAGAAGTGCGTGGGCGGAGTAAGTTTTCATTGAAAATTCATTACGTAATGAGTGTGGTATACTCCCGCGCAACGAGTGTTCTCCACCGGGTTGACCTTCAGAGCAGGGAGACTACCATGGGAAAATTTTTGGGTTGGCTGGGCGGGATACTGGCGACCATTATCGCGGGATATGCGCTGTGGTACTGGACGAGGCCGGCGCCGACGACTACGTTTGAGGGAATGGTGATCAATGGGCCGCAGGTTGCGCCGCTGGCAAACGCGATTGTGTCGGTGGAATTTGCGAGCGGGCCGAACCGCGGGCCGTTCCATGACTTTACGGATGAGCACGGCGCGTACCGGCTGGATTTCACGGGATTGGGTGAAGTATCCGGAGTGACGATTGCGGTGCAGGCGAAGGGTTTCCAAACCGCGCAACCGGCTTCGCTGCGAAAGATCGTGGCGGATACGCACCAAGATTTTGTATTGATCCCCGAGGGAGCGGCGACTCCGCCGCCTCCACCACCGCCGCCGGGCGGGGTGACTGCTGGAGAAGCGCGGCCGCCGATGGTGGCGCGCATGCCCGTGTACGTGCAGAAGCCCGCGGCAAAGGCCTTCCGCTTCGCATTTCAAGCGAAGCAATAGGCACTGGAAGATAGAAAATCAAAAATTGAAAATCCACGGTTCAAGAGGAGCAAGGCCGGTTGACCACTTAGCCGCGGATGTTAACGATTTGGCCGGGTTGAATTGTTTCGATGTGCGACAGACATGCAGGCACGAGAGTCAACAGGTCTTTGAGGCGATTCGACTTTGCGCGCAAAAACGAGGACGGCAATTTGTCGGCCTCTTAAATTTTGCTGGTATTCAATGCCTTGATCGACGGTAAGGAAAATATCGAATCTGGCTGCTTCTGCCGACGCAAGAAGTTCACCATTTTCGAGCCCGGCCAGTCCGGCGAAACGGGCAGTCTGACAATCGTGCGGCGACAAAGAATTCCGGAATCGTTCATCGATGCATTCGTCCAGCAAGATGCGCATTTAGGGGCGTGCAAGCAACAGGTGTTTGGCTTGTTCGAGAGCGGCTAGGGCCGATTCTCGCGAAACGGTCGGAAAACCCTTCAGAAATTCTTCGAGTGTTTCTCCACCCTCTATGTAGTCGAAGAGAGTTTGGACGGGCACACGGGTGCCGCGGAAGACGGGAGTTCCGCCGAGAATGTTCGGATTCTTGATGATGACGTCCACCAGCGGATTGTACCACGCACGGTTGCGTCGGTCGCTGGCCCGTTGAGAGACGGGAGGGGCGAGAAGAGTCGTTCATGCCGGTTGAAATCACCGGCTTGTGCGTCAGGGTGGGGAAAGATTTGGAAGAAGCTTTGTTTGCGGGTATTGCGCCGGGGCTGAAGCCCCGGCCTCCTAAAGAGGAAGAGGAAAGACCGGACCCACCCTATGCAAACGACGCATAGGGTAGGCCACCCGGACGGAGGAGAAATGAAAGAGAGGGCAGGCCCTTCGGCTGGGCTCAGGATAAACGAGCCTGGCCCCTACATTTATCTGAGGAGAAGGGAGCGGGTGTACAATTCGCGTACCCCAGCTCATGGAGGAGACCGTGATGAGATTTCGGGGAATAGTGTGCTCGCGTGTTGGCGGTGTGGTGGTTTTGCTGTGCGTGTTGGCGTTTAGTGCTGGGGCGTTTGGGCAGACGAAAGCGGAGGCGAAGGCGAAGCCGGGGCCGGTGGATCCTGGGGTGCGCGGCGGGGCGGCAGGGGTTGGAGGGCCGCTGAAGGGAGTGACGGCGGACGAGACGGCGTTTTTTGTGGATGGGATGGCGCGCTTCGCGGAAGTGGAGAGCGTTACCGGAGGCGCGAACAACGGGCTGGGGCCGCGGTTTAACTCGAACCAGTGTTTGTCTTGCCATTCGCAGCCGGAGGCTGGGGGATCGAGCCCGGCGGAAAATCCATTGATTGCTGTGGCCACCTTGAACGGGGCGAAGAATAAGGTGCCGTGGTTCATTACGGCGAAGGGGCCGGTGCGGGAGGCGCGGTTCGTGCATAGCTCGGATGGGACGGGCGACGGCGAGGTACACGATTTGTTTGTGATTACCGGGCGGACGGACGCGGTGGGGTGCAACATTGCGCAGCCGGATTTTTTGCCAGCGGGGAATCCGCTGACGGGCAAGGGCGGGAATCCCAACATTATTTTCCGGATACCGACGCCGGTGTTTGGGGCGGGGTTGATTGAAGCGATTCCGGATTCGGCGATACTGGCGAATATGAGGGCGAACGCAACGGCGAAGTCGGCGCTGGGAATTTACGGGCACGCGAACGCGCACTTGAGCGGCAACGTGAACCGCAACGCGAATGACGGAACGATTTCACGGTTTGGATGGAAGGCGCAGAACAAGTCTCTGCTGCTGTTTGCGAGCGAGGCGTACAACGTGGAAATGGGCGTGACGAACCAGCTGTTCACGCAGGAGCGCGATGAGACGCCGGGTTGCGTGTTCAATGCGACGCCGGAGGACACGCTGAACTTCACGCCGACTTCTCCGAGCGGGGGAAATCCGAACACCGCGGTGATTTCGGATATCGAGGCGTTTGCCAATTTCATGCGGCTGCTGGCGCCGCCGGTGCCAGCGCCTGCTACGCCGAAGACGGAGGAAGGGCGGGCGACGTTTGCGAAGATCGGGTGCGCGCATTGCCACACGCCTTCGCTGACGACGGCGGCGATGATTGCGAGCGGGTCGGCGACCAAGCCGAGTGCGGCGCTTTCGAAGCAGACGGCGAATCTTTACTCCGACCTGATCGTGCACCACATGGGCAGCGGATTGGCGGATGGGATTACGCAGGGTGGCGCGGGGCCGGATGAGTTTCGGACGGCGCCGTTGTGGGGTGTGGGGCAGCGGGTGTTTTTCCTGCACGATGGGCGGACGAGCAATCTGGTGGAGGCGATTCGAGAGCATCGGAGCAAGGGGAGCGAGGCGAATCGGGTGATTGAACATTTTGAGAGGTTGAGTGTGGAGGAGCAGCAGGCGGTGATTGAGTTTTTGAGATCGCTGTGAAAGCGAACTGGGTCCGTTAGTCCGCGCGAACCGCGTTGGACTTTACGGGTTGCCATGGTCCCTCCGCTTCATGGCCGACGTTCGCGCGGCGCGAACGAAAGAGAAAATCGGCCATTCCGGTCGGGATGACAGAAAACTGCAGGAGAAAGAGGGACCCACCCTTCGCAAACGGCACGAAGGGTAGGCCACCCGAAGCGCTCGGAGTTTGTTAGAAGACTTGTTGGAAGCCGACGTTTACTACGTCGCGGAACTTGGGCGTGCCTGGAGGCAGCTTGGAGAGATCGAGGAAGTCGGTGTCAAAGGCGTAGTTGCGGGTTGGCGGCGAATAAACCGTGCCGCAGCATTTGAAAACGCCGGTGGCATATTGTGAATAGAAGAGGCTGACCATTGAGCCGCGATAGTTGAGCGTGGCCCCACCCCAATTTTCGAGGTAGCGGAGGAAGTTGTGGACGCCGCCGTCGGTCCCGAAGTCCTGCGGAACGCCGGCGAAACCTGGCTGCGGGAAGTTGATGTTCTTGCCGGTGGCGATGGCGACGCGGTAATAGGTGGTGGTGGCGGCACGACCGGCGACAGTGGCCGGACTGGTGAAGCTGTTGAGGTCGTTCCAGCTATTGGAGAGAAGCGTAACGGTATCGCCGAGGACGGCCGCCTCTGCGTGAGGATCGCCGAAACCTGCGCCGTTGGCGTTGTAATTCCCAAGGACATATGCGGGTTCTTCGGCCGCCAGAGTGAAGCCGCCAAGACCGTTGTCGGGGCGAGTGGGCAGATTGCCGAGGGTGCCGTTGACGAGGCGGACGCCATGGCGCGGGCCGGAAACCCAGTTCGGCCGGGCAACGGCCAAGCAGCTGACGGTTTTGTTGGGGAGGCTGCCGGGCTGAGGCACGCCGAAACCCAATCCCATGTAGTTGGCGGAATAGGTATCCAGGATGCCGTTTCCATTCACGTCTTCACCGATATTCAGGGTTTGATCGGGGATGCCGGCGGCGCTGCCGGGATTGATGACGTCTTCATAACCGTATTCGCCGTTCTTAGTGCCGGCCGTGGGGCTGGCAATCATGCCGCGGCGATCGGAGAAGTAAAGAATGTAACCGTTTTGTGATGTAAATTCGGTGACCGCGCCTGAGGCGCCGATGGCGCCAGAGAGCCAGCGCCGCAAATTGTTGACATCAATTTCGGCTAGGTTGAGAACACCGCCGATGCTGCAGTTGGGGGTGGCACGCTGATTCTCGCGGAATTCCCCTTCGCGAGTTTCGTACATGTTGATGGGGTACCAATTGTTGCGAGTGAGCGCGCCGGTGACGACGCTGTTGGTTCCTGGATCCAGCAAGAGTTCCGCGGGGGAGGCAACGCCATCGCCGTTGCGGTCGGCCTGCATCTGAAGGAGCAGGATAGCGTTGGGGTGAACGGTATTGGGCACGCCTACAGTGGGAGGAGTCACTCCGCGGGCGAAACCCAATTGCAGCCATTCCTGGGTAACCGGGACGAAGGTGCCGTCAGCCCGGCGAAGCTCGACGCGGAGATAACCATCGAGAAGATTCCAGGGCTGGACAACCGTGGTGGTGCCCGCGACTTTAGTAGTGGTTGGAGCCAAGACGGGGGCGGTAGCGGGAACGAGGGTGGTTTGGCCGGCGGGAGGAGTTGCGGGAACGATGTTCCAATTGTTTTCGCCGCCGGGACCCACGCGAACTGTGGTGACTCCGCCTTTAGTATCCGTGGTTAGCACGCCTTCAGCAAAATAGGTATTGCCGACTACTCCCACCACGGGAACGCCGTTGGTGTAATCGGGGGCGGCACCGCTGGTCTGGAGATTCGCCAAACGGATATTTTGCGCGTCGCCGGCGCCGCCGGGTAATTCAGCGGGATCGTCCGTGAGCAGTACGTGGATCTGGGCCTGATTGTAAAGGCGAGATTCGCCAACGAGAGAAGTTGTAGCTTCGCCGGGGAGAGGACGCCGAACAATTTCAATGGGGCCGACGCCGGGCTGAACGAAGGACAAGGTGAGCTGCTTTGCACCGGTAGTGCCGCTGAGAATCATGCCGGCGTAGGTGGAGGTGGAAAGGGAATTCCAAATGGGATTTACGCCTCCGGTCCCAGTGGGTGAATAGGTTGCGGTCGGACCACCGATAGAACTGCCGTCATTCGGATTGACAGTGAGGTTGCGGCAGGCAGGTTGCGCGCCGTCGCAGCCACTGGGGGCAGTCGGGACCATAATGTTTCCGGTGCGGCCCTGGGCGGTGGTGCTGGCGCCGTTAGCCAACTGGTCGCGCACAATGTCTCCGGCGGCGCGGATGGGACTGTGGAAGGTGAGCGTGGCACCGGCGCCTTCGGCGAGGAAAAGATTGCCGTTGGTTTGCACGCGTCCGGCAAAATCGAAATTAGGACCAGGAAAATAGCTGAGGTCGCTGTCGGAAAAAACACCAAACTGAAAGACGGGGATTTGCGCCACTTCGACGTTGCGGATCAAGCGAGCTTCATCCCCCGCCTGGCTGTCGGCGGTGACCTGCAAACTCAAGCGAACAATTCCGGCTTCCAACCCCGCGTTGGGGCCGCTGCTGATGGTCTGGACGGTGGTTGGTGGAGCGACGCAGCCTCCTCCGACGCCCGGCACGGTGAAGACGTACTCCGGATAGGTGCTGCCGACGGCGGCTTGCGGAGGCGGAGCATTCTGCAGATTGGCGATGTCGCAAGTGGTGGGGGCGGCAACTTGTGTGTAGAGAAGGGAAAGATCGGCCATCATCTTTTCCATGCCGGCTTCCGCGCCATAGTAGGCAGCGGTATTGCCGGAGTCGGCGGCCTGCAGGTGCTGCTCGTGGTTGACTTTGTAAACGAGAGCAACGGCCATCGCGGACATCAAGGCGAGCATTAAGAGGACAGCGACAAGAGCGACGCCTTTCTGCGACTTAGGCGCGATTTTTGCGAGTAGAGCGCGTTTCATAATGGCCCCTTATCCGTTCGAGATTCCTAGTTGTATCTGTCGCGGAAACTGAGATTTCTAGGACCGATCGAAGTCGTTAAATTGATTCGAAAAAAGTTACCATTCGGCTCCGGGCGGACAGCCCTGGCGGTCACACTGATATTCACTTTGCGAATCTGGTTGGGTTGGGACACCGGTGGCAGGCCAGTGACCGCGTTCAAGGAGTTGGAAGTTAAGGCGTTCGTGATGGGGTCCACGATGTCGTAAGTGAACTTCATATCTTCAATGTGTTCGGCAATGGGAATCGGAGCATGGGCGCCGACCTGGCGCATGATTCGCGCGTCGGGTCCGCTGGGGCCCGCGAAGGGTTGAATGAAATAGGTGACCATGACGAGGCGGGAAACCTGGGTAGGAGGATAAGTGGCCGGATTGGTGCCGGGAGTCGCGAGGGCTTTGATGTTTCCCGAGGGCGCTGCCAGCTGGTTGAAATTCAGGGGATCGGAGCCGAAGGTAATCACAGACCCCCCCACGGCAGTGACTACTCCGACGGCGGCACCGTAGGCATTCTGCAGAAGCATGACATCACCCGGAGTGACGCCGACAGCGGGATCGGTGGGTGCGGGAAGGGTGGCGACAGGCATGGTGAGGCTGCCACCGTTGGGATTAATCACGGCGGCTTGAAACGCCGACCAATTCAACGTGGGATCCACATAGACGACCTTGATGGCGTCGCTCGGCTCGGAAATCGTGGGACCAATGGCGTTGCCGGGAGTTACTTTGTAGAGAAGACCCTGGGTGAAGGGGGCATCGGGTGCGGTATAGCAGAGGTTAGGATCACAGGCAAAGTTGGGATCGATGCCGCCGGTGACGAGGGAAGGAATGGGAATGCCGTTCAAGGGAACGCCGGTGCCTGCCTGCGAAAGGTCTCTGGTGATCTGGCTGAGAGCGGCACGGGCCTCGGTTTGAATTTCGGAATATTTCAGGGAACGCGAGGAGGATTGCACCGAGCTGGTGAACATCAGTACGGCAGCGGTGACGATGACGACAGTGACCGCCAGGGCGATCAGCAACTCGATCATCGTGAAACCCATCTGGGAGCGATTTGAAGAGCGGTGCATAGATGGCCTCTTATTGAAACCGGGAGATGTAACCGATGACGGTGTAGTTGCGGATGCCGCGTACCGTGGAGTTCACTTGCACAGTGACGGTAATTTTGCGGATATCAGGACTGGTGTTCCCGGTAGCGTCGGTCAAGGGTTCAATGAGAATCTGGCGCTGAAGATTATTTAGAGGAATGATCTGGTCATCCGCAGTGCCAATGATGCCATCAGGTCCCGGGAGGATCTGGCGGTCCAGGATGGCGGTTTGCCCGGTGCTGCCTACGATGCCGTTCGGGCCGGCGAGAAAGAGAGGCTGAAAACCGCCGAGGAAAATGCCGCCCCGGTTGGTGTTCTGGATGCCAGCCCAGCCGATCGTACCGTCATTGCGCGCGGTGTAGACCGCCTCCAGGGCTTCGCGGGCTTTTTGTTTAGCGACCAGGTCTTCGCGCGTGTATTGAAGGAAGGAGAGCGACTGCGCGAAGAGGCCGGCTAGCGCGGCGAGGCCGACGATGAGAATGACTGAGGAGATCATCGCCTCGATCAAACCAAAACCGGCATGGCGCGAATGGATTCGCATCCTGGCCGAGTGAAAAGGTGAGCTCACTGGGTCCATCCTGTGGCTCCGCCGGCGAGTTTGGTTAGCGTCCAACCCTTCGTACGGCCGGTGGAGCCATAAAGAGATACCGCCCTGCTGGAGAAAAGATTGGTCGGCTGCGCGATGTAGACAACGCCGTTGTTCAACCGGTTTCCCGCATCCAGGGCCCGGCCGTCGGGCTCGAAGTAGATTTGCGTGCCGCCGCCGCCGTTGCCGAGATCAAAATCGATGGCATTGTTGCCTGAGCCGAAGCCGTCCGGGGTGGTAAGCGCGCCGGTCGGGATGCCTGGAATAACGAGAAACTGCATATTACCCGGAAGGGTGAGAGGCGGCTGCGCCGGCTGAAAGGCCGGGGCACTGTCGGTAATTGTTGCGCCGATAAGGGCGACTGTTCCGACATCGACTTGGATCGTGTTCGGTGCGTTGAAGGTTACGCGATAGATACGGCGTTCATCCACGGCCCGTTCATGGGCTCGGCGCATTTCACCGAGGACCAATTCCATCCCTGCGTTCGACCTTGAGTTGTAAATCGAAGGCATCAGATTGGCGAAGGCAGCTGCAGTCGCAGCCAGTACGATCGTGACCACAATCGTGATTTCGAGCAAAGAAAAACCGGATTGGGTGGACCGTCGGGCCGAGGCTGGGTAATTTGTACACATACAGAGGCTAAGTCTCCTGACCTGCTGTCCGTGAGAGGATGCAATTTTGGAATGTTGAGCGCCATGGTACGGAGGGACACTGTACCAGGCTTACCAGTACCGGTACCATTACATCCCGATTGAGCTTGCGCGGCGTGAGGATATGCAGGATTCAAGGGGTGACAGCTACATAGGTCCAAGCTAACTTAATTATTATGTGTGTGTTAAGAGGAACTCTTTGTGATTCTTAATCAGCGGAGTAGTGTGGCGCGCCGGAATCAGGAGGACAGGTGAATGCTGGCCCCTGCCGAGAAGCAAAAAGGCCTCACGAAACCTCCTTCTAAATGAGGAACGCCAACCGGGAGGTTGGCGTTCCTGGGCGAGGTCACTTGGACTTGTAGGTAAAGGAGAGCTTTGTCTCTTCGTTGAGGACGAGAGGACGAAGGAAACGGTAGGAAGTGCCGGCGCGGGGAATGTCGACGGCTACGGGGAGGACGCCGGCGACGCGCTGTTGGAGGTTGTAGACGTTGGAGGATGGCGGAGGTGGGGGCGGTGCCGGAGCGTTTTTGTTTTTCTTTTCCTTGTGGCCGCCGATCAGGGCAGTTGATGTGTCGACCGTGATCGCTTCCGCGCTCACTTCAACGGTTTGGGTGACGGTGCCAACCTCGAGGCCGATCTGGTAGGCGTGGGGATTGAATGCGTCGTAGGTGATGGTGGACCGCATGGTTTGGAAGCCCGGTTTGTGGGCGCTGAGTTGATAGGTTCCGGAAGGCAGATTCGGCAGGAGCCAGCGGCCTTCGGGACTTGTGGAGGCGCTCCAGGAGGCGTTGGTCGAAAGATTCTTTACCTCGACGATAGCGGCCGGGATGACGGCGCCGGAGGGATCGATCACGACTCCACCGATCTGGTTGGGAGCAAGAGTCACGCCGGGAGACAGCAATGCGAGGCCGGAGAAGTTGCGGCCGTTTATGGGATTTACAAAGCCCGCGCCCGCGGTGCCGCCGACTCCGGCGCCAGCACTGAAACTTTCGGCTCTGCCGTAGAGATCGAGCGACGATGGCCAGTAAGTAGCCGCGAGCGCGTCGCCGCCAAAATCCTTCACCTTATATTGCTCGGGCAGGAAAACCTCCCACTCCAGAATGCTGATGGGGATATCCATTCTCGGAAGGGAGAGGCCGGCGTCGCCTTTTTTGGCGAAGGGCGAACCGGCGTGAAGGAACACGAAGGAGACGGTATAGGCGCCGGCGGGACGGAAGCCGGTGCGGAGAAGCGGGACGCGGCAGCCGTCAGCGCCCTGCACGGGTTTCACTTTTTCGCCGGCGACTTCGGCGGTGAGGATGTTCACGCCCGCGGGAAGATCCACTTTCAGAAAAGGTTGGGCTTGATTTTTCATCGTGAGTTTTATTTCGGTGAGGGATTTGCCTTCGGAGGTGACGAGCGTGGTGACGACGGCGCGTTCGGCGACGGCGGCGAGGACGCTGGCGTCGGGGAAACGGGTCCAATCGAGCGCGAGTGCGGGGGATTCGTCTGGCTGGCGATGATAACGGAAAGCGGCTTCGAGCGAGTAGCGGGAGAGCGCGCGGAGATAAGGATTGATTTCCTTGATGTCGAGGCGCTTGAGGCCGCCGGACTCGTGGGCGGCGAGTTCGAGGGTGCCCTGGCCTTCGACGAGGACTTCGCCGGTTTCGCGCTGGGCGTTTTTGAAGGCGATGAGGGGAGCGGCGGCTTTGGCGTCGGAGAGCGGGCGCTCCATGGAGATTAGAAATTCGTGCATGGAATGACCGCGGCCGGCGACGTGGAGAAGAAGAGCGCCGTTCAGGATTTCGCTGGATTCGAGCGAGGCGCCGTTGACGGAAGTGACTTCGAAACCTTCGGGAATGGCTACGGAGAAATGGTCGGCGTCGCCCTGGATGACGGTGAGATTGGCGAGGGCGGCGATTTGCAGATCGGATTCGCTGACGGAGACGAGAGTTTTTACGTCAGAGAGGAAACGAACTTCGCGCGGCGTTACCGGCGCGACGACTTCGCGAGTGGCCCACCAGATATTCGCGACCTGACCGGGAACGAGGGTGGCCTCGATTTCGGTGTTGCCTTTGACGGAGGCGCGGTGAGTGATGATGCCGTGGTTGAGTTGGACGTTGGCGCGTTCGCCGGGAACGGTGAGGAAGAGGCGGACGCTGCCGGCGGAGGGAACGGGAAGAACGAAAGAGGCGCGGCCAGTTTCGATGGCGAGGGGAAGGCCGGCGTCGAGATTGACGGAGAATTCGGATTCACCGGGAAGGACGGCGACGTGGGTGCCGTTATCGAGCAACAGGGGAAGCGGACGAGAGCCCTGGCGAGCGTCGAGAACGGTCATGCCGGTGGTGAGGGGAACTTTGGCGGAATTGGCGCCGAGAGTTTCGCCTTCGAGCAGGACGGAGCCGAGAACGTCGTCGTTGGAGACTCGGAATTTCAGATCGGCTCGTTTAAGGATGTAGGGAAGCGGCGGAAGTTCGGAATGTTTGCCTGGACGATTGGCGAGGGCGAGGAGACGATTGTATTCGTCCAGAGAGAGGGTGACGTTACCTGTGGGGGGCAGCGGTGATTCGAGGGCTCTTTGGGCGAAAGCAGGAATCGCGAATGTAAAAGCGAGAGCGATGAACAGTAAACGAGTTTTCACTTGCCACCTGCCTTTTTGTCCTGCTGATAGTTGAATTCAGCGGACGGGGATTGATTTTCACTGGTGAGTTCGGAGACGAGAAAAAGAGAAGGGCCGTAGGCGGGAAAATCGACGCGGACGGGAAGAATGCCGGTGGCGCGGGCGCCGCGCTCGTTGGCGTGGAATTTGTCGACGAGGGATTGCTCTTGGGCGGAGAGTTGCTTGTCGTCTTTTCTGAGTTCCTTGCTTGCCATATCCATATCCGTCATCGCAAAAGTCATTGCTCCCCCAGCGACACCAGGGGCGGCCGGAGGCGGAGCGAGAGGCGTGTCCACGGCCGGTTCAGCGACGGATGCTGTGAGGACGGAGGAGATTGGGTTGACGTAGGTTTCGGGGTGAAACGAGCCGGGTTCGGACGCGAGACGGAAGAGCGGCGGAAAGAAAACCTGGAGGCCGGTGCGCGAGACTGGAAGGTCCAGCGCGGGAAGCGAAAGTTTCAAGCGGCCTTTGTCGGTCCAGGAAACGCCGGGGAGCATATAGACGATTTCGAGAGCGAACTCGGAAGCGTCTTCGCCGGCGCGGGATTTTGCGAGAGGGAGAAGGAGGTTGCCGTCGGGCGCGGATCCCGGGCGGACGGGCTTTCCCGCAAGAGAGGCGCTCCAGAGTGTGGCGCCTTGCGGAAGCGCGACTTTGACGAAATTGCGCTGGTTGTTGCGGATGGCGTAGCGCGATTCGACGAGGGATTTTCCGTCCTTGGTGAGGAGGACGCGATAGCGGGCTTCCTCGATGTTGGCCATGAGGACGGCCTGCTGGGCGTAACGCGCGACGGTGATGTGGAGCGACCGCTGGGATTTTGCGTCGCCTGGGCGGGTGCGAAAAGCGATGAGCGCGGGAGACTGGCGATTGGTGACGGGTTCACCGAGGTCGGTGGCGTCGGCGCGCTCGAGGCCCTGGGTCTTCACGGAGTCTTCCTTGATTTCGCCGGCGCCGAGGACGTCGACGGCTACGCCGCCGGAGTCGCGTTCGGTGCCGGTGAGGCGGAGAAGGGGAATATCCATCTGGCCTTCGCGCGGAAGAGCGGCTTCGCCGGTGATGACAAAGCTGGCGGATTGTTCGACGGGCTCGAGGAAGGTGATGAGGAGTTCGCCGGGCTTCATTTCCCAGTCGGCAACAAGGGCGCCTTGCACCTGATTGATGGTGACTTTTTCGGGAAGCTGGATGCGGGCCTCTTTCGCGGCGCCTTGGGTGATTTCAAGGTTGACGTTGGCGGTGAGGGAAGTGGAGTCTTCGCCGAGACCGATGAATTGGGTTAGCGTGCCGCGCATACGCAGGGGAAGCGTGGCGTGGTGGTCTTCGGTTTTGCGGCGCCAGGCGAAGGTCATGGGCTCGGCACTTTTGCCGAAGGCGATCCACCTGTTGCCGCCGTTGGGGAGATCGGCGGTTTCGGAAAAGAGGCCGCCGTAGAGAGAGAGGTCGACACCAGCGCGGGGAATTTCGAGGGCAACTTTGGTGACGCCGGAAAAGGTGGAGGGAATGGAGAGGCGCTCTTCGCTGGCGGAGGAAGAAATGGGCAAGGCGATTTCAAGAGTGATTACCGAGCGGCCGGGATGAGAGAGAAGCGCGGAGAGTTGCGAGGCGTCCTTGCCGGGCGAGGACGGGGCGAGGGAGAGGGATTTGCCGTCAAGCCTGGCTTCGCGGACGAAGAGGCCGGCGGGAATGGGGACGCGGACCCAGCCGTTCTTGAGGACATCGACGGTGAGGATGGCGCGGCCGGAGGCAAGGTCGGTGTCTACGCGGAGGTCATAGTCGACACGGGTGAGTGTGGCGTCGACGGGCGGCGGTTCGGGTTCGCGCTCGGCGGGATAGGCTTTCACGCGGAGGGCGCGGTATTCGGGGACGGAGATGACGACCCAGCCAGGGGAGTGGTTTGCGTCCTGCGCGAACAGAGGCCCTGCGGGACAAAAAAGAAGCAGACCGAGCAAAGTGACGAACGCAATCGCGCGGCGGAACGTGCCGAGCGACACGACGAGACGGGGCGACGCGAAATTTGGCATAGGTTGTACCTCACTTAGGGAGAGAACGGGCGAGCAGAGATTTCTTGCAGGGAAAATGGTTGGCGATTATTCCGGAGTGAAAGTCGGGATGAGAAGGCAAGGAAGCTGAGCGCTGCTGAGGCCGGCTTCCCGCCTTTGTCGGGACAAGTAAAGCCGCGCCACATTGCAGAATGCAGAGAATTGAAAAGGGACTGGGCGTTTCGGCGGGCGGGGGCTGGTGCTATGATGGCGGCGACTTGGCCGGGGAGTGCCCAGCATGCCGGATAGATTTGATACGCCCAGCGCGCAATTTTTAGAGCGGAAGCTGTCGACGATACTTTCGGCGGATGTGGCGGAGTTCAGCCGGCTAATGGGGGAGGACGAAGAGCAGACGCTGCGGGTGTTTCGCGGGCACAAGAAAGTGTTTGAGTCCGTTGTGGCGATGCACAACGGAAGGATTTTCAATACCGCGGGGGATGCGATTCTGGCGGAGTTTCCGAGCGCGGTAGAGGCGGTGCGGTGCGCGACGGATATTCAAGCGGCGCTGCGGACGCGAAACGATCAGCTTCCTCCTAATCGTCAGGTGCGGTTTCGGATTGGGATCAATCTGGGCGACATCCTGATTCAGGGGCAGGATTTAATGGGCGACGGGGTGAATGTTGCCGCGCGCTTGCAGACCGCGGCGGAGCCGGGCGGCGTGTGCATTTCGGGGACGGTGCACGACCAGATTCGGAACAAGCTTTCGATGTCTTTTCAGTCGCTGGGGGAGATGAGTTTCAAGAATATCGCGCAACCGGTGCGGACATTTTCGATCACGGATGCGGAGGGAAGCGGGCCGCTACCTTCCAGGCAGTCTGCGCTGGTGCCGCGCGGGAACACGAAGGCGATTGTGGCTTTAGCGGCGTTGGCGGTGGTGCTGACTGGAGGGGGATTTTGGGCCTACACGGCGCGGCAGCAGAGCGGCGAAAAACCAAATGCCGGCGCGACGGTTCCCGCGCCGCAGCCACAGGTGACCGCGCCAGCCGCTGTAGTTCCGAGTGCGGAGAAGTCTGACCCGAACCCGGCAGAGGCAGACAAGACGGCACCAACAAAGAAAACGAAACCGTCAGACGAACCTGTGCGCACCGCCGAGGTGGCGCCGCGGAAAGCGACAGCGGCGATGGCTGCGCCTGTTGCATCGGCAGGCAAGAGCGGGGCGCTGGACGGGATTTACTCCGGGCAGATTTGTTTTGCGGAAACACGGAAGGATGCGGCGCGGTGTTTTCATGGCGAAGGGACGGCGGCAGGGAGCAAATTGGCCGGCAAATGGCCGATGGGGAAGGACACCGGGGTGGTGATGAATCTGACCGGGCATATTACGCCATCGGGCGAGGTGGAGATCGAGATGCATAGTAAGGCGGCGGATGGAACGGTGTTGAACAATATTTTTCTTACGGGAACGATTCAGGATGGATTGATGAAGGCGGATGGCGCGTTTCAGATGGGGCGTAAGGTTACGTTGGACTGGCATAAGAATTAGTCGGGTGGAAATTTTCAAAATTACAAGTGAATCGGTTTCGGATTGGCGTGTTCGCAAGAAACGCCAATCGGGAAGTTTGTGTGCCAGGAAAAGGGATTTAACACAGAGGGCGCGGAGGAAGAGCGGGCCGGGCGAGCCCGGCCCCTACAAAAGTGAGAAGAACCCAAGGTGAACAAAATTCAAGGCGCAGAAAAAGCAAAGTGCACAGGCTGAAGACTATGCTACCGGGGGGCGGGGCTACGAAGTGCGGGAGAGGAGGGAGGCGATTTCGATGATGGGGTTGGGGAGCTGGCGCATGGCGCGGACGAAGGCTGCGACCAATTGTGGATCGAACTGGGTGCCGGCGCAGCGTTCGAGTTCGTTAAGGGCTTGATCGGCGGTGCGGCCTTTTTTGTAGCTGCGGTCGCTGGTGATGGTGTCGTAGGAGTCCGCGATGGTGATGATGCGCGCGCCGAGCGGAATGTGTTCGCCGGTGAGTGCTTCCGGGTAGCCGGAGCCGTCGAAAAATTCGTGGTGGTGCAAAACCATTTCGCGGATGCGGGCGAGTGGCACGAGCGGGTCCAGAAGTTTTCCGCCGAAGGTGACGTGGGTCTTCATGGTGTCCCACTCTTCGAGATTGAGCGGGCCGCTCTTGTTGAGAATAACTTCCGGGATGCCGACTTTGCCAACGTCGTGGAGGACGGCGCCGAGGCGGATTTCCTCGACCTCGAGATCGTTCATGCCGAGGGCTTCGGCGAGAAGGGCGGCGTAAGCGGAAACTTTTTGCGAGTGGCCCTGGGTGTATTGATCCTTGGCGTCGATGGCGTAGGCGAGCGAGGTGACCGTGTCGAGAATGGATTGCGGTAGCGCGCGCGGGCCGTCGGCCGGCGGTTCCTGGGCGATTTCGGTGTGGGGCAGGGAATCGGTGAACTGGCGAAGGCGTAGATAAATTTCTTCGAAGGCTTCTGGGCCGGTGGTGAAGAGGCGCTTGAGAGTGACACCGAGATAGGCTTCAAGGACGTCGCGCTTCCAGCGGCGGGCTTCGTTGGGATCGACGTGATCGGCGGTGGAGACCGTGTTCCCGCCCTGGTGCTTCGAAAGATACATGGAGGCGTCGGCGACCTGGATGAGTTCCTGCGGGGAAGCGCCGTGGAGCGGATAGCAGGCGATGCCGAAGCTGGCGCTGATATTTTTTTCGCGAAGAAGCGGATCGGCGGCGATCCAGCCGCGAAGTTTTGAAGAGAGCTGGCGAGCCTGCTCCATGGTGGTTTCGGGCATGAGGATGACGAACTCGTCGCCGCCGTAGCGCGCGACAACGTCGGAGCGCCGGCAGTTGGTTTCGAGAATCTGGCCGACGCGCTGGAGAACGAGGTCGCCTTCGAGGTGGCCGTAGAAATCGTTGACAAATTTGAAGCGGTCGAGGTCCATCAGGACCAGAGCGAACGCACGGCTGGCACGGGAAGAGCGTTTCCATTCGGAAGAAAGCGCTTCCATGAAAAAGCGGTGAGTCTTGACGCCGGTGAGGCCGTCGGTGATGGCCTGCTCCTGCGCCTTCTGGAAAGTCAGGGCGTTGTGGAGAGCGCCGGAGATAAGGTCGGCGAGAGTGCGAAGGAGCAGCGTTTCTTCCTCGGAAAATTCCACTTGTTGAAGGGTTTCGACGTAGAGGACGCCGTGAAGATGATCAGCGTAGAAAATGGGAAGGCCCATGGCGGTGGCGGAGTCGGGAAGAACCGGCTTCGCGCCAGCTTGATTGTTGGGGAATGAGCGATAGGTGGCGGATTTTCCGGTGCGCGCCACCTGGCCGATGAGGCCGGTGTCGAGAGAGAGGCGATGGCCGAGCGCGCCGCGGCGCGCGCCGCTTTCGGACTGGATGACGAGTTCGCGGGTGGTGTAATCGAGAAGAGCGATGCCAATGTGATCGTAGCCGAGGCCGTTCTCGAGCTGCTCGGTGATTTTGGTGAGGACCTCGTCGGGATTCAGCGTGGCGATAGCATCGCGGGAAATCAGATTGAGCAGGCTGAGGTGACGGGCCTTGGTGCGCTCGTTCTGGAATAGGCGCGCGTTTTCAATGGCGATGCTGGCTTCACTGGCGAGGACACGGAGGAGCTCGAGGTGGCCTTCATCGTAGGCGCGTTCGTGGTCGGAGAAGATGCAGAGGGCTCCGATAGCCTGGTCGTAGGCGACCAGCGGCACGCCGCAGAAGGAACCGGAAGTGCGGATGGGATCAACGTTCAGCTTGCGTGTTTCAGTAACAAAATTTTCGCGGATAAGGACCGGTTGACGGGTGCGAATGATGTACTCGGTAAGATGATTTCCGGCGGGACGCGAGTGCATGGGGCCGCGCTCGCTGCCAAACATTTCAAGTTCGAAATTGATGGTGTCGCGGACAGGGTCGGGCGAAGCGATATAGAGGTTATCAACGTCGAAGAGGCGGCGGAGCTCTTCCCAGATTTTCAATAGGAGCTCGTCCTTGTTGAGGGTGGAGCTTAAGGCGCGGCCGATTTCGTTGAGGACGTGAAGCTCCTCGGAGCGGCGGGAAGTCTGTTGGACGAGATAACTGTTTTCAACGGCCATGCCGATCTGGTGGCCGAGGGCGAGGAGGAGGCGGAGTTCGGCGGGAGTGAAACGGCGGTTGTCGGGGGTGCCGAGAAGGAGAAGGCCGAAAGCTTGCTCCTTTGCTTGAAGGCTGATGACGACGACACTGCGGAGGCCGTGCTTCAAAGCGAGTTCGCGGAAGCGGCGGAGGGGTTCGTCATTTTCGAGGGAGGTGAGATTGTCGTCGCGCAAGTCGCGAAAACCGAGGAGGCCGCCGAGGCGGGAGACGAGGCCGACGAGATAGTCGTCGAGGCCTTCTTCCTGGGCGATGTTGCAGAACACGTCGGGAATGCCGGCGGACACAACGGAAGTGGGGCCGGCGGTGTCGCCATGATGGAGGAAGAGGGCGCCGGAAGGCAGGCGGACGACGCCGAGGACGCGGTCAAGAGCCTGGGCGAGCATGCGCTGAATTTCGCCCCCGACGAAACTGGAGGTGGCGAGATTGAGATTCGAGAGGGCCAGCATGTTGCGCTCGACGCGGCGCTTTTCTTCCTCGTAGACGGCCATGACGAGGAGCATGCAGACGAAGGCGACCGGAAGAGCGGAAACGATGAGGATGGAATCACCGATGAATTTTTGCGCGGACTGCAACAGGAAGAAGGCGAGGAAGACGATACCCCACAAAGAGAAGGCGACGCCGAGGAGGCGATCGGCGAGAGTTTCGTGGTGGCGGCTTTCGTTCCAGAAAAGGTAGCCGACGGCGACGTAGATGAAGGCCGCGGGGATGAAAGAGGAAACCGGAAAGATCTGGAAAGCGTTGGCCGTGGACCAGAGAGCGAGGAAAATGGCGGAGCCGATGGCGGGCTTGAGCCAGAGTTTGTTGTGGGTATAGAGCTGCGCGCCGAGGAAGAAACAGATGGCGGCGAAACCGAAGAGTGCGTGGTTCAGGGAGCTGAGGACGATGTTGGCACCGAGCCAGGGAGAAAGCGCGGGGCTCAGATAGTGGAGAGCGTAAAGGGCCCATCCGGCAGACCAATAGATGAGATAGTTCTGGCGCTTGAGGGAGTAGATGTAGGCGAAGAACACTCCAACGAGGAGCGTTCCGAGCAGCAGGCCGAGGGCGATCGCGTTTTGTGACATTCGGGCGTAGTCAGATCGTTCCGCAAGGCGCAGAAATTCCGAGACCAGCGGGAAGAAGGAGTGGGTGAGTCACTCGACAAAGATTGAATTGACCTGAAACGGAACGAAACACACCCGGCTTTTTCTACCTGTGGCCCCGAACCCTACGGAAAACGAATCACATAGGATTATGAGGCAGGGGAAAAAGGAGGAGCAAGGCTACCGGAGTACTGGTAGCGAAAGAGGTAGTAGGGGGAGGGACACGAAGAAGGGCCGCCGGAGGGCGGGGAATCCGCGGCGAGATGTCTTGGCCTGCGCGAAGTTGATACTATGGGCCGGTGAAAATTGATCCGGACGAATTGCAGAAATTTGCGAGGCGATATACGGCAGCGTGGTGCAGCCAGGATGCGAGCCGTGTGGCTGCATTTTATTCCGTGGATGGGTCGCTGAGCGTCAATGGTGATTCCCCCGCAGTGGGGCGAAGCGCAATTTCACAGCTTGCTCAGTCATTTATGACGGCGTTCCCGGATTTGCACTTAATCATGGATAAGTTGGTGGTGCACGAGGATAGCGCGGAGTACCACTGGACTTTGACAGGCACCAACACTGGGCCCGGAGGTACAGGGAATCGAGTCCGCATCAGCGGGTTCGAGCGGTGGAAGATGGGAGTGGATGGGCTAATCGCTGCGTCGCAAGGCCAGTTCGACAGTGCCGATTACCGCCGGCAGATGGGATTGCTTCCAGACACCGAGTGATCCAGTCATGAGCCGGTGCTTTTATTCGGGTTGGCTCTTGCCGATTCCTGCGCGTGAAGGTATTGGGCGATTTCTGTGTGGCCGGCGTATTGGGCCCAGGCGGCGGGTGTGGCGTGCCAGAGGATGTCTTTTTGATCGAGCCTGGCGCCTCTTTCGACGAGGAGATGGACGAGTTGTTCGTAACCGGCTCCGGCGGCCTGGTGCAAGGGTGTGGTGTGAGAGTGGCCGCCGACGGGATTGAAGCGGTTGGGATCCTCACCGGCGTCCAGAAGCAAGCGGACGATTTCGACATGGCCATACTGAGATGCCAGGGCGAGGGCCAGGTGGCGGGCTTCGCTGGAGGAGGACGGGAGCAGGCGGCGGAAATCGTCCAGGAGGTTGAGAGCGGCGGCGATGGGAAGATCGATGCGGGCGCCGCGTTGGAGCAGGGCGTGCACGGATTGCAATTCGCCGTGCAGAGCTGCGGCTTGCAGGGCGCTGTCGGGTTGCGCTCCGTAATCGCAGAGCAGATCTATCAAGGGAAGTTGCAGGCGGGATTCGCGAGGAACGCTGCCGGTGGCGACGAGCATGAGGGTTTCGTTGCGCGCCGCGAGTTCGACGCCGGAGTCGAGAATGACCCTGGCGACTTCCACGATGTTGCGGGGCAGAGTGCCGTGGCGAACGGGATTTTCGGCAATGAATTCCAGCAACGTGGGATTTCTGAAATAGTTTCCGCCTTCGAATACGATGCGGCTGCTCGACAGTTGCGGATGCTGTTTAAGATGAGCGCGGAGACCCGCGGCGTCGCCAGAATCGAGTAGATCGACGGCGCGGCGAAATGCGGCGTCTTCAATTCGCTGGTGGTGCGGCAAAGTCAGCTGATCGGAGAGAGTGGGTTTTTCGATGTGGTGCTTGAGGCGCGCCCAGCTTGGAAATCCATACTCGCGGGCGATGGCGAGTTGCGCGGCACTGAGGCTTAATCCAGCGGCGAAGATTTCAGCGTCCGCGTCGCCATGGAAACGCGGATGAAATTCCCGGAGCCGTTGGGCAGCGCGTGGATCGCGGGTGGCATGGGCTTTCAGCAAGTCTTTCGCCTGATACTTGAGGTGAACGAGATTCGGATTCGACGGTAGGGCTCTTACAGGCATGACGAACTTCCTTTCGTAAGCCCAAGGTCCGCATTTACGGGCAGAAAGTCAGTTCGTGAAGACGGATTGTGACGATCAGGTGGACTTCTGTCCTTTCCGCGGACCGGATGCGCCCTTAGCGCGCCTGCGATCTTAACACGAGGACAGTCGTTACGGCAGACTCGGTGGAACGGGTCAGTAACAACCGGGGCCGAAGAGCCAGACGAACGCGGCGTGCATGGACTCCGCGGCGGCCTGCAGATCGGGTTGTGCGTTGTCGCTGGGCGCAAGTTTTCCCGGCACACAGGCGGGTGTGTGTCCGGGTTCTGATGTTTGTTGCCGCTGCGATTCGCTTTCTACCAAACTCCATTGAACTGACTGCATGCTTTTCTCCTTGGATTTCGAATGGGTGCGAATTCTCTGAGGACTATTAACTCTCGGAGGGGGCGGAATTGTCCTTTGCCGGGCCTGAAATTTTCCTGCTATTTTCCTGATTGATATTCGGTAAGTTTCGAGGAAGTGTTCCAACTGGTTGCTTCCGGGACCGAATCCCATAGGATTTGCGGCAGAAAAAAGGGGAGGCAAGACTGCGAGAGTCCTGATAGCCAAAGATGCGGTTGGGGCGGAAGAGCTTCCGATTACATAGCTACACGGGTGAATCGGCGGCGATATCGCCGGGTATGGAGAGCTCCACCTGCGTGCCGGCTCCCGGACAGCTCCAGATCCGCAACTGCGCTCCGATACTGCCAGCGCGCTCGCGCATGCCTACAAGGCCCCAGTGCGAAGCTTTTCCCCGGCGCACCAACTGCGGATCGATTCCGCAGCCGTTGTCACTCACGACCATGCGCAACCGGCGAGGTGAATACTCAACATCAACTTCCATGGATGTCGCTCCGGAATGGCGCAAACCGTTGACCATCGCTTCCCGGCCGATCCTGTAGATTTGTTCCTCGATTGCGGGCTTCAACGCTTTCGGCTGACCCTTGACAAAAATTCGAAGCTGCACGCTTGGCGGCGCGAGCTCATCCCAGAGGCGGCGCAAACCTTGTTCGAGACTCAGGGAAGAGGCCGGGGAGGAGCGAAGCTCTTGCAGCACCATGCGCCCTTCGTCAATGACGCGATACATCAGCTGGAGAGCACGATTGAGCGAGGGTTTCGTAGGCGCGTCTCCTGGTATTTGCTCTATGGCGGAATAAAGGATCGCGGATGCGCCCAGAAAGCCCTGGAAGAGGGTATCGTGCAACTCGCGGGCGATTCGCTCGCGTTCCTTGCGGCGTTCTTCCAGACGAAGTTTCATTTCCTGGTTTGACTGCTTACGATAGGGATTGCGGAAGGAACCTTGTACCTGCTCGACGGCCCGCGAGATTGCATCACGGCTGGGAGCCAGCATTTCATTTCCAATTGCATTTGGAACGCGCCTAACAAAAGTGTTCATGGGCTACTCCCTGTGTCTATCCACTCTCGAATATAGGATGAACAATTTTTCAGCTTAATTCCGCGGGCTTCACAGGCTGCCAGGAACCTTACTGCTTCCCGGTCCACGAGCCTCACCTCCTCCAGGTCCAGGGTGATGTCTGCGAGTTCTGCTTCAGCTTCGAAGAGCTTCTGCAAGTCCGAGACATGATTTCTCTCGATTCGGCCGCTGAGAACGAAAACAGCAGCCTCGGCCTCAGATCGTCGAATTTGGAACATGTTGGGTGGAAGAGGAGCAATACGCGTGCCATTAGTAAAACTATTATAATGAAGTAGTTAGATTGGTAGCAGATTCACGAAAATCGTGAATTCACGGAATTCGTGGCTTGCGAAGGCAAGCTTGGGAATCCTGCTAGCTCCGACGGAAGCGGTGCTTATTGATCTTGAGGGCTTTGATTTTTGAATCGAGGGTGGAAGGAGGAATGCCAAGCCTGGCGGCAGCGCCCGAAGGTCCTGAAACCCGACCATCGGTATCGGCCAGAACGGTCTCGATGGTTTTCTTCTCCTGGGCCGTTGGCATTTTGAGGAGTGTTCGAGTGGCTTGTTCGGCCCCCTCGACATCTTGAGAGATCCAACTCTCGTCGACGCTAAGATTCTCCGAGTCACAGACGATTACAGAGCGCTCAATCACGTTTTGAAGTTCGCGAATGTTCCCGGGCCAGGCGTAATTCTTGAGCATCTCAAGCGACGACCGATTTATGCCGCGGATCTTTTTTCCCGCCCTGGCAGCATAGCGATCGATGAAATACTCGACCAGGAGCGGGATGTCTTCTCTTCTTTTCCGCAGCGGGGGCATCTCGATGGGAAAGACGTTGAGTCGATAATAAAGATCGCTGCGAAATGTGCCGGCTGTAATGGAGGCCTGCAAGTCACGATTGGTGGCGGCAATCACGCGGACGTTCGCACAAATTGGTTTCGATCCCCCCACGCGTTCAAAGGTGCGCTCTTGCAGGACGCGGAGCAGGGTGATCTGAGTGTCCGGCGGAAGCTCTCCGACTTCGTCGAGGAAAAGAGTGCCTCCTTCAGCCAACTCGAAACGCCCGAGGCGGCGTTGCACCGCGCCCGTGAACGCCCCCTTCTCATGTCCGAACAGTTCGGAGGCGATCAACGAAGGGGGGATAGCGGCACAATTGGCGCTCACGAAGGCCCGCGCGGCTCGCGGCGACCGCTTATGAATGGCGCGAGCGACCAGTTCTTTGCCTGTTCCCGTCTCACCGCTGATCAGTACGGTGGAATCGACCGGGGCGACCTTGACGACGTGCGAGAGGACGGCTTGCAAGGCGGGAGATTCCCCAACGATCTCCTCGAACATCGAAGAGCGGTCGATCTCTTCGCGCAGCGCGATGTTCTCATGGTAGAGCTGGTCCTTGAGTTTTTTAATTTCTTCGAACGCCGTCTCTAATGCCATTCGCGCTTCGTGCTGTTCCGTCACGTCGATGGTTGTGCCGACGACTTCGGTGATTTCGCCAGACTCATTGAACACAGGGTGAGAGATGGAGTGAAGGTATTTTACCGTGCCGTCCCCAAGAATGATGCGGTAATCGCCGCCAAAATCTTTCCTTTCCGCCTGTGTTGACTCCAGTTTTTCCCGCTCTTCGACCAATGGCCGGTCTTCGGGGTGAACTCTTTCAAAAAACTGCGGCAAGGTAGGCTTTATTTTGTCGGGATTATAATCGAGGATGCGAAACATCTCTTGCGACCAAAAGACATCCCGGGTACGCACATCCCAAGCCCAGCTTCCGCTCCGGGTCATGCGTTGCGCCTCCGCCAGATAACCATCACTGCGGCGCAGAGCCTCTTCCGCCTTCTTCCGCTCGGTGATGTCCGTCGAGCTCCCCACGAATTGCAACAAATCTCCGGATGCATTCAAAACAGGATGGCCGACGGTGTGTATGTATTTGACCGTGCCGCATGGAAGAAGGATTCGGAATTCCACTTCGTAATCCGACTTTTCGCCGATTGCTCGTTCGATTGTCCCTTGCCACTTGGCTCGATCCTCCGGATGCGCACGCTGCAGTCGTTTTTCCCAGTCCGGCATGCCTTCTGCTGGATCGAAGCCATATATCCGATACCATTCCTCGGATAGATGTAAGGCGTCTCTTCCCGCTACCTGCCAGACCCAACTTCCCGTATGCGTGAGCTTCTGTCCTTCGGCCAGATAATTTTCGCTGCGGCGCAGAGCCTCCTCCGCGTGCTTGCTCTCGGTGATGTCCGTGACCGCTCCCACAAACTCGAAGCTGCCTCTCTCGCCCTTTGAGGGACGGCCCACGACGCGTAGGTATTTGACGGTCCCATCAGGCATCAGCAAGCGATGTTCAAAATCGAACTCCGTCTTCTCGCGTGAAACGCGCTCGATTAGTTGTTGCACAGCCAATCTGTCTTCCGGGTGAGTTCGCTGCACGACCATATCAATCTTAGCTTTGGGTGCCGGCTCGTATCCGAATATCCGGAAGGTTTCTTGAGACCAGAAAATCTCTCCGCTCGAAACATCCCAACCAAAACTACCGGTGTGGCTAAGTTTCTGGGCTTCGGCCAAGTAGGCTTCACTCCGTCGCAGCTTCTCGTCCGCATGCTTTGTAGCAGTGACATCCATCACCGACCCAATAAACTCGATGATTCCTGGCTCGTTTTTTGATGCATGAGCCACAATGCGGACATGCTTGATCGAATCGTCAGGCAATAACAGGCGACATTCAACATTACAATCCTTGCCGCCGCGGGACGCCTGTTCGATTTGTTCTTGAACCAGAGGTTTGTCTTCCGGGTGGACCCGTTGAAGCACTCGTTCCACGGCGGGCTGGGTGGACTGGTCGTATCCGTAGATTCGAAAGGTTTCTTCCGACCAGAACATCTCACCCGTGGAAAGATTGCAACCGAAGCTGCCGGTCTGACTCAGTCGCTGGGCCTCGGTCAAGTAGGCTTCGCTGCGGCGTAGTTTCTCATCTGCTTGCTTGCGTTCGGCTCTCCCTCTAGCTTCACGGAGCGCACGCACGACCGACGGCACAAGCCTCGATAGCCGCGTCTTCAGAACATAATCCGTTGCGCCAACTTTGAGTGCTTCAATCGCTATTTCTTCGCCCAGTGTTCCAGAAACAAAGAGGAAGGGCACCTCCGGGCAGACCTTCATCGCTAGTTTTAATGCGGAAAGGCCGTCGAAGGAAGGGAGGGTGTAATCCGCCAGAATCAGATCGATTTCGCCTTGTTGGAGGGAAGTCTCCAGAGCAGCCTGAGTCTCCACCCGCGACACTTCGCAGACTATGCCTTCGGCCTCAAGCAAATCCTGAATGAGTTCCGCGTCCTTGGGGTCGTCTTCGATGGACAGAATACGCAATGGGCGGTGCATGCTCGCTTCCTGATGGTACTTAGTTCCTTACGCTTCCTGGCGGCGGCTGGTTAATCACTGCCCAGAAAACGCCAAGTTCCTTGATGGCATTGACGAATTCATGGAAGTCCACGGGCTTGACCACGTACGCGTTCACTCCCAGTTTGTAGCTGGCCACCATGTCCTTTTCCTCTCGCGACGAGGTCAGTACCACTACCGGGATTATTCTTAGCCTTTCGTCGGACTTAATTTGCTTCAACACCTCCAACCCATCGACTTTGGGAAGTTTCAGGTCCAGCAGCATGACAGCGGGGTTATCGCTGGAGCGTGTCTTGTAATCGCCCCGGCAATAGAGGTAATCGAGCGCCTCTTCGCCATCGCGGGCAACAATGACCTCATTGACGAGGTTGTACTCCTCAAGGGCGGTCAGAGTAAGTTCCACGTCCTTGGGATCATCCTCAACCAGCAAAATACGTCCGAGTTTGTTCGCAGTTTCCATAGCTATCCTTGTGGTTTGGGCGCCGAGAAATAAAAAGTGGCGCCGCCATCGACGACCCCCTCGGCCCAGACCTTGCCTCCGTGACGATGAATAATACGCTGAACTGTAGCCAGCCCAATGCCAGTACCTTCAAATTCAGCGGATTGATGCAGACGCTGAAACACGCCAAACAGTTTATGCACATACTTCATATCAAATCCCACCCCATTGTCCCTAACGAATACGACAACGTCGTTCGTGCTGCCGTCGGCGCATCCGATCTCGATTTCCGCCTGCGGGCGGGTGTGCGTAAATTTAATCGCATTGGAAACCAGGTTAATCAACGCAAGCCTTAGCATCGAGCGGTCTCCATAGAGAGCAGGCAGTTCGCCGATTTTCCAGGAGATTTTGCGCCCCTCGGTGTCTTGCCGAACTTCGGCGAGCACTTCTCTTACCAGCGGTGTCAGGTTAACCAGCGTCTTTTGAGTTTCAGCGCGCCCGATTCTGGAAAAAGCCAGAAGATCGTCAATCAGATTGCCCATCCGCTTGGCCGAGTCGAGGATCATCGTGATGTATCGTTTGCTCTTTTCATCCACAACGGAGGAAATCTTCTTTTGCAGCAACTCTGTAAAACCCGCAATATGGCGAAGGGGCGCGCGCAAATCATGGGAGACGGAGTAGGCAAACGCTTCGAGTTCCTTGTTGATAGCCTCGAGGTCCGCGGAGCGCTTCGCGAGTTCGACGTTCAGGCCCTGAATTTCCTGCTCCCGGCGCTTGCGATCCGTGATGTCGTTGCTGGTCTCCAGGACGGCCACAGGGCGCGCGTGCTCATCGCGACGCAAGGCCCACCGAGCGGCAACCACCACTGGGGCGCCGCGGGCTGTCGTGCGCTGGAGCTCGCCTTCCCAGCGCCCTGTCTTGAGCAACTCCATATGAATGTCTTCAAGCGGCACCGGAAATACGGATTGCAGGAGTTGTTGGGAATGCCTACCGACGGCGTCTTCGGCGGTCCACCCGTACAATTCCTGCGCTCCCAAGTTCCAGTAGCTGATAAAGAAATCCATGTCACGGACGAAAATGGAGTCGTGGGTCAGGTTGAGAAGGCTGGCCTGCTGCGTCCGCTCCAATACCTCGGTCTGGAGATGGTCGCGGGCCTGACGGAGTTCCCCCTCGACGCGGCGCCGGACGGCGCTAAACCATGCAACCAGCAATGCGAAAGCTATGAAGGCGAGCATGTAAGGAATGTCTGACGCTGTGACGTAAAAGCTGTATCGCGGGTCCGTGAAGAAGAAATCGAAAAAAGCGATGGAGAGCACGACGGCCAGAGAGGTGGGCCGCGGCCCTGCATACCAGGCAGTGACAGCGACAGCTATCAGAAAAAGCGGCACTTCCACGTTGCGGAAATTGTAGTGCTGCGCCAGAAGCCCGATGCCCAAGGCGGTTGCGAAGGAAGCAACCGCAAAGCCGTAACGCGAAACGGCAGAGTGGGCAAATTGCAATTGGAATTTGGAATCCGCCATAGCCTCTTCACTTCGAAGACTTCGGGGCATTCTTGGCGCACAAGTATAACGCGGTTTGGTTTAATTGCCTGACGAACGCGGAACCGGAAATTGCACCCGCTACGCGGGCCAACCGTGGTTGGACGGGTTGCGGGGGGTTCCGGTAAACTGGACGTTTCTGGGAAGAGAGCGAGACGGTACTGACCATGACAGACGCGGGGAAAACAGAGGCAGGGAGCGTGCGGGTGCGGTTTGCGCCGTCGCCGACGGGGTATTTGCATGTGGGCGGGGCGCGGACGGCGCTGTTTAATTGGCTGTTTGCGCGCAAAGAGCGCGGGGTGATGATCCTGCGGATTGAGGATACGGACGCGGAGCGGAACAAGCCGGAACTGCTGACTGGAATCATCGAGGGGCTGAAGTGGCTGGGCGTGGATTGGGACGAAGGGCCGTTTTACCAGTCGCAGCGGACGGAGTTTTACCGCGAGATGGGGAAAAAAGTGCTGGCGAACGGCAGCGCGTTTCTGTGTTACTGCCCGCCGGAGAAATATGTGGGTGGGGATCACGCGGAAGAGGGAGCCGAGGGCACGAAGGTACGGCGGATTACGCGCTGCTCTTGCCGCGACGGAAAGCCTTCGACGCCAGGGACGAAGCCGGCGGTGCGGTTTAAAGTGCCGGTCGGTGGCACGACAAAGTTTTTTGACGCGGTGTTTGGCGAGCGGGAATTTTCGAACGACGAGATTGAGGATTTCGTGCTGCTGCGCTCCGGGAAAGAAGGCGAGGAGTTCGGGCAGGCGATGTACCAGATGAGCGTGGTGGCGGACGACATTGATATGCGGATCACGCACGTGATTCGCGGCGCGGACCACATTTCGAACACGCCGAAGCAGGTGCTGCTGTACCGCGCGCTGGGAGCGGAGCCGCCGATCTTCGCGCACGTGCCGCTGATTCTGGGCGCGGACAAATCGCGGCTGTCGAAGCGGCATGGGGCGACGGACGTGAACATGTACCGGAGCGAAGGATTTTTGCCGGAGGCGTTCCGGAATTTTCTGGCGCTGCTGGGGTGGTCGCCAGGCGGGGATGAGGAGTATTTGCGGACGTCGCAATTGTTGGAGAAATTTTCGCTGGAAGGGGTGAGCCGGACGAACGGCGTGTTCGACCGGGCGAAGCTGGAGTGGTTCAACACGCAGTATCTGCAGAAGCTGCCGATTGAGGATTTGCTGCCCGAGGTGGAAGCGCAGCTGAAGCAGGATGGATTGTGGAAGGAAGAGTGGGCGGCGGGCGCGGGGCACGAGTGGTTTTCGAAAACTGTGGACCTGCTGCGGCCGCGGATTCGTTTGTTGCCGGATTTTTCGAGCTGGTCGCGGGCATTTTTCAGCGATGAGTTTCCGATTGACGCGGCGGCGAAGGCGAAATTCTGGAAGGACGAGAAGGTGCCGGGGCTGCTTGGGAAGCTGGCCGATGCGCTGGCGGCACTGCCCGAGTGGAATCACGATGCGTGCGACCACGCGTCACGCCAGGTGGCGGAAGAGGGCGGCGTGAAAGCGGGATTGCTGATCAACGCGACGCGCGTGGCGATTGTGGGGCAGGCGGTGGCGCCGCCGCTGTTCGATACGATGGTGGCGCTGGGGCAGGAGCGGGTCGTGCGGCGGCTGCGAGCTGCGCTGACGGAGTGGAAGTAGGGCGGAAAGTCGACAGTCTACAGTTGACAGTTAAGTGGTTGCAGTTGTCATTCGTTCTTCATCTGACTCCCCAAAAATAGTGATGTGGAGCGCTTCTTCAGAGTAAGGGCTTGCCCTTGGTGGGAGCGGGTGTGACTGTAATGAATAAAGTGGGTGTGGGGCAACTGAGGGTATTGGGACTACTGGAACTGGGTTGACGGGAGCACCATCCGGAGATCGCCAGCCGCCGGTTGGGGAAGGATACGGAGCGTGCCCTATGTTTACAAATACAATGTTGACAACTAGGAGATAGGGACTATGCTTAGCTCCCCGCGCAGTGATGGTCGGTTAGAGTTTAGCGGAGTGGTCCGCCCTGGTTGCAAATTGAAATATTGAATAGGAGACAAACGATGCGTTCTCGCCTTGTGGTGGTGTTGTGTCTGGCATTCGCAGTGATGTTGTTACCTTTGGGAATGGCGGCGCAGAATCAGACGGTGCGCCAAGTTCAACTGACCAGGAGCGGGCCGCTGCCGGGCGCGCCTCCGATCAGTGCAAATGCGTTGACGGGGCCGGAGCTGGATTCGGCGATGGCCGGTGATGACAACGATGGTTCGGATGGAAACGGGCCGGCGATTTCCGTTAACCGCGGAATTGCCAAGGGACCGGGAGCCGGTGTACGCAATTCGGGTTCCGCGAAGGCCAAATCCAATCCGGAGTTGAACTTTTCGCTGGACGGGATCAACCATTTTGAACAGCGGTTTGTGGCGGGCGGGGCGAACCAGTTTTCGATCGAGCCGCCGGACCAGGGCCTGTGCGTGGGGAACGGTTTTGTGCTGGAGACGGTGAACGACACGCTGCAGATTTTCGACACGGCAGGCAATCCACTGATTGCGCCCACGGCCCTGAACAGTTTCTATGGATACGCGCCGGCGATCAGCCGCTCGTTGTCTCCGTTGCAATTTGGGCCGGAGATTACGGACCCCAGCTGCCTTTTCGATAGCGCGACGAAACGGTGGTTTCACGTGGTGTTGACTTTGGATCGGGCAATACCAACCTCGCAGAATCTCTCCGGCACCAACCACCTGGACATCGCGGTGAGCGTGACGGCGGACCCAACCGGTGCGTGGAATGTTTACAGCTTGCCGGTACAGGACGATGGGACCCAGGGCACCCCGGATCATCACTGCGTGCAGCCGCAGGGAAAAATTCTCGTGCACGGACCGTGCCTGGGCGACTATCCTCACATCGGAGCCGACGCGAACGGGTTTTATATCACGACGAATGAGTTCAGCCTGTTTGGGCCGGGATTCTTCGGCTCCCAGATTTATGCGTTCTCAAAACGGCAGTTGGCCGCTGGCGCGCCATTTGTGAACTTTGTGCAGTTTGACACTTCGGACTCGAGCCTGGGCGTTCAATTGGATGGCACGCCGGGGTTCACTGTTTGGCCGGCGACCTCGACGGGAAACACGTTTGAGGGCGGCCACGGCGGAACGGAATATTTCCTGAGTTCAGAAGCCGTGTTTCAGGACAGCGGCGTGGACAGCAGGCTGCGGCTTTGGTCGGTGACGAATACAAGCTCGATCGACACCGCGCCGGCGCTGGGCATCAGCGCGACCGTGGTGAACACGATTCCCTATGCCGTTCCCGGCCGGGCGAATCAAAAGACGGGCGACATTCCGCTGGCCCAGTGCCTGGCGGATTCAACGTTGCAGGTGAGCGCGACGCTCTTTGGCTGCTGGCGATTGGTGGTGGGCGGGAGCGGGCCGTTCCCGAATCCCGAAAAACTGGTGGACAGCAACGATTCGCGAATGCAGCAGGTTGTGCTGGCGAACGGAAAACTGTGGGCGGCGCTGGACACGGGGCTGCTTATTGACGGGGACACCGCGCCGCGGGCAGGCGTGGCGTTTTTCGTGATCAATCCACATTCAGGCAACGCGGAGCAGCAGGGCTACGCGGGAATTTCGGGGAACAACTTGACGTATCCTGCGATTGCCGTGACGCAGAGCGGGCGCGGCGTAATGGCCTTCACCGTATTGGGGAACGATCACTACCCGAGCGCCGGGTATGCCGGGATTGATTCCAAGATCGGCGTGGGCGACATTCACATCGCGGCGGAAGGAGCTGGGCCGGATGATGGCTTTACCGGCTACAATCCTACCTCTGCCAACGGAACGCGGCCTCGGTGGGGAGACTACGGAGCAGCAGTGAGCGACGGCAATTCCATCTGGATTGCGTCGGAATACGTGAACCAGACGTGTACGTTCAACACCTGGCTCTCAACCAACTTCCGCTGCGGGAACACGCGGACACAACTGGCGAACTGGGGAACGCGGATTTCGCAAGTCGTTCCCTAAGTTAAAGGAAAAGGTCAAAAGAGCCGCTCTTCCGAGCGGCTCTTTTTTTTGCTCGCACGGAAGCATGGGCTGTGCGACTAAAATGTTTCTGAGAGAATGTTTTGAATTTTGGACGAAGGGCAAGGCTCAATGAAGCGCCGCAATTTTATACATGCAGTCGCCGGCACCACGGTCGCTGCCGGTCTGGGAGATGCCACTCGTGCTGGGGAGAGCGCAGCTCCCAATCCGCCGGTGATGGAGTTGCGAGTTGCGCTGACTACTCAGGAGTTTGACCGATTGGCGAATTTTTATCGAGTTGGGCTGGGGATGGAGCCTTCGCAAGTGTGGCAGGCGGATCAGGGGCGGGCGCTGGTGCTGGATATGGGCCGGGCGACGCTTGAGGTGTTCGACGAAAAGCAGGCGGATACGGTGGACCGGATAGAGGTCGGGAAGAGAGTGAGCGGGCAGATCCGGTTTGCGTTGCGGGTGCCGGATCTGGACTCGGCGATGAAGCGATTGGCGGCGCATGGGGCGACGCTCGTGCACGGAGCAGTTGCGGCGCCGTGGGGTGACAGGATGGCGCGATTCCAGGATCCGGACGGGATGCAGATCACTTTGCATCAAGCGCGAGATCAATCTTAACTCTCGCCGCCTTCTTCGCCCGGCTCGAGGGCGCAAGTGTGCCAGTTTTCATCCTCGGCGTGCGCTGCGCAGAACCATCGCCCGCAGACGCCGCAATGGAAAGTTGCGGTGGAATCGCAGGGCTCCTCCATTGGAGAAACGGCCTGACAAGACCACTCGAGGTCCCGGGCTTCTGCTTGACCCGCTTGATGCAGCATGTTCCCTCCTCTTGCGGGAAGTATATACCCTTGAAAGGAGCTTGGATCGTTAACGGATCCGCCTTCCCGGGTGCCCAGATCATTTCAACTTTGGTTACCGTTGAGAGACAGACTGCATTGTTCCAGGCGCGGGACTAAGCTCCAGTTGATCCAGGCGGTGATTCAGAAAGATGAGATCGTCCTGCAGCAGAGAGTCGTCAAACAAATTGATATTCAAGTGCTGCTGGAGCAGAACGGCGGGCGGGGCGTCGAAACCGTTTTTGAGGAGCGCGATGTAGCGTGGCAGGAAATGCTTTCGATCGGCGGTGTAGAGCTGGTAGTACTTCAGCGCGAGAAGGCCTCCGTAAACGTAGTTGATGTTGTAGAGAGGGTCTTCGTACATGAGGGAGAGCGTGGCCCAGCGATTGCGGAGTTCGGGAGTGGTGGCGGGAAACGCGGAGAACTGGTTATCGACCTGGAGAGTGAGCTTGTCGAGGTCGTCCGCGCTTCGAATGGTTCCGTTAGACGCGCCTTCGTAAAGATGTTGCTCGATGAGGGCGTCCTGTGCTCCGTAGAAGGCGTCCAGGCCTTTGATGCGCATCCATTGTTCGAGGTAGTAGCGGCGCAGGCGGGGATCGGCGGCGTGTTCGGCGAAATAGTCCGCTAGCACGAGTTCGTTGAAGGCCGCAAAGGATTCAAAAAGAAAATTTGGCCCGTTGGCGTACAGAGGCTTAACGCCATTTGCGGACATGAAAGCTCGATGGGCCGCGTGGCCGCCTTCGTGCGCAATCACCGATAGGTCCTTAAAAGTACCGTCGTAGCGGCCGATGAAGAGCATGCTGGTGCTTCCGGCGAACCCCGTCGAAAAACCTCCGGCGTACCGGTTGGGCGCTCCTCCGGGCATTATATCGGCGCGGCCGTTGAGCGGATTCAGCAGCGCGTCAAATGCTTCCTGATACTCGCTGCCGAGTTCCGCGAAGGCTTGGTGGAAAATGGCTGGAGCATCGGTGAGAGGAGTGATGGGAAGTGGCAAGTCTTTCTGGGGAGCGGCGAGGTCCCACGGCTGGAGTTGGGCGTGGTTTTCGAGTTGGTATGCGGCGGCGCGAATTTTTTCAAACCGTTTGGCGACATCGCCATGCTGGGCCATTGCGGTCAAGAGAGCGTGGGTTTGCTCCGGGTTCAGGTACAGGCTGGCGTATTTGCGCGCAGGCGCGTCCGGAGAATGATGTAACTGAGCCAGGGCGTTTTGCGCTTGGACGGTGTGGAGCAGGGCGAAGGCGAAGAGGTCGCGGCGGCTGGCGAATCCATCCATGCGGCGCTTGAAAGCCTCTTCGCGGATGCGTGGATCGGCGTGTGACATAAGCAGGTTGCGTTGCCGGACGACGTCGAGCGGGCCCGCCGGAGTTTGCACCGTGCCGAAAGAAATGCCCGCGAGGATCTGCTCATACAGATCGTATTGCCAGTCTGCAATTTCGGGCTGGAGGCGATCCAGGAAGGCTTGTTCGGTTCCGGGCAAGGTGTGCGGTGAATCGCGGCGGATATCGTCCAGCGCGAATAGATAAGGTTTTAGCCCCGGCTCGGCGGCCTTGAATGCCTGCAGTTGGGATTCGGGAATCGCCAGAATTTCCGGGGAGAGAAATGCGGTTGCTGCGTTTACCTCTGATTCGAGCTTCGAATTGGCCGCGCATGCCGGATCTTTGCGGTTCTGGGAGCAGCGTAGACGCAGATAAGTTTCATGGCTCCGGTAGATTTTCTGGACGTCCTCGTACGATTGCAAAACATTGAGCAGGCGCTGCCCTGTATTGATTTGTCCGTGGAAAGTGCTGATGTGTTTTAGAGCGGCATCCAAGTCTGCTCGCGCCGCAATTTCTGCTTCTGGTGAGGCGAAGTAGTAGCGGGCCAGGTCTGCGGAGAAAACGGCGGGTGGCACAGTTTGGGCGGCTGTTGTGACGACGTTGATGGCCAGATAGAGGAGAAAAACAAGGGAGAGCTTGGCCCGCATCGTTTGACACCCTCTTTGAATTGTCCGTGATTATAGACGTCTATTGCAGACGATTGGTCTTACAGAGGATTTATTTAGAGGAGAAGATCTCGGAATTGGCTGGTTTAGCGGCGGAGGAGTTGGCTACTAAGTTGAAAGAGGCGGCTACTTCTTTGGTTACGGGTGGGAGGCAGATTTCTGTGCTGCAGGCCTGGTAACGGAGCTTCATGGGGATGTGTTGGGGGCCGAGCGGGGCGCTGGCGAGAACGGTTAGCGGGAGAAGAATGGTTACGTTGCCGGAGTAGACGTTAAGCTTTTTATTTTTGGAGAAGGTGAAGGTTTGCAGAGTTCCTTTGGGATAGGAAATGGAACCGAGTTTAAAGCCTGCGGGGACTTCGGCGCGGAGGTCGGTGGGGATCAGATAGTCTTCGGTGACTTCGCGGGCGTTGACGTGAAAGCCGTTGCGAATTTTGAGGACGACTGCGACCTGGAAGGACATGCCGCGGGCCACTGGATCGTGGGAGGCGAAGGCTTCGGGGGCGACGACGTCTTTGCCGGAGGGTGTTTGCGAGCCGGCGGGAGAGGAGAGAAAGAGAGCGGCGGCGAGGAGGGAGGCCGCGAATCTGGCGATGAGGCGGTTCATACTTTCACCTGGGCGCCGAGTTGTTGCGAGACGACGCGGCTCATTACGGCGTGCAGGTCTTCGCCGGTTTTTTCGAGGACAAAAGAGTTGCGCGCTTCGGACCAGCCGAGTTTGAAGCTGGTGGAAAGAGCGGAGATCCAGATTTCGCGGATCGGGGTGTTGGGAGAGATGACGAACCTGGCAGGTTCGGGCTCTTCGAAGATGACTTCGAGCTTGCCGCTTTCGCCTTCAACGTCGAAGCCGTGTTCATCGCCCAGATTCAGGAGGCGTTTCTTCAAGTCTTCGAAGGCGAGGTCGGCCTTTTTTTGGAAATCGTGTTCTGAGAGCATGCGCGGGTGCTTTCTTAGAGCAGTGACTCGATGGCCTTTGTGAGTTCTTCTTCACTCTTGAGGCCCTGGAATTTGGTGACGATTTTGCCGTCGCGGGAGATCAGGAAGCTGCTGGGGTAGCCGAGGATGCCGCCGAACTTGTCCGCGGCTTCATCGGTGCCGAGAAGGATCGGATAGTTCATCGGGAGTTTTTGCCCGTCGACATCGAAGCGCTCTTTGTCGAGGAAGGGCGCGACGACGGATTTGCCCTCTTCATCCATGGCGATGCCCAGGACGGTGAAACCCTTGGGGCCGTATTTATTCTGCATGGCGATCAGCCAGGGAATTTCCACCCGGCAGGGATCGCACCAGGTGGCCCAGAAATTCACGAAGACCACTTTGCCCTTGTAGTCGGCGAGGGAGACTTCTTTGCCGTCGACGGTTTTCAGTTTGAGTTCGGGCTCGGGCTTACCGGCGACTTGGGAATCGATGTGCACGCCTCCAGCAGCGGCGCCGGAGACGCGAGTGGCGCGGTCCGCGATGATGGTGACGGCGATGAGGAACACGACAGTTCCGATCACCAAAAAAGTTTTCGTGCGGGGCATGGCGGAAAAAACCTCCCGATAGCGGATGAAGGCAAGAACGAGCAAAGCGAGAGCCGAGAGCGCGATAAGAATCCAGAATAGCAGGCTGTGCGCCGCACCTGTGATAGGTCCTTCAAGACCCGCGGTGAGCGCGTTGAGGAAATTCAAGCGGGCGGTGAGCCAGGCGAGCTTGTTGAGGAATACGAGGGCGCCGATAAAGACGAGCAGGCCGCCGCTGAGTAGCTCCACCCAGTGCAGGTATTTGCGAAAGCTTTGGTAGAACTTCAGGAAGCGGCCCATTTCAAGCGCAGTGATAAGGAAAGGGATGGAGAGCCCCGCGGAGTAGACGGCGAGGAGAAGGACACCGCGGGCGACCGTGCCGCTGGCGGCGGCGAGGCTCAAGACAGCGCCGACAATGGGACCGAGGCAAGGCGACCAGCCGAAGGCAAATGCAAATCCAAGGAAAAAGGCGCTCCAGACACCGGGCTGGGCCGCGGAGCTGCGAAGATGGACGTCTCGATTGAGCCAGCGGGTGACGAACGGACCGAAAAAGCCGATCAGCGACAAGGAAAAGAATTGACCGGCGCCGAAATCGGCAAAAATTGGCGCGTGACGCAGAAGCGATAAAACGCCGAGTGCGGCGAGAACCGCGCCGATAGCGATGCCAAGTCGAACGCTGAGTTTGGCCAACACACCGAGGAGATGCAGGCCGAAGAGAAGCACGAGTGCGCCAGCGATAGGTGTGATCGAGTTGCGATGTTCTTTGAGGAGTTCGCCAACGGCGCTGGCGGAGGCTCCGAGAGCGATGAAGACGATGGAGAGGCCGCTGACGAACGCGAGAGCGGAGGCCAGAAGCTGCGAACTGGGGGCTTTGCCTTCGCGGAGCTGGTCCATGCCGATGCCGGAGAGCATGGAGATGTAGCCGGGGACGAGGGGAAGCACGCACGGGGAGAGAAAGGAGATCAGGCCGGCGAGAAAGGCTCCTGCAAGTGAGACGTCGTTCATGGTTAAGAGGCTCGCGTAAGTGGCATTCGAAAGTTTGCGCGCGGGGGAGACGAAGCAAGTCCCCCTCTCTCTATTCTCGCACAAAAGGGAGGGCGGGATGTTTGAGAGGCGTCTGCATACAGATGAGTTAGACGCAGAAGTCTGAGTAAGGAAGCCGCAGACAGGTTACATGGACAGGTGGTGGATTTGGCTGGCGCGAGACGGCGCGGGCGCGAGAAGGTGGCCTTGCAGGGTGCTGAAAATGAGGAGGTTGCCTGCGTGCTGGATGGAGACGGCGTTGCTAGACATAGCTTGCCGGTAGTGGACATGGCAGGTGCGCATGGTTTGGACGCCGAACAAAGTGACGCTGCTGCGAGTGGTGGTGGGATTTCTGGCGGTGAGCGCGTTTGGGCACGGGGCGTGGATGAACCTGCTGGGCGTGGCGCTGACGGTGGCGGCGATCGCGCTGGATGCACTGGACGGGCACATTGCGCGGCGGAAAAAGATGGATACGCCGGTGGGTGCGCAACTGGACATTCTGGGCGACCGGGTGATCGAGAACATGTTTTTTACGTATTTTGCGGTGGTGGGGATGGTGTCGCTGTGGCTGCCAATGCTGTTTTTTGCGCGCGGGGCGGCGACGGATTTTCTGCGCGGGCTGGCGATGAAGGCCGGATATTCGGGATGGGGCGCCAGCGCGATGCTCCAGAGCGGTTGGGCGAAGGCTCTTGCACGCCGCGATTCGCGCGGGGGCGCAGACGCTGGCGTGGATGACGGGAGTTTTTTGTGTGGTGCGCGGATTGCCCGTGCTGGTGGAGGGATGGAGATTTCTGGCGAGCAATCTCGCGCAGGGTAACGCGGGTGGGGAAGCGCGGGGAGACGCCGGATGAGCGGCGCGGGCGAACAGGAGCGGCGCGTTGGGGCGTTTTTTGATATCGACGGGACGCTGGTGCCGGAGCCTTCGCTGGAGAAAAGATTGTTTCGGGAGTTGCGGCGGAGCGGCGCGATCGCGTGGACGAACTACGCGCGATGGGGAATGGAGGCGGTACGATTACTGCCGCGCGGGCTGACGGCGATTGCGCATGGGAATAAGAGTTACCTTTGCGGATTGCGAGAGGAGCACATTCTGGAAGCGGCGGAGCCGATTGCGTTTTTTGAAGAGGGAGTAGCGAGGGTGGAATGGCACGCACGGCGGGGACATGAAATTGTGCTGGTGAGCGGGATGGTGAAACCTCTGGCGAGGATGGTGGCGATGGCGCTGGAGTGCGAATTGGAGGCGCGGGGGGTGGAGCGCGACGTGCTGGTGAGCGCGACGCGGCTGGAGGAGCGGGGAGGAGTTTTCACAGGGCAAGTGACGGGCGAAGCGAATTACGGTGAGGCAAAGCGGCGAGCGATGGAAGTGGTGGCGCGGGCGATGCAGATCCAGTTGCGGGAATCGCATGCGTACGGAAACACGTTGCTGGACCGGCCGATGCTGGACGCGGTGGGGCACGGGCATGCGGTGAATCCGGGGAAGGAGCTGGCAGACACGGCGAATCTGCGCGACTGGGCGATCTGGCACTGGCACCAGGAGAAAAAGTTTGCTTCGGATCATGCGCTTAAGGAAAAAGTAAAACTTCAAACGATCGGAACACATTCATGAACGGTGAGAAGATACGAATGGTGGAGACGCAGGGAGCCGCGCCGGTATTGGCGGTTACGGAAGCTTATGAGGGGGAGGCGGATTTTTTGGGAGCGACACAGGGAATAGGCGTGCAGGCGCCGGGTTTGCTGCGCAGGGAAGCGGCGGCGGCCTGGGCGGCTTGCGGGGCGTTCGAGCGGGCGGCGTTCGCGTATTTTGGCGTGTCGAGCGTGCTGATTGCTCTGTTTGCGGAGCATTTGCCGCATCCGCTGCGGCTGCTGGGCCTGCGGGCAATTGTGGTTTGCGTGGTGCTGTTGCTTTGCCTGATACAGGCGCAGTCGGCGGAACGCTGCCGCGCGGAGGGCGAATCCATAGCGGGGCAGTGGTGGCACTTCTGGCGACACTGGTATCCGCATTTATTTTTTCTGTTTTGTTTTGAAGAGCTGGCGCAATTGATGACGCTGGTTACACCGAAGTGGCAGGACACGAAATTGATCGCCTTCGATCACTGGATGACGGGAGTGCATCCTTCGATCTGGCTGGAGCAGTTTGTGACGCCGGGGCGGAATGAGTTCATGCAACTGGCGTACTTGACCTATTTTGTGTATCTGCTGGTGCTGGGCGGAATTTTGTATTTCCGGCGGGAGTGGAAGGCGTACTGGTCGGTGATGACGTATTCGATGGTTGGCTATTCGATCGGGTACATCATCGCGATGTTTTTTCCGATTGAGAGCCCGTGGTTTTCGATGGCGGGAATGTGGAAGGCGCCGCTCGACGGCGGGCCGATTACGGCGACGATCAATTTTATCGAACACTATGGGCGTGTGCGTGGCGCGGCGTTTCCTTCGGAGCATGTGGCGGGATCGATCGCGGTGCTGTGGGGGGCATGGAGGTTCCGGCGGTGGTTATTCTGGGTGATGGCGCCGCTGGTGTTTCTGATGTGCGTGTCGACGATTTGGGGAAGGTATCACTACATTGCGGATATTTTTGGGGGATTTGTTACCGGGACGTTGGGATATTTAATTGGGAGTTGGTGGATGGAGAGGAAGAAGGCGGTGACTACGGATAGCGCAGGGATGTTGAGTTTTTGAGGGGTAATCGAGGGACGGAACAACCCAAGAGGGAGGAGCAAGCTCCTCCCCTACAAAGGGTTGCTTGGCCGCCCTTCCTCCGTCAGGGCAAGCCTGAAGGTGGCCGCTACGATTCGATGGGGCTTAAGTCGGGGTGAGCGTTTAGGGGGTGGGATTGTTCGAAGCGGGTGACTACGTCGAGGAGCAGGGATTCGGCGTTGAGGGCGGCGAGGAATTGGAGACCGGCGGGAAGGCCAGCGGGAGTAAGGCCGCAGGGGACGGAGATGGCGGGGAGCCCGCCGAGATTGGCGGGGCGGTTGAGGCGAAGGAGCAGGGCGCGCGTGGAGTGATCTTTTCCGGCGATGGAAATGGTTTCTTCGCCGATTAATGGGGCGGCGATCGGCGTGGTTGGGGTGACGAGGGCGTCGACTTCGTTTTCGAGAAGGGCGAGGTGGAAGCCGGCGATAAATTTATCGCGCAGGTCGAGGGCGCGGAGATATTCGAGGGCGGAAACTTTTTCGCCCATCTCGAGGCGCGAGCGGACGTCTTCGCCGTAATCGGCTGAATGCAGCGGATACCAGCCGGCTTGCTGGTGATAGTGGGTGGCTTCGGCCCAGGCGATCTGATTGCCGGCATGTTCGGTTTCTTTCAGGTAGGGCAGGGTTACTTCCTTCAGTTTGATTCCCAATTTTTTCAGAGTGACGAGCGACGATTCGAAAGCCTGCTGAATATCGGGGCTGACGACGTCGAGGAAGAAGTGTTTCGGGACGCCGAGACGAAGATGCTGGCCGCGGGCGGCGCGCGGGCGGCGATTGGTTTTTTCGCGGCTGGCCATGGCATCGAATAGCAGAGCCACATCGGCGACGGTGCGGGCCATGGGGCCGACGAAATCGAGGGTGGTGGAGAGGGGAATCGCGCCGTCGGTGCTGACGCGGCCGAGCCCCGGCTTTAAACCTACGACACCACAGAGGGAAGCGGGAATGCGGACGGAGCCGCCCGTGTCGGTGCCGATACTGCCGTAGCAGAGGCCGGCAGCCAGGGCGGCAGCAGAGCCGCCGCTGGAGCCGCCGGGAATGCGATGGAGGTCCCAGGGATTGCGGACAGGGCCGAAATGAGGATTGTTGCTGGTGACGCCGTAGGCGAATTCGTGGAGATTGGTTTTGCCTATGATGACCACGCCGGAATTTTTGAGAGAGGTGACGACGGCGGCGTCTTCGAGCGGAAGAAAATCGCGAAGAAATTTGGAGCCGCCGGTGGTGCGAAGGCCGGCGGTATAGAGATTGTCTTTCAACGAAATGGGGATGCCGTGAAGAGGGCCGAGGTCGCGGCTGGATTTGTGCCGAGTTTTGGCGCAGAGGGCGGATTCAGCGGCGGCCGCTTCTTTCAAGGCGATTTCGGAATTCAGCGCGAGATAAGCGTTGAGGTGCGGATTGAGGCGGGCGATGCGATCGAGAAGGAACTGAGTGAGTTCAACAGGGGAGAGTTTGCGGCGGCGATAGAGTTTGCCGATTTCGGTGATGGAGGCGTAGGCGAGAGACGCGTCGAGGGGCATCAGTAGATCCGTTCCTGGCGGCGGAGATTCCCGAAGGTGCCGAGATTCGCGAGGATGAAGGAGACGCGAAACTGGTTTTCGTTTCGCACGGTGCCGAGATTAATGCGGCGGTATTCGACGGCAAGGCCACAGCAGCCGCCGTTGTAGCCGGCTTGCACAAACTGGTTCTGCAAAGTGCCGCTGTTGATGTCGTAGCTGAGGCCGGTGGAGGCGTTGAAACCTTTGCTGGTGAAAGTGCCGTAGCCCATCATGACGCGAATCTGCTGAGTGAGAGGCTGGACGATTGGATCGCCCTGAAGGCGGAAATGGGCGACAGTGAAAAAGTATTCGCGGTAAGGCTTGAGTTTCAGGAGGGTGCCGATGGTGGTGAGTTTGTGGAGTTGCGTGTCGTATTCGAGGATCTGTTCCGCGTCATAGGGGCCGCCGGGAGTGAGCTTGACGTCGCTGACGACGGGTGACCAGTTGCGCGGCGTGGTGGCAAAGGCAAACGCGGTGATGGAATCGAGGGCTTCGAAGACGTTGCGCTGACCGGGAACGAGCGCTCCGCCGAAAGTGGGATCGAAATAATGTTTCTGGACGAGGCGCCAGGAGAGGAAGTCAACGGGTTGGTCGTCTCCGGATTTTACGTAGAGATGCTGGACGACGCCGTATTCGATTTCGTTGGTGTTGGTGAGGGTGGCGTTGCTGTCGAAGCGAATGAAGTCGTTGAAATTGTGGACGCCGGTGACGTAGCGGTAGGTGGCGAGCGGCTCGATGGTGTGTTTGTAGCGGTGGCGCGTGAGGGGGCGATCGAAGAAGCGCTCGAGGGCAGCAGGCCGAAATTCGAGCGCAAACTCGCCGGTATTACGTGTGATGGCATCGCCGCTGAGGATGGATTGGGAGTTTAGCGAGTCTCCGTAGTAGGTGGTGCGAAAGGCCGCCGAGGCGGTGAGGCCGAAGAGATCGCGGAAATGGAGGGGAATCGTGACCTTGGGAGAAAATTCGGTGCGCGCGACAAAATTCGGGGTGTCGAGGAACTGGTCTTCGCGATGGACCGCGCCCGCGAAAGAGTCGAAGGAAAAGTAGACGGGCAATTTGCGCCAGGGAGCCTGCTCTACAGAGCCGAAGCGGGCTTCGGGAATGCTGCGGAGATAGACGCTGTTGGGCGGGCTGAGTTCGAGATAGCTGCGGTCGCTGAGGCTGGCGACGTTGAAGCTGAAACCGCGGAAATTATTGGTGAGGAAGACGGAGCTGCGAATTTCGGAACTGATAGCGTCGCTGTAAGTGTCGGAGAAGGCGAGGCGGAAGGTGAGCGAGGAAAGTTCGTTGATGTCGGTGACGAAACGCCAGCCGTGATGCCAGAGGGATTGGACTTCGAGAGTCTGCTGGTGGCCGCCCTGCTTGATCGGCGGGGCATCGACTTGCGGGATGCCGCGGTCGATCACACCGAAGTAGTCGTAGTGAATGGAAGTGTTTTCGAAGGGGCGGGCGCGAACTTCGCCGCGCTGGGCGGTGCCGCGGCGGCTGAAGTAGTCGAAACCGAGGGTGGTGTCGAACCAGGTTCGCGGCGCCCAGTAAAAGGCGTCGCCAAGCACGAATCCTTTCTGATTGCTGTTGCCGATGAGAGGCAGGAGGAATCCGGATTCGCGGATATGCTCGCCGGCGGGTGCGGTCGCATAAGGGAGCCAGATTAACGGCACCCGGAAGAGACGGAAATTGGAGTTGACCATGGCGACGTGGCGCTGGACGGTGATTTTGGCTTTCGGGGCGTAAAACTGCCAGGTGGGCTTCTGCGGGTCGCAGATGGTAATCCAGGAGTGCTTGACGACGTAGACCTGCTCGGAGAGGCGGTCGACTTCCTCGGCTTCGAAATAGAGCGGATTACGGGAGACGAGGAGGCGGGGATTGGGGCGGCGCTCGAGCTTGAGGAAGCCGCGGACTTTTTTGAAGGTGCCGCGGCCGGTGGCGACGTTGTAGTTGGCTTCGTCAGCTTCGAGATGCTGGTTGTCGAAATCAAAGAGGATGTGGCCGCGGGCGATGACCTGTGAAGTGGAGTCGTCGTACTCGACGTGATCGGCGCGGAGCCGCATGCCGCCGTAGGTGACATCCACGTCGTCGTCGGCGAAGTACATGCTGCCGACGCGGCGTTGCGCTCCGCGGGCGGTGATTTCGGCGATGCTGCCCGGGGGCGGCACAATGGGGACTTGCTGGGAGAAAGCCGGAAAGGCAGAAAGGACGAGAAGGAATGCGGGCAAGCTCAAACGCAAGACTTGGCGCAAGGCGGGAATGGAGACGAATAAGTTCACGCGGCGAATCGGTCCATAAAAATGAAATGCTAGCCTAGCACGCGGTTCGTGGGAATTGTAGGGAAGTACCGTTATTCGGGGACGTTTTTGGCGTGATGGGATTGGTACCAAGCGTAGGTGCGATCCAGACCTTCTTCGAACAGGACGGTGGGTTCGTAACTGAGGAATTCTTTTGCGAGGCGGATGTCGGCGAGGGAATCGCGGATGTCGCCTTCACGGGGCGGCTCATATTTTGTCTCCAGAGTTCTGCCGGAGGCTTTCTGGAGCATTTGGAGGACCTGATTGAGTGAAACCGCGTGGCCCGTGCCGATGTTGAAGGTGCGGCCGGAGGCGCTGGGAGCTTCGCAGGCGAGAACGTTGGCCTGTACGGCGTTGTCTACGTAGGTGAAGTCGCGGGTCTGTTCGCCATCGCCGAAGACGACCGGCGGAGTGGCATCGAGGAACGCGGTGGAGAAGCGGGAGAGCACGCCGGAGTAAGGCGAGTCTGGATCCTGGCGCGGGCCGAAGATATTGAAGTAGCGTAGGGAAACATTTTCCAGTCCGTAGCAGCGGCCGAACGTCTGGGCGTAGAGTTCGCCGACGTATTTGGAGACGCCGTAGGGGGAGATGGGCAGGGGCTGCATGTCTTCGGATTTGGGAAGGGTGGGAGTGTCGCCGTAGGCGGAGGAGGAAGCGGCGAAGACGACGCGCTTCACTTTGTTGTCGCGGGCGGCGACAAGGACGTTGAGTGTGCCATCCACGTTGATGCGATTGGTGTCGACGGGATCTTTGACGGAACGTGGAACGGAAGTGCGGGCGGCGAGGTGGATGACGTAATCGGCCTGGACCATGGCCTTTTGGACGACCTCGATGTCGGTGATCGAGCCCTTCATGAAGGTGATTTTGCTGCGCACTTCGGCGAGGTTGTCTTCCTTGCCGGAGGACAGATCGTCGAGAACCACGACGCCGTGGCCGCGGCGAACGAGTTCATCCACAGTATTCGAGCCGATAAATCCGGCGCCGCCCGTAACCAGGTAGCGCATGCAATCCGCCTCCTACCCCAAAACTCATCTTATTGTACGATGGGAGCGGCAGGCAGGAACGCGGAAAATCGGGAGCGACGCACAAAACCTTATGGGCAAGAGACTGGTGGGGCTGCTGATTATAGCGGGACTGGCTGCGGCGGGAGTTTGGACGTACCGGCGGTACGAGGCGACCAAGCCGAAGACGTTGTTTCCCGGCGAAGCTACGAACGTGGTGGCGCCGAGGGTGACGGAATCGGCTACGGAAACTGCGGTTGGCAGAGCGGAGCCACCTTCGCCGGGGAATGCGAAGGGAGCGAGCAGCACGGCGATGGGATTTCAGCCGCGGAGCGGGGAGACGCTGGACTTTTCCGCGAATGTTCCGAAGCTGAACAGTACGGTGGCGAATCTGCGGGTGAAAGTGGGCGAGCGGCAAAGCGTGGCGGGGAAAGATGCGTGGCACCTGCAGGCGTTCGCGCACACCGAAAACCCGTACCGGATGGTGTTTGAGCTGGACGATGAATTTGATTCCTACAGCGAGAGTTCGAATCTGGTGAGCTTGAAGTACGAGATGCACTTGAACGAGCGGGGACAGAAGGTGGACACGGTGGAGAGGATGACACCGTCGAGCCGGGAACCGGCGCCAGCGCATGAGGTGGCGGCACGGGTGCTGCCGGGGACGCGGGACCCGATCGGGATGCTGGTGTATTTGCGAGGAGTGGATTGGAACGCTACGAAGGAAGTGAAGTCGCCGGTCTTTGACGGGCACAAGTTGTACGATGTGCGCGCGGTGGTGGTGGGGAAGTCGCAGAGCGTCACCGTGGCGGCGGGAAGATATTCCACGACGAAAATCGAGATTCATGTGATGGATAACGGCACGGAGATGAAGGACGCGCATTTTTTGCTCTATTTGGCGGATGGGGCGGAGCGGTTGCCGGTGTTGATGGAGGCGGTGTTGCCTGTGGCGACGGCGCGAGTGGAGTTGGTGAAAGCGCGGTGACGCGGTGGGCGGGTCTAGCTGGTTCGACTGGTCCACCCATTCCTTCGTCAGGGCAAGCCTGAAGGTGGACGCTACGTTAGTTGGCGGCTACGAGGTGCTCGATGAGGGAGCAGACTATGTGGCCGATGGTGATGTGGGATTCCTGGATGCGTTGAGGATCGCGCGAAGGAACGTCGAGAAGGATGTCCACTTTGCTGGCGAGCGCGCCGCCGGTTTCTCCAGTAAAGGCGACGAGAAACGAGCCGCGCGACCGCGCCATTTCCATACCTTTAACAATATTCGGGCTGGTGCCGCTGGTGGAGAGAGCGACCACGACGTCGTGCGGGCCGACGAGCGACTCCATCTGGCGGGAGAAGATGCGTTCGAAACCGTAATCGTTGCCGGCAGCGGTAAGGACGGATGTGTTGGTGGTGAGAGCGAGCGCGGGGAGGCCGGGGCGTTCGGTGCGGAGGCGGACTACTAGTTCGGCAGCGAGATGCTGGGCGTCGGCGGCGCTGCCGCCATTGCCGAAGAAGACGAGCTTGCCCCCGCGGCGGATGGCCTCTGCTGAACGCTGCGCGAAGTCAGCAATGCGGGCGACCAGCGCGTCGGAGAAGGCCTGCTTGACGCGGGCGCTTTCCACCAACTGTCGCCGGATTTCGTCGGTGTTCGCGGACATGGAGTCCTAACAAAGAACAATTTTCGCGCGATGCCGGATCACACGGCGGGTGGCGTTGCGTGTGTCGATGACGAGCTTGGAGGCATCCACAATAGCGCCGTAATCGTAACTGGAATGATCGGTGGCGATGAGGACGGCGTCGTACCTGGCGAGCGTTTCCGCGTTCAGGGGCACGGACTTCATGTCGGAGTAGTCGTAGTGGCGCATCTTGTGGAGCTGCGGGAAATAGGGATCGTTGTAATCGAAATTGGCGCCGCGCTTCTTGAGGATTTCCATGATTTTCAGCGTCGGGGATTCGCGCAGGTCGTCGACGTCTTTCTTGTAGGCGACGCCGAGGACGAGGATTTTGGAGCCGCTGAGACTTTTCTTGTGAAGGTTCAGAGCCTCGGTGACGGAATCGACGACGTGGTAGGGCATGGAGGTGTTGATTTCGCCGGCGAGCTCAATGAAACGGGTGGAGAAATCGTACTCGCGCGCTTTCCAGGAAAGATAGAACGGGTCCACCGGGATGCAGTGGCCGCCGAGGCCGGGCCCCGGATAAAACGGCATGAAGCCGAAAGGCTTGGTGGAAGCAGCGTCGATGACTTCCCAGACGTCCACGCCCATGCGCAGACAGAGAAGCTTGAGTTCGTTGACGAGTGCGATGTTGACGCAGCGAAAGATATTTTCCAGCAACTTGGCCATTTCCGCGGCCCGGGTTGTGCTGACGGGAACGACGCGAGCGACGACCTGGCCATAGAGCGAGATGGCGGCGCGGCCGCTGGGAGGATTGATGCCGCCAACGACTTTGGGAATCTGGGCCAGGCCGAATTGCTTGTTGCCGGGATCTTCGCGCTCGGGGGAAAAGGCCAGGAAGAAATCGAGCGGCATGTTTTCGTTTTCAGGACCAGTAGCGATGGGGCAGCGCAGGCCGCTCTTTTCGAGGATCGGCAGGACGAGCTCCTCGGTGGTGCCGGGATAGGTGGTGGATTCGAGAACGACCAACTGACCGCGGACAAGATGCGGCTGAATGGATTTCGCGGTGTTCTCGACGTAACTGAGATCGGGTTCGCGATATTCGTTCAGCGGCGTGGGGACGCAGATGATGATGGCGTCGGCCTCGGCGAGCCTGGAGAAATCGGTGACGGCGCTGAAATGGCGGCTGTTCACGAACTGCTGGATTTTCGTTTGCGGGATGTGTTCGATGTAGGATTTGCCGGCATTGAGCATGCGAACTTTTTCGGGATCGGTATCGAACCCTGTGACCTTGTGGCCGGCTTCGGCAAAGCGGAGTGCGAGGGGAAGGCCGACATAACCACAACCAATGATGGCGACTTTGAGTTGGCCGCCTTTGAAGAATTCGGGTCGTCTATCCGTAGCCATGAGGTGAAAAAAGCTCCTAATCTTGAAAAAGGTGTTGATGGCCCGAAGGCCAGTGGGCCAAAAGGCTCTTTTAATATAGCAGCTTCCCGGGAATCCCTAGAACGGGAGAGGCAGATGTTGCCAGAAATTCACGGTTTGTGGCGAGTCAACTAAGGAGAAGCGGATTGCTAAGAGAGGTGAGGGGAAGGCAAGATAGGCGGCGCGTAAATTTTGTGATGATTGGACGTTGGCAGGCGTTGAGACGATGACAACTGTGCTTGTTGTATTGCTGAGCCTCGCCGTCGGGGTGCTGGTAGGGCTGTTGGGGATTGGCGGCGGCGTGGTGCTGGTGCCGGCGCTGGTTTACCTCTTGCACTACGACCAGCACATGGCGCAGGGGACTTCGTTGTTCATTTTGTTGCCACCGATCGGGCTGGGTGCGCTGCGAGAATATTGGAAAAACGGACAAGTGGATCTGCGCGCGGGGATTTATTGCGCGCTGGGGTTTCTGATTGGCGGGTACGGCGGGGGAAAGATCGCGGTACCGATGCCGTCGAACGTGTTGAGAATGATTTTTGGGTGCTTCCTGATGCTTTCGGCGGTGCTGCTGTGGCGCAAGACGAACGCCACGAACTCAGCCGAGCCTGAGGCGGACGGTTCTCCAAAACGTAGTGCGTTGAGTGCGCTGGGGATTTTCTGCACGGCTGGATTTTGTGGAGTTGCGGCGGGGATGGTGGGGATCGGTGGCGGGGTGCTTCTGGTGCCACTGTTGAGCCTGCTGTTTGGATTCAGCCAGCACAAAGCACAGGGCACGAGCCTGATTGCGTTGATTCCGCCGACCGGTCTGCTGGCGTTTCTGGCTTATTGGAAGGCGGGATATGTGGATTTGCACACGGGAGAGCTGCTGATCCCAGGCGTGTTTGTGGGCGGAATCGTGGGCGGAATGCTGGCGAGAAAGTTGAACCCGCGACGGATGGCGGAAGTGTTCGCGGGGCTGATGTTTGTGCTGGGAGGCTGGCAAGTCTTTTCCGCGTGGCGGGGATGACGCATACTAAGTGCACATGGTTGATCTACATTGCCACATTCTGCCGGGAATCGACGACGGAGCCCAGACAATCGAAGATTCATTGGCGATGGCGGAGGACGCCATCCGCGACGGAATCACGTGCGTGGTGGCGACGCCGCACGCGAGCACGGAATACCACTTTGATTATGCGAAGGTGCGGGCGGCGCGCGAGGAGTTGCAAAGCCGCCTGGATGGGCGATTGACGATCGCCACGGGATGCGACTTTCACCTGAACCCAGAAAATCTGCTGGCGTTGAAGAAGGATGCGGCGCAGTTTTGCATCAATCAGAAAGATTATTTGCTGGTGGAGTTCAACGAGTTTTCGATTCCGCCGGCGATGGACCAGACGCTGCACGAACTGCACCTGATGGGACTGCGGCCGATCATCACGCATCCGGAACGAAATGGAATTTTGCGGTCGCAACCGGAGCGGCTGCAGAGTTGGGTGCGGCTGGGATGCTACGCGCAGGTGACGGCGGGATCGCTTTCGGGGGTGTTCGGTCCCGGAGCGCAGGCCGATTCCTGGACGTGGATCGACCAGGGGCTGGTTCATTTTGTTTCCAGCGACGGCCACAACACGGCCCGGCGGCCGGTGAAATTGCGGTTTGCCTACGACGCGATCGCCAGAGAGCGCGGCAAGGAATTGGCGGAAGCGTTGCTGATAGAGAATCCGCGGGCGGCGTTTGAGGGCAGGGTGCTGCCGTATGTTCCCGAGGTTGCCGCGGATGTGGAGCGACGGAAGAAAAAGCGTTTTTTCTTTTTTTAGGAATTTCAGGCTTCAGGATTTTGCAGGCTGTAAGGGAAGTCCTGCCCAGGCATTCAGCAAACCAAGAATTTCACGAACCACGTCGAGAGCGTCTCCCGTGTTTCGCCACCAGTGGGCGATATCGTCATCGGTGGTGCCGCGGATAATGGCCTCGCCGTCTTGGGCGGAGAGGCGTTTCCAAAGGACGCCCGTGCGGCGAGTGTGAACCTTGGAGGTGACGAGGATGATGCGGTGGAGATTTTCCTTGTGAAGGGCTTGGCCGAAGGTGCGCATTTCGTCCGCCGTGTTTACGATGGGCGGCGCGATGATATGAATGGCGCTGTCGGGGACTCCTTGATGCAGCAGGAGCAGGCGGTCGTAAAATTCTTCACCGGCGTAGGGGACGGAGAGTTTCTCGAGCGTGGCGCCGGGCTCGACGGAATAGGAGAGCCAGATTTGCGGTGCGTAGCCCTGGTTGTAAAGGCGCGCGGCTTCGATGGCGCGGGAGGGCATACGGCCGCTGAGGACGGCGATGGCGGCGGCTTTTTGCGGAGGATCTTCCTTATCGAGCCAGCGGCCGAGGTTCAGGAAGGCGAGCAAGCAAAGAAAAATGAGCGAGCCGATGATGGAGAGAATGAGGCGGGGCTTGCGGGCTCCGGCGTTGGGAAGAATGGTCGCACAGATCATTTGGATATGGAGATTATACGCAGCAAAGTGATAGTTGGCGCGTGTTCATGGGAATTCGCGAAACGTACCCAGGGCAAACCGTGGAATCGGATTGGCCAAGATTCCTTGTGGCAGGCTAAACTTACGGCTCTTGGGAGCGGCACGGAGGCGGGATGAGAGCGGTGGTCACGGGCGGAGCGGGATTTCTTGGGTCGCATTTGTGCGATCGGCTGCTGGCGGAGGGGTGGGAAGTGCTGGCCCTGGACAACCTGATTACGGGCAGCGAAGCGAACATTGCGCACCTGGGCGGGAACGGGAAATTCCGGTACGAGAAAAAGGATGTGAGTGAACCGCTGCGCGTGGCCGGGGAAGTGAACTATATTTTTCATTTTGCTTCGCCCGCGAGCCCGCCGGACTACCTGAAATATCCCATTGAGACGTTAAAGGTCGGTTCGATCGCGACGATGCACGCGCTGGACCTGGCGTTGGAGAAGAAGGCGAAGTACCTGCTGGCTTCGACGAGCGAGTGCTATGGTGACCCAGAAATTTCGCCGCAAAGTGAATCGTACTGGGGCCGGGTGAATCCCGTGGGACCGCGGAGCGTGTACGACGAGGCGAAGCGGTTCGCGGAAGCCACGACCATGGCGTATCACCGGCACCATCACGCGGATACGCACATCGTGCGGATTTTTAATACGTATGGACCGAGGATGCGGTTGAACGACGGGCGGGCGCTGCCGAATTTCGTGTATCAAGCACTGAGCGGACAGCCGATCACAGTGTACGGAGAAGGAAAGCAGACGCGGAGTTTCTGCTACGTTTCCGATTTGATCGATGGAATTTTTCGCCTAAGCCAGTCGGAGGAACACTTTCCGACCAACATTGGGAATCCGGCGGAGCTGACGATTCTGGAATTTGCGGAACGCATCCGGGCGGAGTTTCCGAACGCGCCGAAGATTATTTATGAGCCGTTGCCGGAAGATGATCCGAAACAGCGGCGCCCGGATATTTCCAAGGCGAAGAAGTTGCTGGGCTGGGAGCCGAGGGTGAGCCTGGAAGAGGGATTGCGGCATACGCTGAAATATTTTAAAGAGCAGTATGCGAAGTTGACGGAGGGGCGGTAACAATTGCTCCGAATTGCCGAACCTTGCAAGCCGGATTCGTTGAGATCCTTCGGACATCCTGATCGGATGTCCTCAGGATGACAAAATTGTTTTAGCGCGCAAGAAGAACGATCAGGAGCGGCCGAAGGAGTGGTAATCGAAGCCGAAGGACTGCATTTTTTTGCTGTTGTAGAGATTGCGGCCGTCAATGACCAGGCGGCGGCTCATCAAGTGTCCGGCTTTTTCCCAATCGAGATCGCGATAGAGAGGCCACTCCGTGCAGACGAGAGCAGCGTCAACGCCCTTTAGGGCTTCGTAGGGATCGTCGAAGTACGAAACGTTCGGGAAGAAAAGTTTTGTCCGGGCGATGGCTTGCGGGTCCGTGGCCTGCACCTGGGCGCCTTCCTCAAGGAGGCGGCGAATCACGTCTAGCGCTGGGGCGAAGCGGATATCGTCTGTGTTTGCCTTGAAGGCCAGCCCGAGAACGGCAACTTTCTTTCCGCGAATCACCCAGAGCGCCTTGTGAATTTTTTCGAAGAAGCGGTCAATGCGCTGCTTGTTGACGCGCTCGGCCGCTTTCAGCATGTCGAATTCAACACCTATCGCGGCGGAGAGATGGATGAAGGCCTGAATGTCTTTCGGAAAGCAGAAGCCGCCGAAGCCGAGGCCAGCTTTGAGGAATTGCGTGCCGATGCGGGGGTCGAGACCCATCGCGTGCGTCACTTCCTCGACGTCGGCGCCGATGCGTTCGCACAGGTCGGCGATGACGTTGGCATAACTGATTTTCAGCGCGAGGAAGGAGTTGGAAGCGTGCTTGATGAGTTCGGCGCTGCTGATGCTGGTGACCAGGAGTTCTCCAGCGGGCTCCGCCGGGCATTTGCCTGCGTGGATGGGGCAATGGAATTTCTTTTCGAGGATGGGGCGGTAGATTTCACGGAGGGTTGCGGCGCTTTTTTCGTCCTCGACACCCACGACGATGCGATCCGGATGAAAGAAATCGCCGACGGCGGTGCCTTCACGCAGAAATTCGGGATTGGACGCGACCTGAAACTTGATACCGCCGGCGGGTGAATAGGCGGCGAGGGCTTTTTGCAACTGTACGCCGGTCAGCGCGGGAACGGTGCTCTTTTCCACGACGAGCTTCGGGCTGCGGGCTTCGGTGGCGATTTGCCTGGCGACGTGGTCGATCGCCGAGAGATCGGCTTCGCCGGAATCCTTGGGGGGAGTGCCGACACAAATGAAAATGACTTCGCCGGCGCGGATGGCTTCGCCGGCGTCGGCGGTGTAGACGATTTTCTTTTCCCGGACGGCTTGCTGGAGGACTTCGCCGAGGTGCTCCTCGTAGATGGGAACTTTGCCGGCTTTCAGCTGGTCGATGCGATTCGCGTCGATGTCGGTGCAAAACACTTCGTGGCCCGCCGCGGCGAGGCATGCTCCAGTCACCAGTCCAACGTAACCACACCCGATTACCGTCAATCGCACTTGTCTATCTCCTTTTGGTTACAGGCCGATTGAACCGCGAATTGCGCAGGACTGAGCAATTCCAGTATGCCTAAGTTTGCGCGCGAAAAAACGTGAGGGCAGCTAGCCGAAGGCATTATCGCTTTCCAAGAAGAAGGCCGCGGAGGCCGAGAAGGACAAGTTTCGGCTGGCGGCGGATCACGCTCCATAGGAGCCTGGTGGATTCGTCGCGGTTGATTTCGCCGAGGGATTCGCGAGTAGAGACGTTTAAAAGATCCACAAGTTCGGAATAGTCCGCCTGCTTGAAATGATGCAGCGCGCGGCGGATAAGCCAGTGGGTGCCGAGTTCACGGCGAAGGGTGCGGAGTTCGGACGTGCCCTTGCGAAGAATCGCGTCGGCAACGCCGCGGGCTCCGCGAAGACCTGTGACGATTCCGCCGACGGTGGAAACTTTCACCTGAGCCGCTGCATCGCCGACCAGATAGACTTCGCCGTTGCCGACGGTGCGCTGCACGGGCACCCATTTGTTGTAAACAGGAATGCGCGCGCCCTGCCACTCCAGTGGTTCGAAGCCTTTCTTTTCCAGGAAGCGGTCGAAGAGGAGTTTGGTGGCGCGGCCCTGTTCACCGATAACGCCGACTGCGGCGCGTTCGCTGGACTCCGGAATCATCCAGTAAAAATAGGGCGTATCGTCGGGCACGAACCAGACGCGGGTGGTGTCCTGCGGGCAATCCTTTGGAAGTTTTACAACCGCCTGAACGAGCGGAACGGTTTCGACCGGCGGCCAGCCAGCGGCCTTGGCGACGCGGCTTGCGGCGCCGTCGGCGCCGACGACACTGGCGGCGTGCAACTCTTCGCGCTTGCCGCCCTGGTCGACCTGGACGTGGAGGCCCTTGGCGTTCGGGGAGAGATCGAGAAAGCGCGTGTCGTAGCGGAGATTTGCTCCGGCGCCGGCGGCTTCTTCAGCGAGCGCGCGGATCAGGCGCGAACGCTCAATGATCAGGTCGGGTTGCTTGAGGGTTACTTGGGCGGAACGGCCGTCGGTGAAGAGTTCGAAGCGGCGAATTTCATTCAGGATGCTGGAGCGTGCGGCGGAGCTGATCTGATTCTTGAAATAGTCGGTGACAATGAGGGTGCGCTGTGCGGGTTCGGGCGTGGGTTTCGATTCCAGGACGCTGACGCGGCGGCCGCCACGAGCAACGCGCGCGGCGGTGTAGAGCCCGGCTGCCGAGCTTCCGATGACAACGACATCTTCGGTGTCCCCTTTACGGGGGGACTTGAACTTTTCGTCTTCCACCAACTCGCTTAACCCTTGTTTAAGGAGAGTGCTTTAGTTCGTGCCAGCAGGCTAGAACCGTTGCATCACCAGCCAGGCGGCACGGGCAGGCAGGCAAGCAAACAGCGAACAAGATTATAACGAATACCCCTGCGCACACCAAACCCGGAGGGAAAAAGAAAGTTCCGGGGAAATCATGGCGATAAGAAGATTCTAAGCGCTTACTTTTCGTTCCTGCTTCTCGTACGGAGCCCGCTCCAGCAGAGCGATGGCGAGGAGCATGGCCACGACCACGGCCAGGCCGACAAGCGCAGCGCCCTGATTGGAAAGATAAGTCACCAGGATGGCGGCACCGCCGCTGAGGGCGCCAATCAGATAAATCGCCAGGACGGCGCCGCGCTGGCCGAGTCCGAGGTTGGCCAAACGATGCGCGGAGTGGTCCTTGCCCGGCGTGGCGAAGGGAAGCAAGCCGCGGCGTGAGCGAGAGATGGTGACAAGTGTCGTGTCAAAGATGGTGGCGCCGAGGATGAGGGCGGGAGCCAGCCAGGTGGCGAGGGGGGACGCGTGGTCGAGGCGAAGCTTTAGGGCAAGCGTAGCCATCAGGAAGCCGAGAAACATCGCGCCACCGTCGCCCATGAAGATCTTGGCGGGCTTGAAATTCCAGCGCAGGAAGCCGGCAGCGGCGCCGAGGATGGAAGCGGCGAGAGTGGTGACGAGAGTCTGGCCGTTGAGATAAGCGAGCATGGCGAAGAAAACGGACGCCATAGCGGCGACTCCGGCGCAGAGGCCGTCCATGTGATCGAGGATGCTGAAGGACGCGGTGATGCCGACGACCCAGACGATGGTGAGAGCGGCGTCCAGCCAATAGCCGAGGCTGCCATCAATAACGAGGCTGAAGACCTGCGCGTGAATGCCGCTGACCAGAAGAATCACGGCAGCGAGAGGCATGCCGGCAAACAGCTTGATCTGGTGATGGAGCCAGCCGCGGTCGTCGAGGAAGCCGACCACGGTGACCAAGGTGGCGCCGCTGACGATGCCGATGACCTGGGCCCGCGCGGCACCGTCGAAAACTATCAGGATGGCCAGCATCACGCCGCCGTAAATGGCGAGGCCGCCGAGAAGCGGAATGGGTTTCAGGTGAACTTTACGCGGCCCGGGCAAATCCACCATGCCGACGCGAATGGCCAGCGCCCGGACAGGCACTGTCAGAAGGAGAGATGCTGACGCAGCGATCAAAAAAGCCAGCAGGCCCGCACTCATTGATCCTCATTGCTCGTTCTGAGGAAACTGGCAAGTGGGCTAATTTGCCAGTCAAACACAGAGACGTTGCCGGTTTGGGATCCGGCTCCCAAGTCACGTCCGTGGATGGCGGTTTAGAGAGAACCGCCGGTGCTGCCCCACGCAGCAGAATTAAGTTAGCGCGAAAAAATGGGAATCGCCAGTTGAAAATTTGGAATTGCGGGGCCTAATGACACTTTAGTGAATAGAGTCGTAACTAGAGTGCAACTAGGGGGAGTTTGGGTCGGTTTGAACGGTTGCCTCGATGATCTTCAGGAGCTTTTGGAGTTCGGAAGTGCGGTTGAATTCCGGCGCGGCGGCAAGGGCTGCTCTGGACATGTCGTTGAGCTCGGCGGGATTTTGGGAGAGGTTACGGACGAGCTGCGCAAAGCGTGCGGGATCGTCGGGGTCGCAGGAGATGGAAAAACCCTTTGCTTCGCCGAGTGAGACGACGTCGCATTCGCGCGGGGCGACGGCGACTATGGGTTTTCCCGCGGCGAGAATGCCGTACATTTTGCTGGGGACGACCACGCCTTCGAGGCCGCGCTTGACCGTGATGAGGTGCGCGTCGGCGGCCGCGAGGACGGAGGAGATTTTGCCGGCTGGGAAGAAGGGCAGGAAGCGGACGTTCGGAAGATTTGCAGCGGCGGCTTCGAGCCGGGCGCGTTGTGCGCCGTCGCCGACGAAGACCAGGCCGATGTCGTCCTCGCCGAGCGAGGCCGCGCCAGCGAGCAGGGTGTCCCAGGCACCGTAGAAACCTAGATTGCCGGCATGCAAAAGGACGAAGCGGAAGTTGGCGCGAATCGCGCGGATGACTTCGGGGTCGAGATCAGGGGCAGGCGCCCCGGGATGAGCGATTTCCGTGCCGTCGCGAACCACAACGACTTTGGCGGGATCGATGCCTTTCGCGAGAATGCGGCGGCGCATGTCCTCGCCGAGGACGACAACGCGGGTGGCGCGCCGGAGCGCCCAGCGATGCAGTTTTTCCCAGGCGCGGGCCAGCAGGCCGGGCTGGACGATGGAGCCGCCAACGGCCATGTCGGGATAAAGGTCGCGGATGTTGTAGACGTAGGGCTTGCGTTTCAGAAGGGCGACGAACGCCCCGACAATGCCTTCGAAGGGAGGATCGGTCATGGCGAGGATGACATCGCAGGGAAGAAACAACGCACGCGGCACTGCAAGGAAGACGTAGCTGAGATAGTTGAATACGCGCTTATTCATTTGCGTGCGCGGGTAATCGGAGGAACCGGCGCGAATGATGCGCACGCGGTCGCACTGTTCACTTTGATACAGCCGCCACGGGCGACGCTCAGTGGGATCGTAAGAGGGCCGCCCACAGAGCACGCTGACGTCGTGAGTTTCCGCGAGTGCTATGACAACAGTTTGCGCCATTTTCGCCGTGGCAGAAGTGTCCGGTGGGTAGTAGAGATTCAGCAGCAGAACGCGCACGGGAAGATTGTACAGGGGAAAGCAAAGGCACTGGAAACGTTAAGGCCGCGCCCGGAATCACGGACGCGGCCTGCACTATAGCGGCTGAGATTATTGCGACTGGTACCGACCGATTATCAGTAGATGCCGCCGGTGACGCGGATGACTTCGCCGGTGAGGTACTTGGAGTCGGAGGAAGTCAGGTAGACCGCGGTGGGGGCGATGTCGTCCGCCTGGCCGATGCGGCCGAGGGGCGATTGCGCCTCCACCCATTTGCGGAAATCGCTTTCGGTGAATCCGCCGGACTGAGTGCCTTCCGTTTGGATCATGCCCGGATTGATGGAATTCACGCGAATCTTGCGCGGGCCCAGTTCCTTGGCGAGCACGCCGGTGATGGAGTCAACGGCGGCCTTGGTGGCGGTGTAGACGGAACTGTTCGGCGGATTCATGGTGCTGACGCCGGAGCCGATGTTGATGATGCTGCCGCCTTCGGGGCCGATGAGCTTTACGGCTTCCTGGGTAGCAAGCAGCAGGCCGAGGACGTTGAGATTGAAGTGGTCGTGAAAGAGTTTCTCGGTTACACCCTCGAGCGGCGCGAACTGGTAGATGCCGGCGTTGTTCACCAGGATGTTGAGCTTGCCGTAGGTTTTTTTTGTTTCGGCGAAGAGCCGGGTGACGTCGGCGGGCTTGGATACGTCGGCCTGCACGGCGATGGCTTTGCCGCCCTTGGCGGTGATTTCTTTCACGACGCGGTCGGCCCCCTCCTTGCTGGAGGCGTAATTGACGACGACGGAAGCGCCCTCAGCGGCGAGAGCGATGGAGATGGCCGCGCCGATGCCTTTGGAAGCGCCGGTTACGACGGCAACCTGATTCGCAAGCTTTCCCATGATGTTCCTCGATTCCTTAGCGTTTGAGCCCTGAATAGTTAGACAAGCGTCTAAGTAGATGAATTTTGGCGAAGAAGGTTGCGTGCGATTTAGTAAGGCTCCACGCACAGCCGGGCAATTGATTGTATCCCGTTGGAGATTAAAGGCGTTACTTGGCTCGAGGCTTCGAGGGGGAGTTGCGCTATATTGGGTGCTGGCCGCAGAGCCGGCTTATACGGGAGGAATGGAATCGTGCGCAAACCCTTTTGCAGTTTCGCGTTGAGTACGCTGATTGGCGCGGCGAACCTGTTGGCCGCATTTACCGTTTGTGGGCAACAAGTCCCGGATCAGATTCAGCCGCCGGCCGGTGAACAGCTTTTGTTGCAGGTGCATGCGAAGGGCGACCAGGTGTACATCTGCCAGGAGGGTGTTACGCAATTTGCGTGGGCTCTGAAGGCCCCGGATGCGCAGCTGTTTGATAAGGATGGGAAAGTTTTTGGAAAACATTTCGCCGGGCCATCGTGGGAGGCGAACGACGGCAGCCGGGTAAAGGGCAAGGCGGTTGCGAATGTGGCTTCTCCGGATGCGGATTCGATTCCGTGGCTGCTGGTGAATATTGTGGGCCACGAGGGCAGCGGCGTGCTTTCGCGCGCGACCAGCATCCAACGGATTAATACCAAGGGCGGGAAAGCGTCGGCTTCGGGCTGCGATGCTGGGCATGCCGGGCAGGAATTGCGGGTAGCATATTCGGCGGACTATCTTTTCTACGCGCCGAAATAATCCTTCTTGGAAAATGGAAATTGGAAAATAGAATATGGGTGGCTTCCGATGACGGGGGTCATTGGCGGCTGCGTAGACTCAGATTTCAAGCAACCGTTGTCATCCTGAGCGGAGCGTTGTTTACGCAGCGAAGGATCTCAGCTGACGGGGTTTGCAAGGTTTTAACGATGAGATCCTTCGGCTATGCTCATCGCATAGCCTCAGGATGGCAATGTTTTGGGAGTGAGTGGAAGTTTTCGGCCGCAGAAAACGTTCACTGGCGAGCCGTCGGCGATAAATGCTGAGGCGGGTGCCTGCTTCAACACCTCAGAAAGTTCATCGCCATACAGGTCGCAGGTGTCTCCGGAAAATTCGGCGTGGCTGGCGGTCCAGACTTTCCAGGGGACGTGGGAGACGTGATATTCCACGGTCCCGCCGTTTGGTTGTCGCGAGTATCCCCAATAATGTTCAGTGATAAATTGTTGAAGGCTTCCTTCCACGGGAAGTGAAGGTGTTCCACTTGCGCGCGCCTGAAGCTTGCACCTCTGATTTTCCGTTCCCCACCAGAATTCCACTTCCATTTTTGTTCCATTAGTAAGGACGCGATGAGCCATTGGCCTGCGGACGTAGTTTTCACCGTAAAAAAAGCGCGCGGTGAGGGCGATCGCTTGCTTAGGCACGATTTCTGCGATGAAGACGACGCCGCGGCGAATTTCGCCGCCATCGCGGCGCTTCACGTAGAAGCGGAGATTAATCTCTTCGAATTCGGAGTGGAACGGAATCGGGAGGACGCCGAGGAGCTTTGTGCGGCAGAATCGGAAGCCTACCAGGCTGACGTATGTTTTCCCGAAAGAATCGAGCTCCGTGCCCGCCGGGACGTATTTCTGCAGGATTGCCGGGTCCACTTCATAATTGAGCATCAGGAGGTCGCGCCACTCGGCCGAGAGGAAGATTTTCTCGTGGCGTGGCATCGGCGTTTGTTATGCGGCGATCATCTTGCCGAGGAGCTCTTTTAGGATTTTGGCGGCAACTGTGGCGGTGAGGCCGGTGGGGTCGTGCACGGGATTGAATTCAACAAGGTCGGCTCCGATGATGGGGCCGGGGAGGGCGTGAATGTAGCTGATGGCTTCGCGCGTGGTGAGGCCTCCGGGTTCCCAATGGGAGACGCCGGGGGCGAAGGCGGGATCGAGCGCGTCCATGTCGAAGGAGACGTAGATGGGGCCGGCGAGGTTGAGGTGCGTCGGATCGGGAAGATCTTTTATTTCAAAAATTCTCACGGCGTACTTTTCGGCTTGATCGTTCTGGTGTGTGTTCATGGTGCGGACGCCGATCTGGATAAGGCGGTGGACAAGCTGCTCTTCCATGATTCGCGCGAAGGGGCTGGCGTGCGAGTGGGGATTACCTTCGTAGTCCGCGTAAAGATCGGGGTGGGCATCGAAATGGACCAGGGTTATGGCGGGAATGCGTTTGCCGATGGCGCGGAGAATCGGCGCGGTGATGGAGTGGTCGCCGCCGAGGCTGACGGGGCGTTTTCCGTCTTCGATGATTTTTGCGACTGCGTCTTCGATCCGTTGGAAAGCGTCGGGCGATTCCATTACTGCTAAATCGCCGGCGTCTTCGAAAATTCCCGGAGCGCCGAGGTCGACGCGGGTTTCGGTGGTCTTGTTCCATTGGTCGGAGTGAAACGCTTCGCGGATCAACGGCGGGGCTTGCGCGGCGCCGCGGAGAAATGAGGAGTTGTGGTCGAGGGGAATGCCGAGAAGGACAGGCGGGCCCCAGGTTGCGAGTTTTGGAGGGAAAGGTTTCATGGGCGTGTGATTAGTGTATTGCCGAGGACGAGCGCGTCCATTTGCGTGCGCAGGAAACAGTCTAGCGCTTCTTCGGGGCGGCAAACGATGGGTTCGTTGTCGTTGAAGGAAGTGTTGAGGACTACGGGGACTCCGGTCTGGCGCTCGAATTCGCTGATGACCGCGTAGAAGCGGGGATTGGCTTCGGGGGTGACGGTTTGCAGGCGGCCGGTGCCGTCGACGTGGGTGGGGGCGGGAATCGCGTCGCGCTTTTCGGGGAGGACGGAATACGCGAGGCTCATGAACGGGGACGGATGCGATTTATCGAACCACTGGCCGGTTTTTTCGGCGAGGATCGATGGCGCGAACGGGCGGAAAATCTCGCGGTGCTTGATGCGGCGGTTAAGGATCTCTTTCATTTCGGGGCGGCGCGGATCGGCAACGATGCTGCGGTTGCCGAGGGCGCGGGGGCCCCATTCGGCGCGGCCTTGATACAAGCCGAGAATTTTGCCTTCGGCGATGATGGAGGCGGTGCGGCGGAGGAGTTCTTCTTCGGGAAGCTCCGCGATCGTGTAGCCGCCTTGCGAGACGGTGCTGGCTGCGACTGCGGCGCGAATTTCTTCGGGAGAATAGCCGGGGCCCCAATAGGCGTGATTCATTGTGAAGGAGCGGGGCTGGTCGAGAATCTGGTGCCAGATGTAATAGGCGGCGCCTACGGCGAGTCCGGCATCGCCCGCGGCGGGATGCACGTAGACTTTTTCAAACGGCGTAGCGTCGAAGATTTTTCCATTGGCGACACAGTTGAAGGCGACTCCGCCGGCGAGGCAGACGGCTTTTGCGTTGGTCTTGGCCGCGAGTTTTTTTAGCATGCCCAGATAAACTTCTTCGAGGCGGGCCTGGAGAGTGGAGGCCAGATCGTGATGGCGCTGATCGAGCGGTTCATCGGGCTGGCGCGCTGGCGCACCGAGAAGGCGCGACATAGCGTCCGAAAACATTTTGCCGAGGATGGGAGTTTGGTCGGATTCGGCCCAGGACATTTCGGGGCCGGTCTTGTGGTGGGTGAAATAGTCGAGGCCGAGTTTGAAACCGAAATCGCCACCGTTGCTGCTGAAACGCAGGATGTCGCGAAAGGGTTCGAGGTAGGCGGGTTGGCCGTAGGCGGCGAGGCCCATCACTTTGTACTCGTCGCCAAATTTCAGGAAGCCGAGATATTGCGTGACCGCGCTGTAGTAGAGGCCGAGCGAATGCGGAAAGGCGATCGCGCCGTCGATGCGCATGCGGTTGCCGGTGCCCAGGCCCCACATGGAGCTGGCGAAGTCGCCGAGGCCGTCGGCGGAAAGCAGGGCGGCGTTTTCGAACGGGGAAACGAAGAAGGTGCTCGCGAGATGCGCCTGGTGGTGCTCGACGCGGTGAAATTTGGATTTGATTTTTGCGGGGTCCGAGTCGAAAGCTCCGGCTAGCGCCGTGGGAATCCCAGTGAACTTGGTGAGCACCTTGGCGCGTTCGCGCGCGAACGACGGCATGCGCAGCGCATAGAAAAGTTTCGTCCCGAGGCGGGCGTAGGGATTGCGCGGCACTGCCACGTGATCGAGATCGGCCAGGGTGATGCCGGCTTCCTTCAGGCAGTAGCGAATCGCCGCGGCGGGAAAGCCCGCGGCATATTTCACGCGGTTGAAGCGCTCTTCTTCGACGGCGGCAACCAGCTTGCCGTCGCAAACGAGAGCTGCCGAAGCATTGCCGTGGTACGCATTGATCCCAAGAATGTTCATCTTCGAATCATTCAGTGTACCTAAATCACGGCTTGCGTGTTATCTATCCGGCCGATGAGAAGTCAGGGCCGAGGATAGCTTCCGAGTCCCCGGCCAAGCGGGAATTTCGTCCAATGTCGTTCACAATCCGAGAAAATACCGGATCGAACCGAACCCAATGCCCAGCAGAATCAGGGGAATGGTCTTCCATTTGAGTTTCTGGAGGAGGAAAAGCGATAGCAAGGCCCAGATTAGAGAGATCGCATCGAGTTGCTTGAGACCAACGCCCCCTGATGGAAAGATCGCCGCCTTCCCTAGAAAGAGCGTTAGGTCAAGGATCGAGCCGACCACAACCGCGGTGATCATCTTCAGGACACCTCCGATCATGGGCTTGTCTTGTGTTCGTTCCACGAGCGGCGCACCGGCAAAGACAAAAAGGAAGCATGGAAGAAACGTATAAAAACTCGTTGCCAGAAGACCCAGAGTTCCCATCCACAGTGAGCCGTGGAAGTGGTTGTACGCGGCCAGGAAGCCAACAAAAGCAACCACGATAATCAGAGGTCCCGGGGTTGTCTCTGCCAGTGCGAAACCGTCCATCATTTGGGACCTGGTCAGCCAGTGCAGCTTGGTAACCGCAACCTTAGCTACGTAAGGAATCACTGTGTACGAGCCACCTATGGTCACGAAGGCGGTCTTGGTAAAGAACAGTGTGAGGTCTCGCCAAAAATGGAAGTCACCGGCAAAAATGTAGAAGAATGGAAACGGCAGAAGCCAGAGAAAGAACGCGCTCGCAGCCACTTTAGCGGCAGGTTTGAGTAGAGGGATAGGTCCCGGCGTTATCGAACCGCGCTGGATGTAGTAGCTTTCTTCATCCTCTTCAGCGACCTTTTCTGCAGTGTGGTGGAGAAGGCCGGGCCGCAACGCCCCCAGGGCGATTCCCAGAACAACAGCGCCAAACATCACCACGAGCAGCGAGACATCAAAGAAGAACATCGCGGCAAACGCAGCAGCCGCAATAGCACCTTGTACGGGACCGCTCAGGGCTCTTCTGGCAATCCTTTGTAAGGCGACTATTACTAAAGCGATGACGACGGGTTTTAACCCGTTGAAGATCGCAGCAATCCACAGCAGGCTGCCGAACCTCACGTAGATCATGCTCAGCACCAGCAGAATAAACATGGAGGGCAGCACAAAGAGCGTTCCGGCAGCAATGCCACCCCGTTTGCCATGCAGTTTCCATCCGATGTAGATGGCAAGCTGCTGTGCTTCCGGGCCGGGAAGGATCATGCAATGGCTCAGGGCATGGAGGAATCTTCCGTTGCTGATCCATCGCCTCTTCTCGACCAACTCGTCATGCATGATGGCGAGGTGGGCGGCTGTACCACCGAAACTGATCCACCCCAGTTTGAACCAGAAACGCAGCGCTTCCGCGAAGGAAGGCCGCTGTGGCGCAGCGAGCCGTTTAACCGGGCGAATTCCAGGTCCTAGAGGCAAGGCGTCCATAAAAGAATTCCTCAAAAAGCTGTAACCTTCATGACATTATAACATCATAATGATGCATGCCAAGGCGTCGAAGTTAGACCTAAATTGCTTCGTGCGTTCGGGTGTTCGACATCAATCAACGAAGGAGCTTTTCGCTTATGAACGAACTTCACCAATCCCCAGAAGGGGAAACCAGCAGCCGTTTTGCATTCTTAAAAGGACCGTTGTTATCTCGTTGGGCCCAGATTCCGCTACGGCTGATTGTTGGCTATGGCTTTATGGAGCACGGGTTCGCCAAATTGTCCAAGGGGCCCGAAAACTTCGCCACGATCCTACATGTGTTGAGCGTCCCGGCACCCCATTTCATGGCATGGCTTACGATTTTGACCGAGTTCATCGGCGGTCTCGCCGTCTTGCTCGGAGCTTTCGTACCCCTTGTTAGCCTGCCGATGGCGGTGCTTCTCCTCGTGGCGATCTTCACCGTCCATTTGCCGTACGGGTTCAGTTCGATCAAGCTAATGAGCGTTACGGCCGGCCGAGCACAGTTCGGACCGCCGGGCTACGAATGCGACCTGCTCTATCTCGCTTGTCTTGCGGGGCTTGTCTTCGGTGGCTCCGGGCCGATGGCGATCGACGAGTATCTCAGGAAGAAGTTATAGCGGCTTGACCACAACGCGTGGGAAACCCCGTCAGGAATTTACTCAACGGGGCGCCTTTCGGACCAGGCGGGTCGCGAACTGGACGAGATCCCCTCTGTAGTACAGTTTCTCGTAATCGACGGGACGGTTGCCTGTCGAATAGGAAGTTCGTTCAATGCGAAAGATCGGGCTTCGCTGTTTGACTTTTAGTGCCGCTGCGACTTCGGGCTCGGCTTCCACTGCGTCCAGCTTGTACTCGGCCTCAATCAGCGGAACACCGTATTTGCGTTCAAGAAGTGAAAAGATAGGCTCGACCTTCAGGTTGTTAGTGATGATTTTCTTGCCGATCTCCAAGGGGAGATAAGTCTCATCGAAAGACAGGGGAATACCATCCGCCAGACGCACGCGACGAATTCTGACGACGCGCTCGCCCTTTGTCAGTGCGAGTTGATTCGCCACGGTCGCGTCAGCGGTCACAATCTCCTTGCCAATCACGCGGGCCGTCGGCTTGCGGCCAACTGCGTGCATATCCTCAACGAATCCGCTCAGTTCTCTAAGGTCGTGAGTGATTTTCGGCGCAGCAACGAATGTGCCTTTGCCGCGGCGAATCTCGACGAGGCCGCGGCTGACAAGATTCTGAATAGCCCGGCGAACGGTAATGCGGCTGACCCCGAATCGCGCAATCAGGCTGTCCTCGGTAGGCAGTTGGTCGCCAACCCTCAGGTCGCCATCGGCGATGTCGCTGGCGAGGACTGTTTCGACGCGTGAATAGAGAAGAGAATCATGCGCGACTGGCATGAAGACATTATAACGTCGTATCGGCAGAGAACTCAGACATCCTGCAGTAGCCACCGAAAGACGGATATGGATTGCGCGGCACGGCCACGTGATCGTGATCGACCAGCGTTAGTTTGCCGGTCCAGCAAACAGCAGCAGATTTCCATCCAGATCCTTGACGACGAAATTCCTTTGCGCCCCAAGACTGCTTTTTCAGTGGCTGGTGAAAGGCAACACCGGTCGACTGAAACTCAAGGAACAGCAGCTTGATCTCGTCCGCTGTAGCAACGGTCATAGATACCGACAGCAGTTCTTCCCGTTCACGGACCTTCGACTCGATTACTGGTCGCTCGACACACCTTAGATTGATCCGCGCCGCGTCCCGACCCACCTGTGCATAGTAGGGAGGTTTGCCGTAACTGAAAACAAGCGAAAAGCCTAACTTCTCACGGAAAAATTCGTACGATCTCTTGATATCGGTGACGAACAGCTGCGGCTCGGCACCGACAATGGTTGCTTTCGATGGCGATGATTTCACCTTGAGCGGCGTGGTCGAAAGTCCGGTTTTCAGGGCTTGCCAACTATTGAAGCCTTGCTGCCTTGCGACCATTTCTTGCGCATCGCAAAGCTTGAAACTCGCCGCAAGAATCTCGGAGTCGGGCATATTAAGGAAACGCGGCAAATGCTCGCGGATTTCTGTGGCGACGGGATAGTGGCGTCCGCGGTGCCACCGCAATATGAGCTTCGCCTGCTTTTTGAGGTTCTCTAGGTTGGGCATGTAGGCCTCCACGATGAGATCGTAGGTGGGCATTGCCCTTTGGCGACGTGCTGTTGCATCCTACATGCGCAGATTGCAGTATCTGCGACGGTGTCAGCAGCTGTCAATTGAGAACCGCCGCGGAGCTAAACGTTAGCACTAGCGGCCTCACCAACAGGTTAGGACTTCTCAAGACAAATGGCGGCGGCACCATTCGTTTAGGACGTAGAGGGACCAGGGGCGGGACCAGGTGGTGCGGGCGTTGAGGAAATTGTCCCAGACCATTTGGACGCCGGCGGAGTGGAGATGAGGTGCCAGCGCTGGCGCGAGATTGGAAAAGCTTTCTTCGAGCCGGGGGCGGAGGGCGGTGCGCATCCAGTTTTCCCAGGGGAGGGTGAAGGTGCGTTTTTTTTGTTGGAGGATTTCGGCGGGGAGTAGGTCTTCTAGCGCGGCACGCAGGAGGGCTTTGGGAGTTTCGGGGCGGACGCGGGCTTCGTCGGGGAGGGCGCACATGAACTCGACTAGCGGCGTGTCGAGGAGCGGGACGCGGACCTCGAGCGAGCGGGCCATGCTGACGGAGTCGGTATCGCGCAGGAGAGTGCTGGCCATATAGGTGCGGAGTTCGAGCCAGGAGATGGCGGCAACGGGTTCGAATTCGCGGGACTGGTCGGCGATGCGCTCGAGCCAGGCGAGCCAGGTGGGCTCGAGGGTGACGCCGTCGGCGGCGATGGTGCTTTTGCGGAAGCGCGGCTCGGTGAGGCGTTGCAGGTCCGAAGGCGGGAAGAGCAAGCGGGTAAAGAGATAAGGATGCGGGAGCGCGCTGGGAACGCGCCATGCGTCGCTGGCCTTGCGCACCGCATCGGGCGAGCCCTGCTTGCCCAGTAAATTACAGACGAGTGGCGCGCTCAGGCGGCGAAAGGCGGCGGGCACGAAACGCGAAAGAGTTTCGAGATGCATCAGCCTTGGCGTATCTGTGAACGTGGAGTAGCCGGCGAAAAGTTCGTCGCCGCCGAGGCCGGAGAGCGCGACCTTGAGGCCGACCTGGCGCGCGGCCCAGGAGACAAAGTACGTGTTGACGCCGTCCATGGTGGGTTGATCGAGGGCGGAGACGGCTTCGTCGAGGCGGGCGAGCATGTCGGCGCCGTGCAAGGGAACTTCGGTGTGCTGCGTGCCGGTGGCATCGGCGACGCGGCGAGCTAGCGGGGCTTCGTCATACGGCGTATCGGGAAACGAGAGCGTGAAGCTCTGGATACCTTTTTGCGCGCGGGCGGCGAAAGCGGCGATGGCGCTGGAGTCGAGGCCGCTGGAAAGGAATAAGCCAACCGGGACGTCGGCGATGAGGTGAGCCCGCACAGCGTCTTCCAGAAGCGTTTTGACGCGCGGGACGGCGGTGGTGAAATTGCGCGGACGACGCGGATCGCGTGCAGCGGCGCTGCGGCGGGGATCCCAGAAGGGTCGTGCGCGAGGAGTGCGGCGGCGGTCCGGAACGTGCAGCAACAGCCGATGGCCGGGCGGCAGGGAAAAAACATTTTCGACCAGCGTGAGCGGCTCGGAGACGCTGCCAAAAAGCAAATAACTGGTGAGCGCGTCGGTGGAGAGTTTGCGCGGCACGCAGCCAGACGCGAGAAGGGCGCGAAGCTCGGAGGCAAACGCGAAGCCTTCCTCGGTTTGCGAATAGTAGAGCGGCTTGATGCCCAGAGGATCACGGGCCATGAAAACAAGCGGCACGGTGGCGAAGTGTTTGCGAAGATCAAGCAGGGCGAACGCAAACATCCCGCGCAATTCGTCCAGCAGGTCTTCGCCCCACTCTTCCCAACCGTGGACAAATACTTCGGTGTCGGATTTGGTCTGGAAGCGGTGGCCGGCGAGAATCAGGCGTTCGCGCAATTCGCGATAGTTATAGAGTTCGCCGTTGTAAACGACCGCGACGTCGTGCGATTCGTTCCAGACAGGTTGATGCCCGCCGGGAAGGTCGATAATGCTGAGGCGGCGCATCCCCAGCGCGAGGCCGGGCACGCGGGAGTCTTCAACAAGGAAGCCTTCATCATCCGGGCCGCGATGGAGCATCGCCGCGGCCATGGCACGGACGCGGCGTTCGGCATCGTTACTCGCTGGGGCGTAAGCGAAACCGCAGATACCGCACACGCTCTATTTCATCTCCGGGGTCGAAAAGAAAGTCGCAGTGGCGCGAGAGAGGCTGGCGCGCAAGCGGAGGCGAGGAATGCGCAGGCGATGATCGGCGATCCAGGCCAGCACGATTCGGAGCAGCAAGAAGAAGATCAGCGCCCACAGCGCGAGGAAAAAAAAGGCGAAGGAGCGGCGCTCCAGGAGCAGGCTCCAGTCGAGAGATTCATCCCAGCCGGACAACGTGGTGTCCAGAGCGCGACGAAGAAATGGGCCGAGAATGGGAAGGGCGCCGACGCGAACATGGGCCACGCGCTCGTAGGAATACGCGGTGATGTAACCAGGGATTTGCGCGGTGGCTTCCTGGAACACGCGCGGGTCCTGAAGATCGGCGCGCGTCAGCAGTCTTCCCTGCGAGTCCTTCATGAAGGCGCGATAGGTGGCGTCGACGATCACCCAGCGGCCGCCGATTTGCACTTCCGCAACGACATGCTTTGCGGTGCGATCCTGGCTGAGCAAAAGCAACCGCCGTGCTTCGAGGCCGGAGCTGCGGGAAAGATTCAGGAAAGCGTTGGTGGCGCTGCCGCAGACTTCAAGAAGTTGGCGGTAATTCAAAGTGTCGGTGGGATCGTGTGACGAGAGGAGGGAAGGGTCCGGCGCTTCGCGGCGCGGCGGACCGTAGCTCATCCAGGTGAGGATGGCCTGGGCTTTTTGTTCGGGAGAAGAGGCTTCCGGAATGATGGCGTCAGAAAAACCTCTGAGGTATTCGCGAACGGAATGCTCCCAGATTCCCGTGAACAAGGTGGCGAGGAGAGCGACAGCCAGGAGTGCGTTGGTCGCCCACCAAAAAGCCCGGAATACGTGATGGCTGCCCACAGATTAAGGTTGACTCCCGAGTGCCCGCTTCTCCTGAGACGCGGCGAGACCCGCCAATTTTCTGTACAACGAATCCATTTCGCGGGTGGGCTGGCCCCAGTCTAAACGCTGTACCGCGGAGGCGCAACCATTCTTCAGTTGGCAGTAGAGAGCTGGATTATTGAAAAGAGTGGCTATTGTTTGCGCGAGGGAACTTGCCGAATGCGGCACGGAGATTCCGGCTACGCCATCTAGAAGCGGCGCGATGCCGCATTGATCGGTGAGGATGACAGGTGTGCCGGCGGCGACAGATTCCGCGGCGGTGTTGCCGAAATTTTCGTTTTGGGAGGGAAGGACAAAGACGTCCGCGTCGCGATAGGCGGACCATTTGGCGTCCCCGGAAAGTGGGCCGGAGAAGTGAACGCGCGAGGAAAGATTTAGCCGAGCGGCTGTTTGTTGGAGGCGGGCGAGCATTCCGGACTCATCGGGGCCGACGAAGGCGAGATGCGCAACTGGAGAGAAGGGTGGAAGCTGCGCGAAGGCTTCGAGCAAAAGATCGGGGCTTTTTTTTTGCGAGAGCCGGCCAAGGAAAAGAATAAGGCGAGCGTCACCGGGAATTTGCAACGAGACGCGAAACCCGCCGCGCGGCGGAAGAGCAGCGGGCCCAGCGACGCCATTTCTACGCAAGACGATCTTTTCGGCGGGAATTCCGCCGGCGAGAAGTTCGGATTTTTCCTGCTCGGCGGTGGCGACGATAGCGCCCGCGTTCTGCAGCATTTTTGCGCCGAGGAAACGGTGATAGGCGCGCTTCAGGAAGAGATTGCGAACGATCGGCACGAACATGCCGATGGGTTCGACCACATAGGGAATTTTCAATTTTTGCGCGGCCGCCGCCGTGCGCGGGCCGAGGAGGTCGTAAAGGCCGAATATATGGACGACATCAAAATGCTGGAGCCGAGCGCGAAGATATCGCTGGAGCGCCGGATTCCAGCTGACGGCGTGGTAATGAAACCAGTTGGCAAGATAGATGGCTTTGACGCCCCGGACTTCACGCTTTTTGCCGAATGGACTGCTTTCAGCGGGTGGTTCGCCGGAAAGTTCCGCGATGCGGCGCTCAAGACCCCAGTCAGCAGTGAGTACGGTAACTTCGTGGCCCAAGTTCGCGAGACCCTCGGAAAGCGCGCGGACTTTTTCGGGCGGACCGCCAAATTCAAAAAAGGGCGCGTAGCTCTGCGTGACGTTCAGGATTCGCATAATTCGCGGAGGATTCTCTTGAAGGCTTTGGAGAAAACATTGAAACGATAGTCGTTCTCGACGCGCTGCCGCCCGGCTTCGCCCATGCGGCGCGCGTTTTCCGGATCGGAGAGGAGCGTGTCGATGGAGGTGGCGAGCTGGACCGTGTCGCCATGCTGCACGACGTAGCCGGTGACGCCATCCTGGATGACTTCGGGCGCGCCGCCGTGGGCTCCGCCGATCACAGGTTTGCCGTGAGCCATGGCTTCGAGATAGACGAAGCCAAACCCTTCGCCGCGGCTGGGGAGCGCAAAGATTTCCGCGGCTTCGTAGCAGGCGGAGAGTTCGCTGTAGGAAATGCCGGTGAGGAAATGCACGTGGCGCTGCACGCCGGAGTCGCGGGCAACGTGTTCGAGCCAGTCTCGATCGTCGCCGGAGCCGATAATGGCGAGTTGCAAATCGGGCCAGCGAAGGAGCAGGCGCGACATGGCGAGGATCAGCGTGTCCATACCTTTATAGCGCTCGGTGGCCAGCCAACGGCCGACACTGAGGATCACGCGGCCGGATGGAAATTCGCCGGGGAGAGGAGAGAGGGGTGCGCCGGCGGTTTTCGTCGCAAAATCGGGGTCAAGTGCCCAGGGGAGGACGCGGATGCGATCGGGGGCAACGCCCTGGACGTTGATGAGGTATTCGGAGGTGGCGCGACTGGGTGATAGGACGAGAGTGGCGCGCGTGAGGGCGTTGCGTCGCATGGATGGCATCGGTTCCCAAACTTCGATGCCGTGCGTGCAGATGATGCTTTTCATGCCCGGCGCCAGCACGCGCATGGACCGGACAATGGGGCCGAGATTCGGATGCGCGGCGAGGACAAGTTTCGGGCGGCGGCGGGCGGCGCGCATGGCGTTGGCGAAGAATTTCAATTTGCCGCGCTCGGCGCCGGTGAAGACGAACTCGCGTTCGCCTACGCGCATGCGATGAAGCTCCTGCGTATCGTTGAGGCTGAGGAAGCGGGATTCCATTTTGTGAGAGGCGGCGTACTCGCTCATCACAAACGCAAGATGGCGGCCGGCGCGTTGGATGCCGCCGGGTGCGTTTAACTCGGGGAAGAGGCCAATAAGCACGCGGTGAGTCTGCCAAACACTGTATCAGGAAGGCAAGGATTGGTTGCAGAAGGGTGTGGGATTTTTGAGTGCGGAGGCGGAGCTTCCACTTTTGCGGCGAAAAAAGTTTCACCCAATTGAAGTTTGGAGGTGAGCTTAGTGCAAAAAAGCGGCAGCTTTGCTGCGGCACTCAAAATGCGTCGCGGCTTGGGTTCAGTTGGGGATCTTGGCTACTGGGGGCGCAGCGCGAACGTGGCGATTTCTTGCAGGCTGTCGATGTAGAAGTCGGCGGGGTCGGCCTGGCGGTTGTGCTGGCCGAAGCCGTAGTTGACGGCGATTGCGAGCATGCCGGCGTTGCGGGCGGTCTGGATGTCGACGCCGGAGTCGCCGATCATTGCGGCTTCGTGTGACTGTGCGCCGAGAGCTTTCAGTATGGCGAGCGCGCCGGCGGGGTCGGGTTTTTTCTTTTCGAAACTGTCGCCGCCATAGACGGCTCGGAAAAATTTGCGCAGGCCGAGGGCCTCGAGAATGTCGCCGCCCATTTTTACGGGCTTATTGGTGAGCACGGCCATGGGGCGGTCCTGAAGCGTTTCGAGGCCTTCGACTACGCCGGGATAGGCATGGGTAGCGTCCAGGCAGTGTTCCCCGTAGTGCGCGAGAAAAATCTCCAGGCCGCGCTTGCGGTCGGCTTCCGCGGCGTTGGGACCAAGGGCGTCGGCGACCAGGCGAGGCGCACCGTGTCCGATGTAGCTGGCGACGGTGGCGAGTGGCAAAACTTCACGGTGCATTTCCCGCAGCATGAAATTGACCGAATTAACCAGGTCGAGTTTTGAGTCGATCAGCGTGCCATCCAGATCAAAGAGAAATGCACGCACCGAAGAAATATTCGCGTTAGGCATAGCCCTCTATTGTAATACCTCGCCCATATTCGATTCATCCGGCACAAAATCGGCCACGTGGATCTTTTTTCGGATGAAGGGGAATTCGCGTAAACTAGAGGGCTACCGTTGCCGCAAAATTCTGGTGGGAGGGCCCATGGCCCAGGTTTATCCGTTTCGCGCTTACCGTTATAACCCGGAGATTGCTCCGTTTGGCCGCGTATTGACGCAGCCGTATGACAAGATTTCGCCCGCGCGGCAGGAGGAATATTATGCCGCCGACCCGCACAATTTGATTGCGGTGGAGAAGGGGCGGACCTCGCCGCAGGATACGCCGCAGAATAATGTTTACACGCGAGCGGCGGCCGCAATAAAAGGGTGGATTGCGGCGAATGCGGTTCGGCAGGATGCGGCGTCGGCGTTCTACGCTTACACGCAGGAATTCACGGTGCCGGGAACTTCCACGCGGCGGACGAGGCGCGGATTTATCGGCGCGGGGCAACTGGAGGATTATGCGAACAACGTTGTGTTCCGGCACGAGCACACGCTTTCGGGGCCAAAGGCGGACCGGTTGGAGCTTTTGCGGCACACTCATACGCACACCGGACAGCTGTTTATGATTTATTCGGACCCGCAAAAGCGCGTGGACGCGGTTCTGAGCATGGTGGAATCCGCGGAAAAGCCGGTTACTGAGTTGCTGGACGAATACGGCGTGACGCATCGTCTGTGGATGATTACCGATCCCGCCCGTATTGAGGCGGTTCAGAAAGTCATGGCGGAGCAGAAGTTGGTGATTGCGGATGGCCACCACCGCTACGAAACTTCGCTGAACTTTCGGAACGAATCGCGAACGAAGACGGGGAAGCTGATTCCGGATGCGCCTTACGAGCGTTCGATGATGACGTTCGTGAACACGCATAGCGAGGGGCTGACGATCCTGCCGACACATCGTGTGGTGAACAACGTGAGGGAGTTTTCGTGGAGCGCAGTGCGGCGTTACCTGGAGCCGTGGTTTGCGACGGAAGTTTTTTCGTTTGCAGACGATGCGCAACGAAAAGAGGCGCTGGAGAGATTTCGGACTCAGTTGACGGAGGCGAAAGCGCAGCGGGCGATTGGAGTTTATCCAGCCGCGAGTGCGGGCTCTCGGGCGTTTTATTTGCTGACGCTTCGGCCGGAGGCAGATTTGGCGCATATCTTACCGGGACTATCTCCGCTGCAGCGTCAGTTGGATGTGGTCTTGTTGCACCAGGGGATACTGGAGCCGGCATTGGGAGTAACTCCGCGCGCCGTGGCGTCGGAATCGAATCTTTCCTACGAGCGGGAATTTGCGGGGGCGATCGACGCGGTGGATCGCGGGGCGCAGGTGGCGTTTCTCTTGAATCCGGTGGATGTGGAGATGGTGGTGAAGGTGGCGACGTCGGGTGAGGTGATGCCGCAGAAGTCCACCGACTTTTATCCGAAGCTTTTGAGCGGGATTACGATGTATCGCGTGGGGGAATGAAAGAGGGCACGATGTATCGTGCCCCTACATGAGTACGGGGAATTTACTTGGAGAAGCTGGCGACGGCTTCGGCTTCGGTGTTGTAGACGTCGAAAATGGTCATCAGCTTGGTGATCTGCAGAACTTCCGTGAACTTCGTGCCCAGGTGGCACAGCCGCAGGGACGAGCCCTGCGCCTTGGCGCTGTGATGCGCCGATACCAGCGTACCGAGGCCCGCGCTGTCGATGAACGTGACGTTGTCCATGTTCATCACGATCTTTTTCTTGCCCTCGGCGATCATCGCCTTCACTTTTTCGCGCAGCGCGTTTGATTCTTCGCCCAGCACGATCCGGCCGTCCATTGCAACGACGGTTACACCGTCCACTTCGCGAGTAGTCATCTTCAATGCCACGTTAATTTCCTCCTGGTCCGTCTACAGGTCCGGCGGCAACCCGGCCCGGAACGGCAAAGCATATCTGCTTTTCTTAGATTTCGCAAAGCGGTCTTTTCAGGGCTCTGACCGCCGCGCGATTACTAGTAGTAGTCCGCGCAGGACATATAATACCCGCAGACGTTGCAAATCAACTTGCAGCGTCGCGACTCCAGCCGTTGCGAACACACCGGGCAATACCGTGAGGCATCTTCCTGCGGGGGAGAGGAAGTTTCGCTTGCCAACTGCGCAGACGTGCCAGACTCCCCGACCACCACGCCCCTTGCTGCCGCAAGGGCGATTTCCTGCTGACCGGTATGTTTCACGGCCATTCGGTTATAGCACAGTCCCGGGTGACGGGAAAGCCCAGCCGGGCGCGGGAATGGAGAAAGTGAATTCGGGGTAACGTTCAGGGCGATGACCGCGTCTAATGTAATGTAGTAGAGTAACGGCCTCATCCGGGGTAGGGATCATGCGGCGTACCATCCTAGCTTTTCTTCTTGTTTCAACACTCCCATTCATCGGGCAGGCGCAGCAGCATGGCGGCGGAGCGATGTCTGGCGCGCATGCCTTTGTTGCCGCCGCGCCCGTGGCTATGGCTCACGCTACGCCAACTCGCAGTGCGGTTTCCGCGCGGCCTGTGGTCCGCAGCGCCCCGGTGAGCACGCGGGTGAACTCAGCGCCGCGGCCCACGCGTCCAACGGGCTGGAACCAAACTCACACCACCCGCCGCACGAATTTTTCGACGGACCCGGTTTTCCCGAATGGGGGATTTTCGAACGGCGGGAATCCCGTTCCCGGGTTTGGCTTTGACTACACCCACTTTTTTGCCGTGCATCCGAATGCTGGGCGCCACTTTCGTCGTGATTCAGGCTTCGTGATTCCTTTTATTGATGGCGGATTTTATATGCCAGTGCCGATGTACGCGGATCAGGCTCCGGCCGGGCCCCAGGCCGAAGACAGCGAGGCCGGGAATCAGCCTCCACCGTCCGAGCAAAACTCCGCGCGGGACGACGACCGGAATTTCCGCGAGCGGATGCGCTCTGAACCGCTGCCGCCGGAGCAGCCTGAGTATGTATTTGTGCGCCAGGATGGCAGCCTGATTTTCGCGGTCGCCTATTCGCTGATCAACGATCGACTGCAGTACGTCACCGCCGAGGGGCTGCGGCGCACGATCCCTCTGAACACGCTGGATTTCGCCGCAACGCAACAGTTCAACGAGCAGCGCGGAGTATCCATCCGCCTGCCCGCCTGAAGCGGATTCCACTTCCTTCAAATTTAGAATTAGTTCTTGCGCAAAGGTTCGGGCATTACATAGCCCGAAGAGGCGGGGAGCCCCGCGCGCTCAAGCTGCACGGTGCTGTGTTCAATCTGAAACTCTTCCGCAAGCTTTTTCCGAATGGCGGCGATAATTTTTTCGCATTGATCCATGTGCATGTCCGGGACGCGGGCGTGACAGCTGAGGGCGTTGTGCGAGCCGCCGAGCGACCAGATGTGGATGTCGTGGACTTCGTAGACATTTTCGATGGTGAGGATGGCACGGGCAACTTCTTCGACGCCGGCACTCTTGGGGCGGCCCTCGAGAAGGATATGGGCCGACTCGCGCAAAATGCCGATCGAGGAGTAGAGAACGAGCAGGCCGATGGCCAGGCCGAGAAGCGGATCGATCCATGCCGCGTGCGTGTACTGAATGATGACCGCGCCGACGATGATAGCGATGTTGGAGAGCGCGTCGCCGAAGTTGTGGACCAGAATGCTGCGCAGGTTCAGGTCGGTGTGGCCGCGAACGAGGGCCAGGGTGATGCCGCCATTGACGGCCAGAGCCGCGATGGAGGTCCAGATCATCCAGCTTTCGACGACCTGATGCGGCGAGCGCAAGCGGTCGATGGCTTCGTAACCCAGCCAGAGCGAAAGTATCACCAGCACAATGGCGTTGGTGAAGGCGGCGAGAGTGCCGGAGCGGTGGTATCCAAAGGTTTTTTCGGAGTCGGCGGGGCGCTGGGCCCAGCGCATGGCAAGCCAGGAGATTCCGAGCGCGGGGACGTCGCTGAGGTTGTGGACCGCGTCGTTCAGAAGAGCGACGGAGCGGCCGAGGAAGCCGCCGAAGACTTCCGCAACAACTAATCCCAGGGTGGCTACCATGGCCCAGGCAAGAACGGAGGGGCTCATGGGCGGGTGGGCGTGATCGTGGCTGTGCCCGTGGGAATGGCCGCCCGCATGGTCGTGGGTGTGGGAGTGGCCCGGGGCGTGGGAATGGGTGTGCATCGCTATCAAGTCTATTCTACGAGCTTGGCGCGCCGGGCGCATCCCAAAGTCTCAAGCTGTTATTGGAAAGTTTGACAACAAGGCCAGCGAATTCGTTGACGCTCCTCTGTGCGGCTGCCACTATCACACAGGGGACGCATGGGCAGGCTTTATCTGCCCAAGCCAGGGTCATCCAGTACTGCGCAGAGACAGATGAGCAGCCCGATAGCCAAATTGAGCTTTTGGGGAGTCCGCGGCTCGACGCCAACCGTCGATCCGGCGACGTGGCGCTATGGAGGCAACACGCCTTGCCTGGAATTCGTGGCGCCGGATGGCATAAAGTTTATTCTGGATTGCGGGACTGGATTGCGCGTGTTGGGAAACCGCTGGGGCGCGGAAGGTCAGGCAAGTTCTGCGACCACTCACATCCTGGTGACGCACTATCACTGGGATCATATTCAGGGGCTGCCGTTCTTCGCGCCTTTGTACGATCAGAGAAACCAATTCCAGTTTTACAGCTTCCGTTCGAAATTCCTGGGGCCTGACTCGCTGCGGCAGGTGTTTGAAGCCCAGATGGCGTTGCCCTATTTCCCGGTGGACTTTTCGGCGATGAATGCGCAGAGGAAGTTCCGCGAAGTGGATGGCGGTGAAACTTTTCAGGTTGGTGAGAACAAGGTTACGGCGCGGTGGCTGAATCATCCGCAGGGCTGCCTGGGATTCCGGATTGAGACGCGCGCGGGGACCATTGTCTATGCAACCGATAACGAGCCGGGAGTACCTTCGCTGGATCTGAACTTGCGCGAACTGGCAGCCGGCGCGGACATCTTTATCAATGACGCGCAGTATTCGCCGAACCAGTTGGCGCAAGACCGCAAAGGCTGGGGCCACTCTTCCTGGAACGAAGGAGTGCGGGTGGCGCGGGAAACCGGTGTGAAAACGCTGGTGCTGTTTCATCACGACCCGGATTCGACGGACCGGGTGGTGGATCACCTGCTGCGACAAGCGCGCGAGGAATTTGATTCGGTGTTCGCGGCGAGCGAGGGTATGGTCATCACGCTGGGCGCGGCGAGCGAACCGGTGCAGGCGCACATGCCGGGTTCGCGGACGGCGTTGCGGCGGGAAGCTCAGTTTTCGGCTTGCGTGACTGGGGTGACCGCGGAAGGCCACCGGTTTGAGGAAGACACCCAGGTGAGGGATCTTTCCATCCAGGGGGCTTTGATTTCGTTGCACCACAGCCCGCGGATGCAATCGGAAGTGCAGGTGGTGATGCAGGCGCCCGGCGCGCACGGCATGCAGGAAATGATTTTGCGGGGTTACGTAGTGAGGATCGAAGAGGGCGCGGAGAAGGGAACGACGGCGGTGGGCGTGGTGTTCACGGACTAGCGGGGCACAGAGCCGGAAGGTCTAATCAGCGCGGGAACATTCCACGAAAACTCAGCTGAGTTTCGCAATTTTGGAGTCGAGGTGCGCGAGGGCGGCTTCGAGGGATTTTCTGTGGTTGGGGTTGGTGGCGACTTCGAGGTCATTGACGATTCGAATGCGGGAAAGCTGGAGGTCGCGGCATTCCTGCTCGCGGCGCAAATCCTCAGGAGTTTTGGGACCTTTTCCGGAGGATGTGCTCATAGAGTTTTTCGCTTCCACTTGAGACTCGACATCTTTGCTCTCCCAACCGCGTGCCATGGTTCTAGTGTGACACACATCCTGCGAATGATTCGATGCTGTAAATTGCGGGCGTTCCCAGGCCTAGGCACCCGCTGCCCGTTGCTTCCGGACGATGCTCGCGGCAGAGGGGTTCGCCGCGACGATAGACTCCTCCGCCAAACGCGCGAAGCGCTCGGCGAAGACACCATGATAGGAAAATTCGGCTTTGTGATCTCCCCAGCGAACCTGGAGCAGCCAACCGGCGGGGGAAGGCTCCACGCGCATGCGGGAAATTTCGGCGACCGGTACGACGACGAGGGGATGGAAATGGGAGTCCAACGCCCAGACGTGCTCCGAAGAAATGAACAGGCGGACGCTGGCCGCGGGCGCGTTGCCCGGTTGGTATTCGCCGCCGCTAACGACGGTCTGCGCGCCGAGTTCGCGTGCTTTGCGGTCGGTGCTGGATTCGAGTTGGGCGGGCGGCAACAGAATGGCCACCACAAATAAGATCAGGCCGAAAATCGCGGTCATCCAGCCGTTCCACAGGCTGAGTGGTAGAACCACCAGCGCGGCCCCAAAGCAGGCAAGCGCGACGCGGAACAATGCCCAGGAGCTTTTATTGCGGTGGAGTTGCAGGAGCCGGGGAAAACGCCGCAGCGCGAAGAACAGAGCGGCGCCCAGAAAGCCGCGTAGCCTGGGCAGGAATTTTGCCTGCTCGGCGGCGATCGCGGTGGGTGTCGTGCTCATGACTGGGGTGCCGCTTATTTTACATCAGGCTGAAGCCCTTGTATCTCCCTCATTCTGGCAAAGGCCCGGCGGACGTGGGGGATGGCAATGGAGCCGCCGACAACCAGGGCGACGTTGAGCGCGTCGATGACTTCGTCGCGCTTCCAGCCGATTTCGCCGCAGCGGACGAGATGGTAGGTGATGCAGTCGTCGCAGCGCAGAACGGTGGAGGCGACCAGGCCGAGAAGTTCCTTGGTGCGGGCGTCGAGCGGGCCGGGTTCGTAGGCCTGGTGATCCAGAGAGAAGAAGCGCTTGATGCCGAGGTGGCCGCAATTGAGGATCTCCTCATTGAGCTCGGCGCGAAATTTCTGAAAGTCGTCCACTTCCTTGGCCATGCCGCCTCCGAAAAAAGCAACCCCTATTGTACCGCCACGTAATCTGTCGGCGCAGTACGCTATCGGGTTCAGTCCGCGGCCGCCAGAATTGCGCCCTTGCGGACGATTACGCTTCCGGGGCGTGCGCCGGTGGACTTCCCTGAATCCCAAACCAGCACGCCGTTTACGAACACTTTTTCGATTCCCGTTGCCAGGGCCATAGGATCGGCGAAGGTGGAGCGGTCGATCACGGTCGCGGGATCGAACAGCACCAGATCCGCTACCGCGCCTTTCCGGAGGATGCCGCGGTCTTTCCAATTTAGGCGCTGCGCGGGAAGCGAGGTCATTTTGCGCACCGCTTCCGGCAGCGTCAGCCATTGCTTTTCCCGGACATACACGCCAAGCACGCGCGGAAAAGTCCCGGCGCCGCGGGGATGCTGGGAAGCGACGCCGCCGTCGCTGGCCACCATCACCCAGGGTTGCTGGTAAAACGCCTTGATGTCGCTCTCAATCATGGATTGGCCGATGATGGCCGCTTCGGTGTGGGCGGCATCGCCTTCGCGGATCATGCGAATGTACATGTCCGTCTCGGAAAGGCCGTTGGACTTGGCGAGTTCAGCGAGGGTGTGCCCGGTGTAGGATTTATTGGGTGAAAATTCGGTGATGGTGATGTGGGAGCCGCCGCCGTAACTATCGAGTGCGGTCGAAACACTTTTCGGGTTTTCATACTGCTTGTCCGGGACGACAACTTTCAGGTTCGAGTGCCACGCGTCGTAGGGATAGCAGTCGGCCAGAAAATCCACGCCGCGTTTGCGCGCGGCTTCTATGATCTTGATGTACTCCGCCGCTTTTCCCTGCACGCCAACCGTTCCGAGCTTGATGTGGGAGTGCTCAATGGGAATGTGCGCTTGTTCTCCGATGGTGATTTCTTCCTGCAGGGCTTCGAACGATTTGTCGGCTTCATCGCGAATGTGGGTCATGTAGGAGCCGCCGCTTGCCGCCGCAATTTTGGAGAGAGCGACCACCTCGTCCGTGGCCGCGTAGCTGCCCACTTCGTATTCGAGGCCGCTGGAAAGCCCAAGGGCGCCCTGGTTCATCTGCTGGCGCAACTGTTCTTGCATCAAGCGCACTTCCTCGGGCGTCGCAACACGTTTGAAATCTTTGCCCATCACCTGTTGGCGAATCGTGGCGTGGCCGGCGAATGAGCCCACGTTTACTGCTGCCGGGTGGTCCTGCATCTGGTGGAACCAGGAGGCCAGGGGCCATGGCGATTCGCCGTCCGCCCCGATAATAAGCGTGGTGATGCCTTGAGAAACCTGCGTCTCTGCTGCCAAATCCTTGGGTAGCGACTCTTCGGAATGGTTGTGGATGTCGATGAAGCCAGGGGCAAGGACCAATCCCTTTGCGTCGACAGTTGGTTCACCTGGTTCCGCGGCCAGTTTGCCGATGGCAACGATCCGGTTTCCGGCGATGCGCACGTTTGCGGGATAGAGCGCCGCGCCAGTACCGTCCGCTATTTGGGCGTTCAAAATCAGCAACGATTGCGGCGGTTTCTGGGGATAGGCGGGCAGAAGCCCCAGACAGCAGAGGAGCAATTGCGCGAGAAAGATCCTGAAGATCGGCTTAAGCATTTGTTGGATAAGTCCTTTGCAGTTATATAGGGCTTGCGATGCTCGAAGCACGATAGCACGCCTGTAACTTTTTCGATGCGCAAGCAGGCGAATGAAAACTAGAGGACGACCTCGGTCAGGGCTTTGTGGGCCAGGTCGCCGGCGCCGGGTTTTCCCGCGAGGATGAGATTGGCCCACTCGACGCCGGCGTGAGAAATGCGCACAGCTTCGCTGGTAAGGGATTCGGGGCCACCGGAATCGGAATTGCCGAAGAAGATGCGGTCCATCGGCTTGGAGGCGATCATACGATTTTTCGTGTATTGGCCTGGGACGGCCATGAACATGGGATGCCCGCGGCGGTAGATGCGGATTTCGACGGGGTCGACATTGAATTCGGGGAGCAGGCCCTGGAAATCTTTCAGGGCTTTTGCCGCCAGGGTTTTGCAATCGGCTTCTTCGAGAAGAGTGGAACGCTCGGATTCGCGCAGCGGCGTGTAGAAGGTGAGGATGTTGTATTTAGGTTTGTAGCCGGGATTGTTGCGGATGGTCCAGTCGGCGACGATGAAGTCCGTGAAGGTTTTTCCCGGGCACCAGTTGTCGTAGCCCTTGCGGTAGATGGGCTTGTCGAAAATCATGTTGATCATGGGATAGGGCGCGTAACGCATGCGGCGCATGGCCTGCTTCTGTTCGTTGGGCAGGCCGTTGACGAGGCGCGAGGTGATGTATTTCGCGGTGCACATCAGGACGACTTTTGCGGCGACGGTAGTGATTTTGTCGCCCTGCGCGTAGGTGACGCGGACTTCGTCCTTGTCGGGAACGACAGCGACAACGGTGGCATCGCTCAGCATGCGTTCGCCGTAGTGCGGCTTGAGGGTCTCGACAAGTTTGTGCGTGATGCAGCCGAGGCCGCCGGGGAGAATCACCCTCTGGTCATCGAGCCCCTGAATTAAATACTGCGTGTCCGCTATCCCGATAAGCGCGGAGGTGTCTTCGGAAATGGCGCCCCAGTTGGAGGGGCCGTAAGCGTCCCAGAGTTTGGTGATTTCGGGGGCGTAGGGAGCGAGATATTTTGTGAAGGGCTCCTGGTCGAGCGCTTCCATGTTTTTCTTGATGTCGATTTTCATGATGTCGTCGCGATACTTTTTGAAACTGGCGACGACTTCTTTCGAGTAGGGAAGATCGTTGATGCCCGTTCGCCAGATGTCCGGAGCGTATTTGCCATTGTCGATGATGGGGTCGGGCATGTTGATGAGCGGCATGTCGAGGCCGATCTCTTTGGCAAGCAGGTCGCCGGCGTCGCCGCGATAGCCGTAGGCGGCGCCGGTGCCGAAGATCTGGCCGTCATATTCTTCCTGATACGCGTTGCCTCCGAAGTGATCTTCTTTCTCGAGAAGCAACCAGTCTTCGCCCTTGAGGAAATAGGCGGCGGAAAGGCCGGAGACGCCGCCGCCCACGATGACAACGTCGGCCTTTTTGGTGGCGTCTGGTTTGGGAAACGAATGGCCGTCGCGCACCTGGTGACAGACTCCGAAGTGCTCGCCTTCGACGAGCGGGGATGCCGAGGCTCCGCCCGGTTCTTCAAGAAGTGCTTTGTCGATCGGGCAACCGGAAGCGATGGAACCGGCAACGACATACTTGATGAAATCGCGGCGTGTTTGAGACATGGGCTTTCTCCTGGGGTTCTTAAGGGCGTTCCAAAAGTTCTTGTGCTCCCTTGCCGGTGCTGTGGGTGCGAATTCGGTACCAGATCAAAATCAAAATTACGGAAACGGCGAAAATCAGCGTGGAGATGGCGTTGATCTCCGGAGTGATGCCGCGCCGGAGGCGTGCCCAGATTTCGAGTGGGAGGGTATTGTCGCGGCCGATGAGGAAAAAAGTGACGGCGATTTCGTCCATCGAGAGCGTGAAAATGAGCAGGCCCGCGGCGATCAAGGAAAGTCTTAGATTAGGAAGTGTGACGCGCCAGAAGGTTTGCCAGGGCGTGGCGCCGAGGTCGAGCGAAGCTTCTTCCTGCGCGCGATCGAGTTTTTGCAGCCCGGCGAAGAGTTCGGTCGTCGCAACAGAAATCAACGCGGTTCCCATTCCGAGAAACACGGTAATCAGACTGAGGTGGAAGCCGGCAAAGACGGCAAACATCAACAGGGAAATTCCTGTGATGATGCCCGGCAGGATCAGCGGCAACAACACCAGCCGGCGGAAGACGGATTTGCCGGGGAATGTGGCGCGGTCGAGGGCGAGCGCGGCCAGGAGGCCGAAGAGAAGAGAAAAGACGACCGTTGCCACGGCCACCAGCAGGCTGTTGAGCACGGAATCCCAGATGGCCGCATCGCTGAAAAGGAGCTGATACCACCGGAGCGTCAAATGTTTGGGCGGAAAACCGCCGACGCCGTCGCGATTGAACGAATAGACGATGAGGACGACGATGGGCAGATAGAGAAACGCGAAAACGAGGAGCGCGTATGCAGCGAGCAGCGGAGAACGATTGGCGTTTTTGGTGGAGCGGCTCATCGGAAGGACCACCGTTTTTCCAGGCGCTCGGTGAAAAAGAGAAGCGAGATGGTTAGCAGGAGAATGGAAACGGAAATCGCGGCGCCCAGCGGCCAATCGTAGGCCGTTCCGAACAGGCTTTGGACGATGTTGGCGATCATGATGCTGGACGGGCCGCCGACGAGGAGCGGCGCGAGAAAATCGCCGAGGGTGAGCAAAAAGGCAAAGGTTGCTCCGGCGAGGAGGCCGGGAAGGGAAAGCGGAAGAATCACGCGGAGGAATGTGGCGCGCGAACCGGCGCCGAGATCGTGGGAGGCTTCGACGAGGTTGCGCGGGATATGTTCGAGCGAAGCGTAGAGCGGAAGAAAGACGAACGGCGTGTAGATGTGCGTGAGCATCAGGACGACAGCGAATGGGCTATAGAGCAAAAAGCTGACGGGCTCTCTGGTGACGTGGATGTACTGCAGAAAGCCGTTGAGGACGCCTTCGGAACCGAGAATGGTTTTCCAGGCGTAACCGCGGACGAGATAGCTGACCCAGAGAGGAACGATCACCAGTTGATAGAGAAGTTCTTTGCGGACTCCGGCGTGGAACGACATGTAGTAGGCGAGCGGGTAGCCGAGGAGCAGCGAGAGCAGCGTGACGCCGGCGGCGATGCGCATGGTGCGGAAGAGAACTTCGAGGTACACGGGATTTTGGAAGAGCTTGCCGTAATTCTGCAGATTCCAATCGTGGGCGATTACGCCGTCGCGCACCAGCCAGAAACTGTGCACGAGCATCAGCATGTAGGGAAGAAGCAGAAAAATCGTCACCCAGAGGAGGGGAGGCGCGGAGACGATCCATTTGTAGGCGCGCGAATACATAGTTAAGTCACTCGCGGACCGGGACGGCATCCGCGGCGGAAAACCAGAACTCGTGCTCGCCGGACAGCGGGCCGCGGGCGGAGATCCGGGCGCGCAGCGAGTGGCCGGCGAGGTCGAGCTCAAGATGCTCGCTGGAACCGGAGAAAATTTGTTGCCTGACCACGGCGCGGAAGCGGACGGCGCCAGATGGCGGCGGAACATCGGCCGACAGATGTATGGACTCGGGCCGCAAAGAAAAGAGAGCGGCGCCGGCGGGCTGGGTGGAGGGCCACTGGAGCGAACCGCAGGTGGCCACGCCATCCTTTATATTGGCGCGCAGGAGGTTGGTTTGGCCGATGAATTCGGCGGTGTAGCTGGTAGCTGGTCGCGCATAGATTTCGCGCGGCGAGGCGACTTGTTCGAGACCGCCGTCC
>Ga0210403_10000095_pt1 | contig 98166 bp, 97 predicted proteins | sample IncBWC19MmetaG_FD_150863 | JGI IMG/M metagenome (GOLD analysis project Ga0210403, IMG submission 150863) | Forest soil microbial communities from Barre Woods Harvard Forest LTER site, Petersham, Massachusetts, United States - Inc-BW-C-19-M | ecosystem: Environmental > Terrestrial > Soil >...
AGCCTCAATACAAATCGCATGCGTTCTTCCACGACGGACCGTTCCTTCCATGGCATGGACACCTCCGTGCTGGACTAGTCCAGCACGGAGGTGTAAACCATGTCTCCGGAACGTTTTGTAAAGGGTGAGTCCGAACGCACATATAGTGTCTATTAGTCTATAGTAACGCCGCGATGTCGATCCAAGGACAAAGAGTTCAGTCCGCTGGAAAAGGGAAGCTGCCCTTTCGCTATAGAAGTGAACCGTGGTTTTTTCGTATCCACTGCTCGACATCTTGATGCAGAGTCCGCGCAATCCCGATCATCTCGTCGACTTCGCGATGGGAGATTCCGCCACCGATGTCGTAACTGCTCACGTTTCTCTTTTTACGGAATGCGTCGAAGGCGCCAATGAACTTGGAGTCTTTCCCCACGGTAAGTTCCAGCGACTGAATGACTCGGTAGTGATGACTTTCGCGGCCAGCGCGGTATCCTGCGGCCGCAAGGGCCGCCGTCGCAGCCTGCAAAGCTGCGTTGTAAGCGATTGCGAACCGCCAATCGTCCGACACATCCTTTGCCTGGCTGTCTTTCAGGTCCCGCGCCACAATTCCGAGCAGATTAGCGATCTCCTGCTTGCTGCTCTTATGCGCGACGAGCCAGCCGTTCTTGACCCAATCGGCGAAACTCACGCTCGTCTCCAATCACGAACAGCTTCTTTTCTTTGGCGACCGCCGACAAAAAGTGATTCTTGGCGGCGAGCTTCTCCCTGAACTCTCGCGGACCGTACACCGTCGGGTTGACCTCCCGACCCAGCTTCGTCTCAATCTGCGTCAACGCAGAAACCACATCGGCGAAACTTACCTCGCCCACGACCATGAGGTCCACGTCGCTCGACGCCTTTTCCTCGCCTCGTGCGATCGAGCCGTACACGAACGCAAGCTTAATCCGATCCTTGAGAGAACTGAGCGCTTCGTGAAGAATGTCTCGTATTCCAGACGTCTTTGCGAGAATGCTTTTGAGCTCGACGAAAATGGGATTCTTACGATTCGCCTGGTAATAGACTTGACGACCACGACGGACATCTTGGATGAGTCCAGCGTCGGTCAATTGTCGCAGTTCGCGCTGGGTTGCCCCTATTCCTGTTCCGGCGCCACGCGAGATTTCGCGCAGATAGAACTGCTCGTCGGCATGGCCGTAAAGAAGGGCGAGGATCGACCTTCGGCTTCCGTTAAAGAGGATATTCGAGAGCGCTCCGGTACGTGTACCCATATTGGGTACAATTGTACCAATATTGGGTACATTCGGGAATATCGAAATGCGACGGGTTCCGAACCCTCGGACTCTTTGCTTCTTGCTGAAGACCAGCCAGCGAGCTGCGGCGAGACGGGTGAAGAATCTCGGACCATTGTCGTCGGAGCCTCAATCCGTCTTCATCGAAACTGGAAATGGTCCCCACTGATCTTCGGTTGTATTGCTCGGGTCACACAACGTGCAGATCTTTCTGCAAGGAAGTCGCAATGTTTTCGACTCTGCGGCGACACGGACACAATCGCCTCACTCACCGGGCAACTTGCCGGCACCGTGGTTCGCGCGACGGGCGTGCCGCATGACCTTTTTGGCGGTGTCGAAGGCAGCGAGGAGATCTTTCAGATTGCCAGACGGTTCGCGAAATTTGTCAGTGCACGGGAGAAATGATGTCCTAGTTTCCCTATTTCGACCATCAGGAGGGCATAGTTCCGGCAGGTCGAGTCCGTTATCCGGTCATGCACTACAATTCTAGGAGCCAAGCGACTTCGATGCCGCTGGTACCTATCGATCCAATCTCTCACGACGCACCGCAAATGCGGTTGCGTTTAGTGCTACTGTGTGTAACCATAGCTTCGTATGGTACACAGGCGATTCTGGCTGAAACTGCTCGAACGCGCATGGAAGGAGCGATCTGTTGTCTGGCTCGCTGGCGTGCGGCGGGTTGGAAAAACCTGCCTTTGTCAGGATCTCTCCGAAGTTGAATACTTCGACTGTGAACTCCCTCGGGTTCGCCGCATGATGCTTGATCCAGAGAGCTTTCTCGACGGTCTGGTCGGCAAGCGCATCGTGTTGGATGAAGTCCATAGGCTGCAGAACCCGTCCGAATTGCTCAAAATTGCAGCCGACCATCATTCACGCACACACATTGTGGCGACTGGTTCTTCGACTCTGGGAGCTTCGAAAAAATTCAGAGACACATTGGCGGGACGGAAGAGGGACCTCTGGCTGGCGCCAATGTGCCTTCTCGACATGGACGACGCGAACCAGACGGACCTAAAGCACCGTTTTCTGCGCGGCGGCCTTCCTCCCTTCTTTCTGCCGGAGAACCACCCAGAACGCGATTTTCAGGAGTGGATGGACGCTTACTGGGCTAAGGATATCCAGGAACTCTTCCGTCTGGAGAGGCGAGATTCGTTCCAGCGATTCACCGAGCTGGTGATGGCACAAAGCGGTGGCATCTTTGACGCCACTCGATTTGCCCGCCCTTGCGAGGTAAGCCGGCCAACCATCACAAACTATCTCCGCGTTCTTGAGGCAACGTTCGTCGCTCATGTCATTCGCCCCTTCAGCACTCGTCGACCCACTGAGATAGTCGCTGCGCCTAAAGTCTATGGCTTCGATACCGGTTTCATTTGCTACTACCGGGGCTGGCAGGACTTGCGTGATGATGACCTTGGGACGTTGTGGGAGCATTTCGTACTAAATGAAATTATGGCGCGCTCGCAGAGCCGAGAAGTGTTCTATTGGCGCGACAAGCGCGGGCACGAGGTGGACTTTGTCATCGCGACCCACCGAAAGAGACCAGTGGCCATCGAGTGCAAATGGTCGGCAAACAATTTCGATCCCACAAATCTTATTGCATTCCGGTACCAACATCCGGAAGGCGACAACCTCGTCCTCGCTCACGATGTGGAGCGTGCCTTCACCCGCAGCTATGGAGACCTAAGAGTGCGCTTTGATGGCATTCGGTCCTTCGCCGATTCGCTTTCCGATCGAATGCCTCGCCCCAACCAATCACCTCCCTCTCATCAATTGGGGCTGTAATTCCCCTCTCCTATTCCATATCGCTAGTTATGTTTTGTCAGCTCGAATTGCGTCTTGGAGACCGTTAATCAGAAGCAATTTGCAACCATTCAATTCCGAAGCGGTTCAAATAATCTATACGTTTAGTCAATCTTCGAAAACTTGGAATTACACGATCTTGAAGAAACCCGACAGGCCCGACAACTGTTGGGTTTCTGGTTACACGATTTTTATGCGGTGTCCTAAGCAGAAGGCCGCAAGTCGCAATAGGGTCACTCCATTACCCAGATTCGGGCGGCGGTTTGGAAAACCACCGGCCTCAGCTTCTCGGCCATCTCTCCGACGTTTGGTTCCTTGTTCGTTTATTCCTACGCTAACGAAAATTGAGAAATCTTTGCAATAAGGGGGATCGGTTGTCTTTTCGCCAGATCAAAGAAATGGGCACCGGCACTTTCAGATCGACGACAGGCAACAATGCAACGCCGGTTGGGCATTGCCATCTTGCAGAATCACTGACCAAGGCGACACCCAACCTGCAGGAGACCAAACTAAGAATCGTGGCATGGTCATCGGCTTCTTGCACAATTCGCGGTGATTTCAATCCCCCGCGGAAACACGCCTGCATCAAGCGGTCGTAGGCGGCGGGGTGCGTGTGGCGAGGAAACCAAACAAAGGGAACACCAGTCAGGTCGGCCAGTCGGAGCCTAGTCTGTTTAGTCAGGGGGTGTCCTTTCGGCACGGCGAGCATCACCTTGTGTTGTGCAACAAGCCGATCTTCCAATTCTTTACCCAATGTGGTCATGTTAACAACGAAACCCGCATCAAGTCTGCCCGACCGAATGGCTTCCACTTGTGCGAGGGACAGCATGGGAACGGGCGTCAATTCAGCGCCCGGCTGTTTCTTTCTGAATCGGCGAAAAAACTCCGGAACGACCCCATGCCAAGAAATACTCTCAACAAATCCCACCCGAAGTGTTCCGGCCTTGCCGCTTGCCACGCGTTCGGCGCGCCGGGTGGCTTCCTGAACTTCCGCCAGAATTCGTCGTGTGTCTTCCAAGAACAACTTTCCTGCCGAGCTTAATTTGACGCCGCGCGGGAGTCGCTCGAACAAGCGAAACCCGATTTCTTTTTCCAGATCCTGAATTTGGCGGGAAAGCGCCGGCTGTGCGATGCGGAGCCGCTCTGCTGCTCGCCCGAAATGCTGCTCTTCCCCGACTCCGACAAAGTAACGCAAATGCCGTAACTCCATATTGATACCTCCAAGGCATCGAAAGTATAGCAACGACGTCTTGGACGTATGAAACCTCATCCAGGACGATAGCCTCGAGATCTTCCGGTGACCAGCCGCCGCCGTAAGGAGGCCTTTCATGAAGGCCCTCGTAGTGAACGCACTCGGTCGTGGCTTCGATCTCGAGGACGTAGAGATCGCTCCGCCGATCGGACGCGAAGCCCTCGTCAACGTGCAAGCCGCCGGGCTGTGTCACACCGATCTGCTTTTCGCCACCCACAATATCGTTCCACTGCCGGCGGTGCTTGGACACGAGGTGGCAGGGATAGTGGCTGAATTGGGGCCGGACGTCGCGCACGTTCGTGTCGGAGATCACGTCGTAGGTTCTCTAGCGCAGTCGTGCGGAGCGTGCGCTCGATGTTTGTCAGGCCGCACTTTCCAGTGCATACATCCGGAATTGACACTGCGTCGACCGTCCGATCCCCCGCGCATAAGCCGCAAAGGAACTGCCTTGTTTCAAGGCTTCGGGCTGGGCGGCTTCGCGGAACGCGCACTCATCCATGAGAACCAACTCGCCGTCGTGCCCAAGGAGCTTCCGTTTCCGCAAGCCGCGCTGCTCGGCTGCGGAGTTGTAACCGGCGCCGGTTCCGTCTTGAACACCGCAAACGTTAAAGCCGGGGACACCGTCGTGATCCTTGGTGCTGGAGGAGTTGGGCTCAATGCCGTGAGCGGCGCGCTCATTGCCGGAGCGTCGAGGATCGTCGTCATCGACATCGAAGCGAAGCGACTCGACGAGGCTCGGCGGTTCGGCGCCACTGACGTCATCGATTCCACGAAAACTAAGCCCATCGAGGCCGTCCGCGATCTCCTTCCAAGGGGAGCCGATCACGTATTCGATTTCGTAGGCCTGAAGGCGGTCGCCGAGCAGGGACTCGCAATGCTCGGAGCCGGCGGTGGACTGTACTTGGTTGGCGTTGCGACACCCGATGTCGAAATCGGCGTGAATATCTTTAGTGCGATTGGCGGGCAAAAACGCGTTCAAGGTGTGAACTTCGGTTCCACTAACGCCAAGCACGACATTCCAATGTACGCGGGCCTGTACCTGCAAGGCCGGATGAACCTGAACGATCTGGTTTCGAAAAAGATTTCGCTGCGCGAAGTGAATGACGGTTACTCAGCCATAAAGGACGGCTCGCTCACGCGCGTCGTCGTCACTTCGTTCTGACGGAGAAAATCATAGAAGGAGATCCACAATGGGAGCTAAGGAAGCAATCGCCAAGACAGACCTGGTCAGGACAATTACTACGCAATACATCGACGGGGAATACGTTGAATCCCACGGCCGCGAAGTTATGGACATCATCAAACCGACCAACGGGCAACTGATCGGCCGCGTCACACTCGGAGATGAGGAAGATACGCGGCGCGCCATCGCCGCGGCTAAGCGCGCATTCGCCACTTTTGGGCGGACGACGAAGGAAGAGCGCGCGAGCTATTTGGGGCAACTGCATGCAGCAGTCTCGGCGCGGGTTGACGATTTAACGGCCGCAATGGTTGAGGAGTATGGCGGCGTGGTTCAGTTCGCCAAGCCTCTGGTGGAGTCGGGAGCCGCTGCTTTCCTGGCCTCCCAGAAAGCGGTGCAAGAGATCCCGTGGACGCAAGGCTGGGGCAAGACGACGGTCACCCTGGAACCGGTGGGCGTGGCGGGCCTAATTACCGCTTGGAACGCGAATGCGCTGTTCATTTGCCTCAAGCTTGCATCGGCCATAGGCGCTGGTTGTACGGTTGTCCTCAAGCCCAGTGAACTCAGCTCGATGCAGACGCAGGTGATGCTCGAATGTCTGCACGCGGCCAAACTCCCCAAGGGTGTCTGCAACGTCGTGACCGGCCGCGGAGATGTAGTGGGTGCCGAGCTCGTGCGGAATCCTGACGTGGCGAAGATTTCGTTCACGGGTTCGGTTGCCGTTGGCCAGGGAATTATGCGCGTTGGCGCAGCAACGATGAAGCGGGTCACGCTCGAACTTGGAGGCAAGTCGCCGACCATTTTGCTGGACGATGCCGCTCTCGACAAAGCGATTCCGGCGGCTCTCGTCTTGGCTTTTATGAACAGCGGACAAGCCTGCGCCGCGGGTACGCGCCTCTTGGTGCCGAAAAGCAAGCTCGAAGAGGTGAAGCGGGGCATACGAACCGCGATGCGAGCCTTTCCTGTCGGCGACCCTGCGGACCCTAAGACCGCCATCGGTCCCATGGTGTCGCAGAAACAGTACGAGCGCGTGCAGTCTTATATCGGCAAGGGCATTGAAGAAGGCGCTGAGGTTCTCGTCGGTGGAGAGGGTCGCCCCGAAGGTTTCGAAGCGGGTTACTTCCTGAAGCCCACGGTGTTTGTCAATGTGCGGAACGACATGGCGATCGCTCAAGAAGAGATTTTCGGTCCCGTTCTGTGTGTCATCGCCTACGACACCGAGGAAGACGCGATCCGGATCGCCAATGACTCCAAATTCGGCCTCCACGCTGCGGTGCTCGGGACTGATCTCAAGCGAGCGCGTCGCGTGGCCTCACACATACGCGCCGGTCGCGTGGTCATCAACGGAATGACCGATGATCCAAAGGCCCCTTGGGGAGGATTCAAGTACTCGGGCGTCGGCCGTGAATACGCCATGTACGGGATTGAGGCGTTTCTCGAAACCCGGGCAATTCTTGAAGCCTAAGGAGCGCAGCTCATGAGCAAACACGTTAGCATTTCTCCCGGCGAAGCCGCCGACCGTCTCGCAATCCGCGAGTTGGTTGAGGCTTACGCGCATTGCGCCGATCGTCGCGATGCGAAAGGGCAGATGTCACTGTTTACTGCGGACACTCATTTCGTGGTGTATATGAATGCCAAAGACCCGAAGCCTTCCCAGGAATTGAACTCCCGCGAGGCGCTCGCTCCGGTGTTCGCGGATCTGAACAAGTATGCCGCTACCATGCACTTCGTTGGACAGAGCACGATTCTCACCCTGACACCCGACAAAGGCACCGGCGAAGCATATTGTCTGGCACATCACCTTACCATCGACGGCGGAAAGAGAAGCCTCATGGTCGCTGCGCTGCGCTATCAAGACACATTCGTGAAGCAAGACGGTGCATGGCTGTTTTCGGAACGGTTACTGTTCGCTGACTGGACCGAAGAGCGTATTCTGTGACGGCAACGACGGACAAGGTGGCTTCGGGTGCGTCGATGAGTGTTCCCACTCTCGCGCAAAAGCGTCTCGTCATGGCGGGGGCGAGTGGAATGGTCGGCCGATACGCCCTTCGCTACGCGCTCGAGAATTCCGCCGTCAAGAGCGTGACGTCGATTGGGCGCAAGAAGCTCGGCCTTTCGGATCCCAAGCTGAAAGAAGTTCTGCATCAAAACTTCGCAGACTGCTCTGCACTGGCGGACACGCTCGCGGATCAAGACGCAGCGGTTTTTTGCCTGGGAGCATACACCGGGGCGGTGGCGGACGCGGAATTCCGCACGATCACCGTAAACTACCCGGTGGAGTTCGCGCGAGTTCTCCGAAGCAGCAGCCCCGGCGCCGCGTTCTCGTTCTTGAGTGGGAATGGCGCGGACCCGACGGGACGAAGTCGGTTGCCTTTCGCACGTTATAAAGGAGAGGCCGAGAACGCACTCCTTTCGGCGGGATTCCCTCACATTTATATCTTCCGGCCAGCGTACATTTACCCCGTGGAACCGCGGAAGGAACCGAACCTCAGCTACCGCCTGTTACGCACGATCTATCCGGCGTTTCGGGTGCTATTCCCTAACCAGGTGATTCGGGCCGACGACCTAGCCCGGGTCATGGTAAGAGCGGCGGTGAGCGAAGCAGGACAGCGCGAGGGCCCGGTTTTCGAGAATCGCGACATCCGAGCCATGGCCATTGGCAACCCGGAAATAAATGCTGATACTGCTCTGACAGAATGAGGGAAAGCCCCCCTCTCCGCCAGTATAAATCTGTAATTTAACATATACATTAATATGCACAGCCATGAATCTGGCCAAAGGCTTCTTTGCTGTTGCAAGGTCATTGCTTACCCATCTGGCTGGGTGCCCGACGCCGAACTGCATGACCTAAAGAACTAGCACTTCGGAGACTCGTGAACGAAGCGCTCGGTCAAAAGTGACAAGCTTCAAACCCGCCACGGTCGCGAATGCCAGAAGATAGGAATCCGCCCACACTTTCGGCGACGAAGTACCGAGTCTGGACTGTCGGCGGAATTCAGGCTCTATTGCCTCGGGTTCGGAGAGGAATGCGACCCTGTCGTCCGCGCAAACCTTGTCCCATAATGCCCAGGCCTCGGTCATTTTTCTCACGTCGTTTCCCATCACAGCTGCCGATGTGAGAAGCCGAAGTACTGTCAACTGCGTGAATCGGCAGAAAAAGAACTTCTCTTCTGGGGACTTTTCAAGCCACTCCCGCACCCTCTCGGAATGAATATGTCGACCCCACAGCAGTGCTAGCCAAACATTGGCATCAAGGAAATTCAATGTGTTCATAGATCTGTTCGTTGGTCAAATCGACTTTCGGCCCATCTGAAGCGATAAGGGGAAACTTGACCCTTTTGGAACGAGGACGCTTGCCCTCGATGAGAGTGACCCGCACGCCCAAAAGGATCAATTCACGGATCGACCGTCCTTGCGCGGCAGCTTGCTCCTTAAGCTTGCGGTAAAGGGAAGCGGGGATATCGACGGTCGTCCGAATGGCTTGCTCTTTCATAGGCCGATTCTCCCACAAATGCCATAAATATGGAACACCACTTTTCAGCGGTCTTTCGCTGGCCTCACCAGCGCAAGAAAAACCACTTGACAAAGTGTCTGTGACACACTATATTAGTGTCTGTAGGACACTACTGGAGGCATCCAATGCTTACGATCCGATTCATGAAAGCCCCTCCCACGACGTACGTTTTGCAATTCAAAAACGGCCAGGTGCGGCGGGAAGGGCCGGGGCTCTCCTTTTTCTATTATGCTCCCACGTCAACGATCGTCACCGTACCTCTGGAGAGCGCCGATGTTCCATTTGCTTTCCAAGAGAGCACGGCGGATTTTCAATCCGTCTCCATACAAGGGCAACTGACTTACCGCGTGTCGGACCCCAAGAAACTCTCCTCGCTTCTGGATTTGAGCGTCAGCCCGTTGGGCGTGTTTCGCTCGGAGGACTATCGAAAACTGCCAGAACGACTGGTTCACACGACGCAAACGCTCATGCGGGCAGAGACGCAAAGACTCTCGCTAGGAGAGGCCTTGACGAAAAGCGGATCGTTGAGCGCTTCGGTTCTAGCTGGTCTGAAATCGTCTGAAGGCGTGGCTCAGCTTGGTGTAGAAATACTAAACCTTTCCTTACTTTCGATCCGTCCGACGCCGGAAATGGCGAAGGCCTTAGAAGCTGAAGCTCGCGAGGCGCTGCAACGCCGTTCTGATGAAGCCATCTATGCTCGGCGAAACAACGCTGTCGAGCAGGAGCGACGAATCAAGGAGAGTGAACTCAACACCGAAATTGCTGTCGAGGAGAAACGGCGACAGATTCGGGAAACGCAAATGGCCGCAGACATAGCCATTGAACAGCAACGTGCTGCTCTGACGGACAAGCGCATCGAAAACGATCGCAAACAGACGGATAGCCGTGCATACGCGCTGGAGGCGACACTCAAGCCCGTGCGCGACATTGACTGGAGAACTTTGATGACGCTTTCCCCGCACGGCGGTGATCCCAAGATGATGATCGCCCTGGCTTTTCAGGAAATGGCGTCAAACGCGCAAAAGATCGGTGAGCTGAATATCTCGCCGGACCTGCTGCAGAGCCTGCTTGCATCCACTACCAGCAACATGGCAATTCCGCCGCAGCAAAAAGGGAAGTAGTCATGCATGAAATTGTGAGCGGCGCAAAACGGCGGGCTGGGTTTGACAAGATCGTCCTGGTGACTCGCAAGACCCGGCTCGCCGAATTGATCGAACGATTCAACACTTTGGCACAAGCAAAGTTCTACATCGAACATGCAGGAGGGAATTTCAAGGAATACCAGCTGGAGGATGAAGCGTACAGACAATCCGCTGACGGTGTCCGCCGCTCGATTGAGCTTGGGTTGAAAGTGCAGGAAATCGATCGAGGACTGGTGCCAACGTTTACGTTTCTGCCAGAAGATCTCGTGGTCGCCTTAGGACAGGATGGGCTTGTCGCCAACACCGCGAAATATGTCGGCAGGCAACCCGTTATCGCTATAAATCCGGACCCCGAAAGATTCGACGGCATCCTCCTTCCCTTCCTTCCCGGCCAAACAGGGCGCGTGCTTCAGGAAGTGCTCTCTGGAAAGTGCCGCATTCGATCCGTTACCTTGGCGGAAGCGTGTCTGAATGATGGCCAGCGTCTGTTGGCGTTCAACGATCTCTTCCTTGGGGCGCAAACTCACGTTTCAGCCCGATACCGGATTCGGTGGGCCAAATCCGAGGAGCCCCAATCATCCAGCGGCGTTCTCGTGTCAACAGGTGCGGGCAGCACAGGCTGGGTTTCGTCGGTATTCAATATGGCGTCCGGCGTTGCAGGCTTGACCGGTGGCCATACCGTGAAGCCGATGCGGCTGGATTGGGAGGACCGGCGTCTGCTATTTGTGGTTCGCGAGCCCTTCATCAGTCGTCATTCCAAGGCAGGTATCGTTGCCGGGATTGTCGAACGCCAACAGGCCTTGGAGCTAGACTCGCTGATGCCATCAGGTGGCGTTATCTTCAGCGATGGAGTTGAGGCGGACTTCCTGCAATTCAATTCAGGGTCCAGTGTAATCGTGAGGGCGGCAGCGGAGACCGCCCAACTTGTCGTGGGGTGAAACGTGGAAAGTTTGCGTGTGACGGTAGACATCGTGATTTTCACTCTGAGAAAGGGTTCGCTTCAGGTGCTCTTGGTCAAACGCGGGGTTCCTCCGTTTGAAGGTCAATATGCCATCCCGGGTGGCTATATCCGCGGAGATGAATCACTCGAAGAGGCAGCACTTAGAGAACTACACGAGGAAACGGGTGTCAGAAATGTGTTTCTCGAACAACTATACACGTTCGGCGACCCCAAGCGAGACCCAAGGGGTCGAGTGATTACAGTCGCCTATTACGCATTGATCGCCTCGGACAAATTGTCGCTGGTTGCAGGCGCGGACGCGGCTGAAGCGCAGTGGTTTCCGGCCAGCAGTCTTCCACCTCTTGCCTTCGATCACAAATCCATTCTGGACTACGGTCTTGAACGCCTTCGCAACAAACTGGAGTACACGACTGTCGGGTTTCAGCTGGTACCCGAGAAATTCACTCTTGGGGAGCTACAAGCTGTGTTTGAGGCAATCCTTGGAAGACAACTCGACAAGCGCAACTTCCGCCGCAAGCTTTCGCTCTTGGGAATCTTGAAGCCCCTGCGCGAATGGCAGAGGACTGGCCGGAAACCAGCTCAATTGTTCCGGTTCGCTGCCGCACGTTTCGAAAAACTGAGGGATAAAGGAATCTTATTCCCATTCTAGAGGGCCTCACACCCTCATGAGCGGCGAGATTCCCGCTCCCTCAAGTCTCCGCAATTGGGACCCTTCGATGCCAAAGCAGCCGCAGTCTCTTGCCTGTACTTTGCTACTACTTTGAGGTTATTTGGCGTCATGTGAAGGCCGCACGAAGACTGGCGAATAGCGCAAATCAGAAACGGGTATTGAAAACAAGAGACATACCAACGCTCACCAACCCGTAGTCTCCCTCTCACCAACGGAGGCTACAATCCCCCCTCTCCGCCATAGCAAAAACACCCAATGTTTATGCGGGTTGCATAGCCGTGCTACTACTTTTTCTGGGTTTTTTCTCATTAAAACAAACGCAACCGTAAATATATCGCTCTCGCGCATCAGTTAAGACTTGCCCTCACAGAAACTCCAAGAGTGCATCCATGGTTTCCTTAGGTCGCTCTTCCATGACCCAATGACGGATCTTGCCGCCTGCAGCACGCAGACACAGACCGATTCTCACCTGCTCCGCCTAACTCAGAAGATCGCGTGTAGCCCGGCCTACTCGGCTTTGGCTTGCCGGTAATAGGAATGTTGGATTCCTTCCTAAAGCATTTCTGCGGGCCGCCGTCCTCGGTGAGGTGAAAGTCGTCCTTGCGGAGGCCGGGAACGGATTGTCCTTGTTTGTTGTGACAACCACGTCCTCCACAACAATACGACTTTCGGCTTTGATAGTAGGGCCCTGAATCGGCGCAGGAACGGGCGGTCCTTGCTCGCGGGATTGAGGGAGATAGAGTCCTGCGAGAAAGAGGAGCGAGGCGGCGGAGAGTAGCGAGGGTGTCATTGTAACTCTACCGAAAGTTTGGCCCCTTTGGGTCGTTGCGAGTTTGTTTATTTTGTTGTATGGTGAGTGTATGGCGCGGATGATCTCGACAACGATTCGCTTGAACAAAGAGGATGTCCGTGCTTTGAAGCGCGCGAGAGCGGCAGGACACTCCGCTTCGGAACTGGTTCGGAAAGGCTTGCGCGTCGTTGCCTCGCGATACTACACCGGTCGCCGACCGCCCACAACTTTACTGTTTGAGTCGACCGACACGAAGCTGGGAGACGAATCCGAACTGTTTCGGGATCTCGAAGATTGAGCGGCCTGATCATCGCCGACACGGGAGGGCTCCTCAAGGCACTCGCCCGCACGCCTGATCACAAACCGACCTTTCCGGAATACCAAACGATTCTGACCACCGCGACCCTCGTGATAGTACCAGCGCTGGTTCTCGCTGAGGTGGACTACTTCCTCAGAGACAATCGGGCGGCCATGCGCAAGCTGATCGCCGAGATCTTCGATCCCGCGACCCGTTACGACTACGAGCTGCCGCTGCCTTCCGATCTTGTTCGCGCGCTCGAATTCGACGCCAAGTTCAAGGAGCTCGATCTTGGATTAGTCGACGGCACGGTAGCCGCGCTTACTGAACGGCGCAAGATCTATCGAGTGCTGACCACCGATCGGCGCGACTTCGCCACAATTCGAGTAGGCCCGCGCTTTTTACGACCGCTCGAGCTCCTGCCGTAGCGACACTGCTCGAGGCCTGAAGTGTAAAAGGACCTTGCCGCGTCCATTCCCAAGAAGCGCTCAAACAAGTCTTGGAATTCGTGAACAACATGCTGAAAGGGCATCCCCGCTTGTGTGTGCCAAAACGTCGGCATACTGTGAGCCGTTGTTGGTCGTGAGTTGCACAATTGGTTGCACAACTGCTGCCGAACAGGAGCACTTTGTCCCGCACAGCGGCCTCCGATCCGAACATAAGCTATTGATCCGAACAACAGGGCGGTGGAACAGGCAATTTGCTAAACCGTTGGAGGGGCCAAAACTCCTACCGGGGGTTCGAATCCCCCCTCTCTGCCATAGCTGAAAAGTGCAATATGCATGCGGGTTTTTGCTTCTTGCTACTACTTTTTCCATATACATTCCGATTTAAATTATAGTTGTGGTAACTATACGAGAATCTCCGAAATGACACGCTCTGGAAAAACCTGAGCCGCTCTGAGAGCCGTCGGGTTCCTGTTTGTAGAATCGGAAGAGTTTTTCATCGATCTGGAGACGACAAATCATGAGCGAGACCTCCGAGGAGCTGGTTTATCTCTTTTGAAGCCAGTTGATCTGGCTGGCTTCCGGGAGCAAGTTCAACGATTTGCACCCTGATCATAGAGGAAAGTGTTGTCACTGCCGCGGCGGTTGCGGACTTCCCCGCTTCATCAGCGTCAAGCATGAGGATGACTTGATCGAAGTGGGATCCGATCAATTCGGCTTGGCGGTCGGATAGCTTCGAGCCCATGAGGGCGGCCACATTGGGATGCCCGGCCTGATGGATTTTGAAAGTGTCGAAGAAGCCTTCGACGAGGATGAGCGTGCAGTCTCGCGATTGGATGGCTCGGTGAAGATTGAACAGCACATGAGATTTGCGGAAGCCTGCGGGAAGGCGGTATTTGGGCTCCGTCTGGCCGATTGCGCGACCCGAGTAGGCGACAAGGTCGCCGTGTTCGTTGTGGATTGGGATCACAACCCGCCCACGAAGAAACCCGTTGCCGTCGTAGTAGCCAACGCCGAAATACCGAGCTGTCTGTTCACTTAGTCCACGCGATATGACGTAAGAATGTTGGTGGTCGATGTTGCGCAAGGTAAACGATAGTGGCCGATTTTCTGGCGTGTCAGGGACCGGCTCTTTGTTCCCGGGTGTGGTGAGAGGGAGAAGATGTTCTGTCAGCGAACGATCGAGGCGCAGAGCGGCCTCCCGGAGCGAGCAGCGTTCCATTTCGGCGACGAAGTCGAAGACGTTCCCGCCTACGCGGCCCGAACGAGCGGCGATGCACGAAGCGGACTGACAGGACCAGGCGTTCCGAGCGAAACTGACCGAGAAGCTGTCATTGCTTCTGCTGGAAGAGTGGGTAGGGAGAGGGCATTTTCCACGGAACTCGTCCGCACCAACGCGCCGAAGACGAACGTCATAGTGCGAAAGTACCGTCTCCATGGAGACTTTCGCTTTCACGCTTTTGAAATCAACCCATTCCGCTGGCATCATTTCATTTCCTTTGTCGGCTCGATCGGAACGAGTCCGTTTTGAAGCTGTCGGGGAGTGGGACCTGCCGGAGTCGGAACGTCTGTAAGCTGTGCGAGGAGCTTTTCGAAAGCGTTCACACCATCCTCGCAGCCTCACATGCCGTTCCTCCTAGAGAGTTCTATGCGGCCCGGTCAGGCCGAACCAACTGGCGGCAAAAGGAAGAGCAAACCGCCCGGTTCTATTCCACGTAACATACACGTCGGAATCTGAACGATTCTGGTCGCGAAGCCAGTTCTGAAACTCCGGGGCCACAAGGGTCTCGACGTTGGCAATACGCTGGGGCGTTTGGCCGCGATGCCGGTTCACGAGAAGAACCGCCACATGGTCTTCCGGTTCGTGGAGCGCGAGCATATATTCCGAGGCAGATAGCGGTCTCGACTGAAATTGGACATCCAGTTTCACTGACGATCTTCTTTCGCGTACACTGGCGTGAAATCGAAGTGATCCGCATCCGGGTTGTAGCCATGCAGTTCCAAGACTTCAGAAATGAAGCGTTTCCCCGGCCTGCGTTCGACATTCACAAGAACCTCGATGGAGTCGGCAACGTTCGTCTTGATTGCGGAGTAAGGGAGTTCCACACCACTCTGCAGGACGCAACTCGTGAACCGCGCGAGACCTTGCTTCGCTGAATTTGCATGGATTGTCGAGAGCGTGCCGGCGTGGCCGGTATTCAAGAGTTGCAAGAGATCGAATGCCTCCCCGGACCGGACCTCGCCCAGGATGATTCGGTCGGGGCGGTGACGAAGCGAGGCCTTGAGAAGATCGCGGATCGATACGGCTGGGACCCCGCTTTGCTCGCGGCGCGCTTCGAACCGGACGAGATTCGTCTGGAGCAGGTGCAGTTCCGCAGTGTCTTCGATGAGGACGATCCGCTCGTCCTCGGGAATGAATCTCGCAAGCGCCGCGGCGAGCGTGGACTTTCCAGTGCCGGTGCCGCCGCAGATCAAGAGCGACTTCTTCCGCAAGACATAGTCTTCGAGACGGTTGGCAAGCTGGCGGTCAAGCGTTCCGATCCGAATGAGATCCTCGATTTCGAAGTGCCGTGAGTTGAACTTGACGGCGGCGATGGCCATGCCTACGCCGAAGAGAACGCCGGCAAGGACACGCTTCGAGCCGCCTTCGCCAAAGGCGAACGTGAGTCCGGAGACGACAATCGCGACGAGCGAAAGCCCGCGCGCGATGGTGCTGGTGAACGCTTGCTGGAGAACGCCCACGGCGTTTTCCCAGGGAGAAGTGCCGGCTGCCTGAGCGAGGGCCGATGTGGCGGGGAAAAGACCCAAAAGAAATGCCAACCCGACTCGAGCGGAATGCCGCCAACGATGAATTGCAATCCAGCATATTTTCATTTCGAGACCTCGCAGACAGATTTGAACGGCAGAAAGATACGAAGAAAGTCCACGCGACCCGATATATGCTGGGAATCGCAGCTGGAACGCACTGGTCCGAAGACACGCTAGGCTTGCCGCCGGAACCTCGCCCGTTGCGTCTTGACGCTACGAGTTTTCGCGTGAACTTCCCTCTATCTACCTATTCAGTGTTTGCGAAGAAAAATGTGTCGCAAGAACATAAGAATATTTGGAGGGAATCGCGGTCCACGCCTGGATGTCTGCACATCAGGACAAACCTCCTGCCTCTGTTGATTGCTGATCAACAACACAGGGAACATCGCCGGTGTTGACCTGTGCGAAGAATCCGCTCATGCTGCATTCATACCCGGGGACCAACACAATCCGGAGGACTTGACGGTGTTCCACAGGCAATGGTTCCTCGCGAACCTAGCTCAGCTCATTTTGACGGTGCTTCTCATCCATCCATTTCCACTCGACTTTTCAGCAGCGACCTGCACAGGTGCCGACCCCTGCCACGCGTGCAAGAATTGCAAGTATTGCAAGCATTGCGCGAAGGACGGGGGAAAGTGCGGTGTCTGCAAATAGGCAGTTCATCGGGACGCGGAGGCCAGAATGAGAACAACTAGGACACTGTTGTTGCTGCTGATCGGCACAGTGCTTGTGTCGCCGATTCAAGCGCAGAAGAAATTAACCGCGAATGAAGCCAAAGAACATTTCGGTGAGACCGCAACCGTCTGCGGGGCAGTAGTCAGTGCACGGTATGCAGATTCGACGAAGGGACAGCCAACATTCCTGAATCTCGACAAGCCATATCCAAGTCAGGTCTTCACAGTCGTGATTTGGGGAGACAATCGGAGCAAGTTTGGAAAGCCTGAAAACGATTACAACGGGAAGCGCATTTGCGTCACCGGTAAAATCACGGCGTACGCGGGGTTGCCGGAGATTGTCGCGGAAGATCCAAAACAGCTGCGCGTCGAGACAGAGAAGTAGTTGCGTGCCAGGTTACAAAGCCGCTTCCGAACAGCGCCCTCGGGCCTCCCGCCGAAAGGCCCAATCGCAACTTCAATCCGCAGGTTCGCCAGCTGCTGCGATGGTGACCGAGGTCGCAAACAGCAAGACGTTGCTGGCCACGTTGAGTAGTCCTTTATCGGAAGCCAACGCTTGAACAGGGATCGTTTGGACGACGGCCGAGAATTGTTTCGTGGCACAAGAAGCCCTTATCACGACGCCGTGATCATCCTTCGCCAAATCCAGATGCTGGCTGCACTCTCGGGCGAGCAGGGACACTAAGGGTTCAATGTCTGCGCCGGAGAGCGTGTAGGTTATTTCGACAAGCCGCTTCTTGTAGAAAATAGCGTATGCACCAAAAGGATACCGAGGGTTTGACTCGCTCAGTAGCCCAAATCCGCCAAACGTTACGCCACTCGAGAGGCTGCAATGGATCCAAAGAAACCATTTCTCTTTGGGTTCGCCTTCAGACCACACCCCATGCACTCGGCGGCAATCCGCCTCTGGGTGGACTGACCTGAACAGCTTAAGCGTTTCGCCAAGTCGGTCCGCACGCAACCCATCTGGCGCTCGTTTAGGAATCGGATTGCAAAATACGCTTGCCGGTAACAGCAATAGCGCGCAAGTCCAAAGAGCAATTGGGACGGCCATGAATCGTCTTTTCCAACCGTATAAAATGTTCCCTCACAATCTCATCGCCATCAGGATAAGGCTAGAAAAAGAGAAAGAAACCCGAGATCGTTGCTGAACATTCCCCAGTGCAATTGCGGGACCGTTTTGCGAGGTTGTACAGGGAACCCGTCATTGACGGGCTTCCGGAGAATAACCGACAACGGAATTCACTCTGAAAGAGCGGCCTGTTCCAGACTGGAACGAACGCATCGGTTGAGATGCTCGCGATGGTGCGAGGCGACCTGGAAGGGCGACAGTGAGGGCCGTCGACGATGTCCGCGGGTGATTCGCCCGCCTTTCGGATGGAATTAACAGCCGAGTTAAGGGTTAAGGGAAGTACGGGAATGTCCGTGGCATTGTCGATTCCTAAGGCCGCGTGCGAATCCATCCACAGCACTAGACCTATCGCTGCGGGGCAACGTGAACTATGCCCCCTGAGGCGGGGTCCTGGACGGGAATCAAAACGTCAAAGAATGAATTGCCCGAGTGAGTGTTTCCGACGGTGCCGGACAGCTTCAAAATCCCGACGGGTGCTTCCGTGAGGTCGTTGCCCTGAACGCTATTGTTGTTCCCCTCGATCAGGACGGCGGCTTGACTGCTATTGGTAACGTGATTTCGACTGGCAAGATTGTTGTCACCGGCCAAATCAATTCCAAAAAGAATCAGAGAATTAGAGATGTTGTTGGACTCGACCCTGGCGTTCTTTCCTCCGGCAAATACGCCGACCTGGTTTGTGGTCACGGAGTTGCGCTCAATGCGCACGTCATCGGATTCGAAGACAAGTATGCCGGTGGCGTTAAATGCGCAGCTTAGAAGAGAAAGGCAGGGAGACCACACGTTGCCAGTGACGGTATTCCGTATCACAACGCCCTTCGCGCCGAAACCGATTTGAATGCCATTTTGCGCGGCACCGTTCGTGGGGCCAAGGCCAGTGACAACGTTGTCGGCGATGGTCACTTCGGTGCCCAATTCGTTGCCGGTGATACCGTTCTTCTGATAGTCGTGGACGCTGTTGTCGTCGATGCTGACTTTGGAGGCTTCGCCGCCCAGACTCTGGACAACGATGCCATCACCGCTCTGACAGCCGTTCAGAGAAGCGGACAGTTTCGTATTTCGCACCGCGTTGTGTTCGATACGGCCGGATGAATTCTGGTAGAGGATGCCGATGAGATCCGGAGAGCACTCCGTTATTCCGTTGGAAGTGGTGTCTACGATGAGACCTTCGACTCCGACATTCGCAGCATTCTTGACGAGAATAGCGGCAGCGATTGGAGCACCGGAAGAACCGGTGGTGTTTGCCACCATATTGCTGGGCATCACGATGGCGCCATTCTCCCCTTCGATGCTCAATGATTTGGTGATGGAGAGCTGCTCTGGGTATGTGCCGGGACAAACGCGGATCAGACTGCCGGGGTTTGCAGCGTTGATGGCGTCTTGAATCGACGTAAAAGCCGCGGTGGGGCATTGAACCCTGTCGTCATCGACGAGCAAATCAGGCTTGCGGTCATGATCCTGAGTCGCACCGATACGCGGGATCGCCAGAGAGACACAGAGCAAAAGAAATGTCTTTTTCATTGTAATTCTCCTGCCGGAACTTTGAGGCGCAGAACTCCGGGGGCGGGATTTCGAGGAGCACGAGCATATAGCACAGCGTTGGAAAGACGGTTGGCGAGCCAGTGAAACATTGAATTGTCCTTCGAGGGAAGAAGCAAGATGTCTTGCTGCCCGGGTAACGCCAGTGCAATTTGTCTTCTCATGGGATCAATGGTGGACTTCGCGGAGACAGTCGCGATCAAACTCATAGAGGCAAGCAAGACGGCCCGACTTGCAGAGTTTCTCGTGCAGCCTGTCAGCGACCGTCTCTAAGTGACGCAGCAGAGAGGCTTCGTCTCTAGGTGGTCTCCGCAGAATGACAACGACAACCTCATTCGATTCGCCGTTCGCTTCGTGAATGTACCAGAATCCAGCCGACATCAACTCGGTCTTAGCCGCCGCATGCTTGGCGGGGTAGGCAATCGGTCTGTCGCCCAGGACGAGATGAAAATTGATTCCATCTGAGCGAGAAACGATTGGTCCCCGCTCATTCGGCCCTTCCACCAGGACGAGCCGTCCATGAGCCAGACAGTGGGGGCATAAATTGAAATTTCTCAAACACGGCCCTTGCGGGCGAGAAGCGTTGTTCCGGGCACTCGCTAAACCAACGGTATGCTTGCTTGAACTAAATCGTCGGGTAAGAGAGAGCATAACGGCTCCTGGAGAAGGGCGTCCGCAGCCGTGGGTTTATCTCCTGGCTTCCCTCTCGGAGGCAGGTGGAATATGCCGGAACGCCCTTCCGAGGCCAAACTTATACATACTCACAGTAAACGTGTCAAGCAAATAAAATAAAGTATTGGTATACTCTTGCAGTGTTAATCATATTGACAAATTACCGTCCTTGGGTGAAAGTACTGTGCACGGAACCGGCTTTGTCGCCGCAGCGAAGCCGGAGTGAGCCGAAGGATCGATGCGAAATCTAATACGAGGTTTTCATAGGTATCTGTAAATTTGTGATCATGAAGAGCTGAGTCCCCGAACATGCTCAAACGGAGGCCAGTCTGACCGACGGCGCTCGTGATTTGGACCAACAGGATTTGGCTCCCAGCGACTCTGGAAATATCGGTCCCTCCGTCGCAGGTGCCTCAGAGTCTTCCATGATTGGAATCGCCATCTGCGATTCGCAGTTGCGATACGTCAGTGTCAACAATGCTTTGGCGGCGATGAACGGAATCCCGGCGGAAGCTCATACCGGAAAAACGGTGCGCGACGTTATCGGGCCGGTTGCCTCAACGGTTGAGCTTATGCTGGGTTCCGTGCTGGCTACTGGTCAGAGCATACTGAACGTCGAGATCATAGCTAAGCTGCCTACCAGAAACGAGGAGGGGCATTGGATCGAAAACTATTTTCCAGTTCGCGATTCTGCTGGCAGTGTAAAGCAAGTCGGAGTGCTTGTTGTTGAAATTACGGAGCTGAGAAAACTGGAGAACTCCATTCTCACTCTCATGGGCAATACGCCTCACACGAGGAGTGAATTCACGTATCTTGGAAAGCCTTATGGATTAGAAAAGGAAAGCGTCGAATGGTGGAGAGGGTCGATTGAGATGGTAGAACGCTCCGTGCGAGAGCTGCTCAAGAATCCTCAAAAGCTCCGTCCACCCGCCCAAATCTCTAATATAGGAGGCGTGATCACCGAGCAGCGAGTCCGCCTGCCCCACGCTCACTCGGCCTTCCCCCATGAGCGTTTCGGACAAAACCCTGGCTCACGTCGGTTCGGAAATGACGGTACAAAGCCCTTATCACCAAGGGAGATCGAAATCGTCCAATTGCTGGCAAGGGGGAAGAGCAACAAAGAGATTTCGGCAGCTCTCGGGATCAGCGTGAAGACGGTAGAATCTCACAGAGCTAAAATCCTGCTAAAACTGAACACACACTCCGCAAGCGATCTCGTGCTTTACGCGGTTCGCCGAGGAATCGTCAAGCCATAGCACACCGGGTCAATCCCCTTAAGGTATTCTCTCTAGAGAAACAGCCGGATTGTAAATCAGTGTATCAGTATGCAACAGTACGCTTGATTCTACATTCGTGGCTGAAACACCGTTCGGAGTCTCAAACAAGTGTCAGAAGAGAGGTCCCAGCCTCCTATGCTCGTGGAAAAACCACTCCCCCGGATCACTCTGTCCAGGGCATGAGGCCAGAAAGGAATGCCAGGTGACCCGAAACATCGAGGAGAATGACTCAAGCGAAGGGAAACAAGCACCAGAGCAAGACGGGAGGGCAGGCCAAGAATCTTCCGGGTCGATGTTGCTGTGCAGCAAGACTCAGTTGTGTCCGTCTTGTTCAACCCTCACTCGAAATGCCCTGGGCAAGAGAGAATGTGAAGTTGTTCGACACTTGGCGGAGGGAAAGAGTAACAAGGAAATAGCTCCGCTCATGAGCATAACCGTTGCGACAGTCGAAACCTACCGGGCTCGGATCATGATGAAACTCGGCATTCACTCGGTTGGGCAACTGATCCGCTATGCGGTGCAAAACAAACTGGTTCAGTTCTAGAAGAGAAGGAGTAACGGCATCATCGCCCTGTTCGCGAGCGCCTTCCGAAATAATAGGCAACGGTGGCCGTTGTCCTGATGTTGTTCTGACCTCGGATCGACAGCGCAGCGTCGAAATACCCGGTTCGTAGATACTCCACGCCGGTACGAACGGTCATCGAATCCGTAACCCAGTATTCAGCGCCGCCACCAACAGCCCAAGAAAACCTATTCGCCCATCCTCCATCGCGAAACCCGCCGCCATTCAGAAAAATGGGACCAGTGACTCTGCCGCCGCCCGCAAGCGCCTGAATGTAGGTATTGAAATGACGCCGAGCCGTGGGAGAGAAGACAGGGCCTACCATGTAGGTCAATACATCACTGTGACGGCCCGTTCCGAGCACATTGGCAGCTCGCGCATACTCCAAATCAGCTCTAATAGCGAAGTGAGAATGGACGGCTACCGATATGGTGGCGTTCGCACCATTTAGTCCTACTTGATTGGTAGAACCATCGAAGCGACGTATGTAGGAATATCCCAGCCCGAGATCAAACGGTCGCCCCGTCGCGGTGGCCACCGGCGATTGCGCCGAAACCTGGGTGACGCACGCCGTCAAACCGAGAACCATCGCGAGAAAGCTGCGCGTGGAAGGATGCATCAGCGCCCTTTGTTCTGGGCCGCTTCGCTTTTGTCGATCTTGTCCGGGTCCCGTGTGAACTTGATCGCGGGGCCAAACTGAACTTGAGCCATTCTTCCCGTCTTGTGCCAGGACACGAAAGGCCGGATGTCTTTGAAGCCGGCGTTGATGGCCATCTCTGATATTTCTGTAATCGCGGAGAGAGGAAGCCTGTCATCGACAAGTGCGATGATTTGGCAGTCCCCGCCCTTCTGAAGCTTCAGACCGGCGAGCACGTAGTTGGCATCGCCTTTCTTCTTGTATTCGTACGATTCGACCTCAAAAAGAAATCCATTGTCGGCCTTGCGCACGTTGACCACAATCTGTTCAGGTCTGTTGACTGGCTGAGTTTGCTTCTTGTTTGTGGAATCTGCCGCAAGGGCGCCCGCAGCAAATAGGCAACCCGTCGAAACGAGCAACACTGTCCTACTCGACCTTGTCATATAAATCTCCTCTTTCTCTGTTTTCGATTCGCACCGCGATATGAACTTTTGTAACCTCAAAACTTAAAGACGATAGCAAGACTCTTGTTGGTCGAAGAATTCGGTGTGGCCTTCGGACCGCTGCGTCCCAGGGCAAAAGCCTGAGAAGCCTCATATACGTGCAAGGTCGTTCCAGCCCACAAGACCCCAAACGCCCAGTTCCCAGAGCCACTCTTTTTCAGCTGGGCACACAATAAATAGTTGGCGAAGGTCAACGGCACGCCAACGCCATAGGCGAGTGGTCGGCTAGGATTCTTGCCGAACAGTGGATTCCCCTCGGTGCAGGTGTGAACACGAAGGCACGCCTGGGTTCCTTCGATGTCTGCAACTGTCGCGGCGAGATTGATTAGACCCCCAGCCAGCAACATGGGATTCCGCATGGCCTTCCACAGGGTTTGGTCGTGCTCGGTCATGTGTGCCGGGTCGCTAAAATACAGTCGTCCCCCCAAGAGGGCGCACGGCTTTCCGACTCCTGCGGGACAGGGCGCTGGGCCGTCCTGGAGGTTTGGAAGAACCGGTATCGGTGCTTCGGGCAAGATTCGCTCCCCTCCCTGGTCTGGAAGACGAAGAAGGGAAGACTCGGCTCGCAGGGAGGAAAAGTGAGTCAGGGGCAATTCATCGAGAGCCACGAAGGACTGCGCTAGAGAGATCGCCGCCGAGAAGAGTATGCCCAGGATAGTCATGAGCACTCTGTTCATAAATCCTCCGTCAGAATACGAATTCAAACCGGCGCTTGGGCACACGGAGTGCATTTGGCGGACCAACTGTTTTCTGTGGGAGTCTCTTCTCGGAAAGAACTTAGAATCATTCCGGTATGCAAGTGAGCAGGTGGATATCCGCCAATCGAAGGTGATTCGCGGGTTCCCATCCTGAAACAGTTCCCGGAATGGCGATCTGTTTTGGGAATCCTCAGCTGGCTTGGATACCGGGCCTGCCGATTCGCGATGCCTTAGGACTCACGTTCAGCGATCGCGGCGACGTCTGCATTTGCATTACACAATGAAGAGACTTTCCATTCCCATGAAAAGTTAATAAGAAGGGTTGCGAAGCATTCTTGCTTCGAGTTACGGCGATCCACTGCGAGGCATCATGGCCACCCAGCCCGAGACAATAAATAGGATTGCCCACTCTGATGTCCGCACTTTGCACGCGGTCGAGCACATTCGCCGCATGCGGGGTGGCTCCCAGTCACATCTCATGCGTTGCTCGGACGGAAACTACTACGTCGTTAAATTCCAAAATAATCCGCAGCACCGCCGCGTTCTCGTGAATGAGCTTCTGGGAACCCGTTTAGCGGCTCGCCTGAAGCTTCCGACAACACCGACTGCAGTCATTGAAGTTCGAGAGGATTTAATTCTGCTCACGCAGGACCTGTGCATAGAGATGTCACTTTCTCGCGTCCCTTGCCTGCCTGGGCTTCAGTTCGGGTCCTCCTACATTGGCGATCCCCACCATCTGAGCATGCTTGATATCGCGTCGGACAAACACATCTTGGACGCGGCTAATCTGCGTGATTTTGTTGGGATGCTCGTCTTTGATTTATGGACGGGCAACACCGACGGCAGGCAAGTCATCTTTCGTCGCCCTAACGTCGGTGCACCGCATCAGGCGTGGATGATCGACCAGGGCTTCTGCTTCAATGCCGGAGAATGGAATTTCCCTGATACACCGCGAAGGAGTATGTACCTTCGCAAAGCCGTCTACGAACAAGTTCAGGGAATCGAGGCGTTCGAGCCTTGGCTGTGGGTCCTGGAATCCGAGGTCAGTAAGCGGTTGCTCTGGGACATCGCCAAAGCTATTCCGCCGGAATGGCACGACTATGATACGTCCGCTCTGAGGGGCCTTCTTGAGAAACTCGATTCTCGAAGAACAGCCGTTAGAAAACTTCTGCGTAGGCTGAAGGAAACCATTCCAGAAGTCTTCCCAAATTGGCGCGATACCCCCGGGAAGAGTACTTCCTTTTCTGCACCACCGCCGCCTTTATTGAAACCTCTTCTGCCACAGGTCTTAACCCGGGAGGGCTGATAATGCCGAATCGCCGCATAAGAAAGCAGGTTAAAAGGACACACCGAAGTTCGACTGTAAATGACTCTCTAAGCGAGGAAACGCAAAAAACGCAAGAAACGCAGTTCATCAACAGTACCATGCGAACGCTGGATTTTGGTCGTTAGCCCCAAAGAAACACGTGCGCTGCGCGTCGGTCCGCTATTCAATCGCGCAATCGCCCATTGGGACGGCACAGATCAACATCGTCGCTTGGAACAAATGGGCGGACGATTGTGTCGCTCACGAATCCATTTCGGCACGATTTTCCGCGATGGCTCGCATATTTGTTCATTTTGGTGCGCCCTCTGACGCAAATCTCGCTAAATCCTTTGCGCACAGTACTCCCGTTGTGGATAAGCGCATGCAACTCGTGAGTACCGACTCGTTCAGTCGAACTGGTGTCTCATGGTTCTGCGCAAAGGCTTTCCGGTCTTAATCGCGTGTTTCTGCCTGCCGGCCATCGCGGCGGCCCAAAAAGCCTTTCCGAGCCCATCGGCAATCCCGCCTGATTCCACAGCGGAACACACTCAGGATTTTAGCGAGATCGTCGTTCCGATTACGTCGCTGAAGATTACTCCCTCGGTCAAGCTTGGTATTACGGGGAAACCTGGCCCTAAGCTCGACATCGACGCTAGCTTCGGTACGGGCTTTTGCCTGGATGCTGAGTGCCGCTTCATCGGAACCAACTATCACGTAGCGATGACCACGCGGGCTGGCAAGATCAAACGTGAAAAGATTATCCAACGATATTTTGCCACGGGTCCTGACGACAAAGGCGCTACCGCGAACGACCTCCTGAATGGGAGCGTGCTTCCGTACGCCAAGAATCGGGACCTTGCCATTTTTGAGTTACGACGCTCGCTACCCCAACATCATGGTCTTACGTACAGTCTCGATGAGCTGGAAGTTGGCCAGGAAGTAGACATCTACGGTTACCCCTATGAAACCATCAATCCCATACGCAAACTGACCCGGTTTCCAGCCATATTCAAAGGCTCGACCAAATCAGGTCTCCTTGCTTTTGACTACCAGCGGTCTTCCGACAAACCAATTCGCGTAAGGGGGGCAAGCGGTGGCATCGTCGTTGACAGGAAAACCGAAGAGATTGTGGGCATTCTGAGCGAGAGCAATGAAACGACGGCGATAGCTGTGCCAGTACAAACCCTGGTTGACTTCGTTAGCAAAGTGCAGCCCCTCGTGGCACGGAACATATTCCCCGCTACCATCTCGCCGTTCTCGGCCGACATTTATCCCAAATTCGCTCCGCACCCCGACCACTATCCAAAATTCGTACCAGTGCGTATCGATGGGCTACAGCATCGGCCAGAGGAACCTGCCGAAGTCAAACTGCTACGGAGCAGAGCCCAGCTTCTGGCGGACAGCATGCGGAATTTCATTGCGGTGCAGAGTTTCGAATGGGGATCAGGGGACAAGGAACCATCTGCTCATACAGAGTTTGAACTCCGGGTAATCGACGGAGTGCAACGATTCCGCAGGTATCCCGGGGGCAAGGACCAATTAGTGGAAGTACCTCGCCCGCGTCTGAGTGCTTCGGCAAATGCCTCTGATGAATGGTCAACGCTGCCGAAACTGGTTGGTACGGAATGGCGATTAAAAGTTCGTCAAGCCCCCGACGTAGTTGTGAACCAGCGACGGATGAAGGTCTTTCAATACTACGCCAGCGTCGAGGATAACCTTTGTCCATTTGAACCTATCGAAGATTATGGCTTCTTTACAATCAGCAAGGTTGTCGCCGTCGCATGCTACGGGGAGGTTTGGACGGACGAGGACACGAACATACTCCGAATGTCGGAGATTTTAGAGCTTTCTGACAAATTGAAAGCTTATCGAGGTTGGGAGGACTATCAAATTGTCCTCACGTACGGCTGGCTCCGAGCGAATGGGCCTCGGCTCGTCCCACTAACCATTTTTACAGAGGGTCGCAACGGGAAGCACGTCTACTGGTGTCGCGGCCAGTTCACGGACTATCAGGTATTCGACAGTCGAGTGAGGATCATACCGAATTAACGAGTCCCGGATTTCCAGCGTGGTTCCAGCCCCAGTCGCCCGCGAAGACCCGCGCCATCGATCTTTGGAGTCACAGTGCGAGCTTCCTTCGAGCCTCGCAGGACCGGGCACAGCCAGATGTCGCCGTTCGCAACTTATCACTAAGATTTGCGATTGAACTCGAATTTCTTGGGAACCTGGCCGACGAGAATCGGCCTTGTATCGGTCAGAAGGAATTCCCATGAATGTTCGAACGGTCTCTGGTCTGGCAATACTCGGAGCCATTTTCCTCGCACCTGTCGCAAGTGCGCAAACCGATCCGCCGGACTCCAGCCCAATACTCGCTGCGCTTTTGCCTGAAGCAAAGCGAACCGATTCGAATCTCATATCACCGGTGCGTCCCGCTGAGGCGGACCCATTTCAGTCAAGGCCCAAATCACCCGTGCGCTTTTCAAAAGCCCGGTTCGTGCTTTTCAGCGTCTCGGTCTATGGCGCGGCTTTGGCCGACATGCATCAAACAATGGAAGTAAGAAATTTTCCTTGGTGGTATGAGACAGACCCGCTTGCCAGACCCTTTGCGCACCTGCCCGCACCCGCCTACTACGCCACCGGACTGGCAATGGCCACTGGAATCAACTGGCTTAGTTGGAAGATGGCTCACTCGCGTCGCTGGCACAAGCTCTCACCCCTTCCGCAGTTGCTCTCTATCAGCGGCAACGTGTACGGCCTCCATTCCAATCTCCATTGATGGCTGCCCGGATTCCGTTCACGGATGATTTGTGTTGCCGAACTGGAAAACCTTGCGACGCTCACGACGTGCGGAGATGCGGGCTTCGACCGAGCACTTTAGGTGCGGCCCGCCCAAGACTTAGCCTGAAGTTTCTAAATCTGCTGTGATTGAATGTACCGGCGACAGTTCCGCTAGCAAGAAAGTAATCCAAGTACGAGCGGCCAACCACCGCCCAGGTCGAAAGCCGCGCCAGCGGGTCGCTCGAACCTGTCGTGAAACGGATGGGGCAGGAAGAAATAGAATGGAGTTCCCTCCTTTCCTTGCTTTCCATCTAAATTCGGACCGGCCCCGAGAAAGTGCGCGCAAGTGCATGAGCGAGCCCGGCTCGAATTCCGGGTCCGCACACCGTGTGTCTCTCAAGCGTTAGCGAGCGAGACGACGCAACTTGGCGAGAAGCCGTTTCAGCCGCTGCCGGACTGCATTCGAGGAGTACGGGGCCGAGGGAGATGCCCCGTTTTCGTTTCCTCCCTCAAGCTTGAATTGGATCAAGAGGTCCAGTTCGGCGTCCGTGAGAAGTCCCTTCGTCGCGCATCGATGCAGAAAATGACGGAGCAGAGCGTACTGTTCGAACGGGTCATCCACGGCCAACGCCCCGGGATCTTCGCCGGTCGTGTGGTTCGTTTCTCCATTCCGGCCGCCTTCGCGGTTGGCCCACTCAAACATCTGCCGTTTCACTGCGCGTGAAATTGCGAAGGCAAAGTGCGTCTGCCGGCTGCGTAGTTCTTTGGAACGAAGAAATTGCAGCAGGATACTCAGCGTCTGCTGTGTGACATCTTCCTGCGAGAGCCGCGGATGTTGCTTGGCCACGCGGCGGATGGCGCGATGCAGCATCGGGAGAAAGGCGAGAACGAGGAGGCTCTCGATGAAGGCGGGGCTAGACGCGCGAGCCGCGAGGATCTCGCGTAGCAGCTCATCGGACTGAGTGTCCGCATGGGAGGTCCTCAGATGCAAGAGCAAACCCGAAACCGATGAATACAGGTGCAAAGAGGGCCAAGCGGGAAGCAATTCACGAAACGAGGTCGCTTCAGCAAGGGATAAGTCCGAAAACAGACGCGCTTCGATCTTGCAGAGCGTGCAAACGCACGTGGTTCCCAGGGGCATGGGCGTACTCCCCTCACACCCGGTGACAGACCGGGTCGACTGCAGAGAGCGGGGACGTGCTCTCGACCACTTCCAAACGGCAAAAGAAAGAGCACAGGTTTCGTGGATAAACCGGTGCTGGATCGCCACTGACCGAAAAGGGCCAGCAGAGGAGGCGTATCCTCTGCAATCCAGCCGATCGGAAGTGCGGATTATTTTTCTTGACAGGAATGCAGGACGAAAGAAAAGGCCCTCCGGCGCAAGCCGGAGGGCCTTCCTATATCGCCGTCGTTCGCCGGTGTACCTCTCGATGATGCGGGGAAGGTTCCATAACAAGGCGCGTTCTCAAGGAGGGGACGTAAGCCGAGCATTCCCGCGCTACCGAATACACGTTGCCAGCGGGATGCTCCGGTCAGCTGCTGCCGGCGTCCGCCTCCTTTTCACCGGCAATTCTCATGGCCACACCCGTCACCCGGCCCACGATCTCGGCCTGAGAGGGAAAGTCGAATCGGCGGATATCCAGATGGGAATGAGGATGAGGAATTATGATCAGCTGACCCTGGTCCTCCTGACACCAACTGCAAACATAACCATTACGGACTTCAACAAAGTAGATCGGTCGGTCGAACTCGGTCATCCCTTTGGCAGTGCTGATCTTTCGCTGATTGGCGTCAATCTCCACAAGCGAACCGGGGCGGATGAGAGGGAAGAGCGTGTAGTCTTCGAGCCCGATATAGCCGTATACGGATTTACGCAAATCCAGATGTTGCAAGAAACCGATGGGGAGCTCATCCCATTTTTCCACGACTTGTGCAAGAAGGTTTGTTTTCTCCAACCTGAACTCTGGTTTAAACCGTACCGGGAGCGACACCTTGTCGCTCTCGAGGTCGGCTCCGCCTTCCAGGAGATGGGTTTTCGGCACTCCGATGGACATGCGATAGCGGCTCAGATCACCTAGCGGCAATCCAAAATAAGACATCAGCTCCGTGATTCTGCGATTGTAGATGGCACTGAGCGTATGCAACTTGTAGATACTCGGGGTGAATTTGCCGTTTTCAATATCCGTCACCCAGGCGTGGGACAGGTAATATTCGCGGCTGTGCCTGTCCTCCGCAATCGGCAGGCTTTTCGCCTCTACATCGCGAGTGGTCAGTCCCAGGCGCAGACGCAATTCCTTTAACTTCTCTCCGGGACTCGGAGCTGGATTGCGTACGTCCATGGGCGGGAATCCTACGCTGCTACCTCATCGATGTCCAGATACGTGACTCTTCCTCTATCCATACACAGGTATTGTTCGAACTGCTGAAAACTTCCTGAGTGGTCGCAATTGCGGCCACTGTGGCAATTATTCCCACCGTCGACAGAAACTTGGCTATACGGCCAAGGACGAATGTCCCTTCGAATGGACCGGGCCGAACACGTACGGCAAATTCTTACTGCGAGAGGTCTAACCCTCTACCGCGTCTCTCAGCAATCCGTCGAAATCTTCGGCCGTGCCTCCCGGTTCTATGTTCCCCACAGCTTGTATCGCGACGTCGCAGATCTTTCGTTGATCCCAACTATTCATCAGATGCTCGCTCTTAGCCACATCACGAGCTACCGGTTGTACGACTGGCTGGCAGTGTTCGGATTCGATTTGGACCAGATTTTCCGGCTTCAGCTCTTGATCCCCAGGCAGCAGACAACGCTCTTGGACTCCTCGGTCTACGACGTGCACGCCTGGATTCCGTGGTTCGCCGATAGATCCAACACGGGGCAGCTGCCCCCCATTGCTCCACTGGGACAGTTCCTCGCTTCCGCAACGCCGAGGCGTGCAGCGGAATTGCTCGCGCTAAACAAGAGAAGATTTCTTTACGGCAGAGTTGGCGATGGAGATGTGCATGCGTTTCCACACCTTGCGCCGGGCAGCATCGTCAGAATAGAGGAACGGTATTCCAAGGAACTTTTGCCTGAGGGGAAGAATAATGCCGAAGGGCGGATCTTTCTTGTTGAGCATGGTTCCGGATTCACTTGTTCGCGGCTCCTGATGGTTGAAAAAGACAGAATCCTGCTGTATTCGCCAGAGCAACCGTGTGTGCAACTCGAACTGAGGCTCGGCAAGGAAGCCCGGATCCTCGGGGTGGTGGACGCCGAAATTCGCCCAATTTGGGAAAATCACAATGTCCGGATGGTGCGCCGACCGGACGTTCTGGGCAAGCCGCGGCCGCTGAACATTCAAACCAATCTCAAGGATCTTCTCAGGAGTTCTCGTTTGCGGCTGGGACTTTCTTTCCGGGAGGCATCCGGAATGAGCCGGTGGATTGCGAGCCGGCTTTCGGACCAACTCTATTTTGCGGCGCCCAGCACCCTTTCTGACTACGAAACGCTGTCGGCTCCGCCACGGCACATCCAGAAAATCATCACGCTCTGCGTTCTGTACTGCATCGACTTCCAGGAATTTCTGCGGGCGTCGGGACTCCCGCTCGACCGGGCCGGACGCGCGCCGATTCCAGACGAGGTAGTTCCTCGGCAGGCGCCTGGGCGACATCAAGGTCTTCACGTTGCAAGCGAAAAAGAAAGCCTTCAAGAACCCAGTGGATTCTTGGGGACCCTTACGAAGCAATGGGAGGAAATCCCATTTTTCCTGCAGCATTCGCTCAACGAACTTACCGGCCTCAGGAACTTCTCGCTTTCAGATGTGTTCTGGGTGGGAGGGGATGAAGCCCCTATCCATCCCCTGCTCGTTAACGCCACGTTTGTTGCCGTCAACCGGCGCGTCAAGAATCCCGCGCAGCACAAGACCCCCTGCCAATCGTCGCTGTGTCTTCTACTCAAACGGGACGGCAGCTACCTGTGCGGTTGTTGTGCTCGGCACCAGGGCAATCTCGTCGTCCGCGCCTATCCCGGCGGGCGGCACGCCACGCGGCAATTCAGGAATGGGATTGACGCGGAGGTAATCGGACAGGTCACGACGATTTTAAGAAGACTTCTTTGACGAGCCAAACCAATGCAGATCCAGCCTATCTTCGACCGGACTGCGGAAGGTCTTGGACTTACACGGCTAAGCTGTCTGAATTCAGGGTAAAAGGGATCGTTTTGGCGGGTAGGAGAATCGCCTGTCTAGAGAGGCACTTCGTTTAGAACCCTGCCGACTGGGAAGGCGGCGCACACGTTGTAGGCGCCGCCACTCCGCCCTCACTAGCGCAGTGATCTGAAGCCCCCCTCCCCTGAATTCGACTAGACATCTGACTAGCCATATGAACCTGGCTGAGTCGACTCCCGCGATACTCCTTTCACGGCCAGTTGATTCCGCAGTTACGACGAGCATCGGCGATGAGGCATTGATCCTCAGAAGCCTGCCCCAGCTGTTCGGCTTGATGTCACGAGACTGAGGAGATCGCGTGTCTTGACGAAACTGCCTGAGCAGCGCCCCGATGGTTGTTACTTCTCAGCAGCGTATTCAAGTCTCAGGCTTCGCCCGCCGGGGCGTATTTCCTGAGACGGCCGATTCGTGTCAACTGCCAATAAAATAATTCAACGCTAATCCGCTTGATTTCTGCCATGGAACATAGCCTATAATCCGCCAAAACAATGCCTACTCACGGGCATCTCGAATCACTCGCGGATGATGAGTTGCTCCGCAACACAGGGGAGGGATGCTCCGACTGTTTTGCTTTGTTGTTCCATCGCTACAGCCGCCAAGTATTCTCTGTATCGCAGAGGATTCTTCGAGATAGGGCTGAGACGGAAGACATCCTTCAGGAAGTCTTCCTTTCTATTTACCTGCAGAAAGAGCGGTACGACTCTTCCCGGGGAACCGTCAGAACCTGGATTCTTCAGTTTGCCTACTTCAAGGCACTGCTGCGACGTCGCTATCTCCACATACGGAACTTCTACAAGCAGGAAGAGGTATCCGAAGCGAGAGAAATACGAAGGACTCAATCTTCTGAACTCCTTGGTATGAGTCCCGCGGAATGGGCCCGCTACGTGGAGGCGGGCATCGCTACCCTGAACGCCAGACAGCGCCGGGTGATCGAACTAGTCCACGTCGAGGGGTACACGCTGCAGGAGACATCGGAAGCCATTAGAGAAACTTTGGCCAATACAAGAAATTACTACTACAGAGGCTTGAAGGCTTTGAGGAACTTCCTGAATGCACGGACGGGAATGAAGCAAGCCACGGAGAGCGTCGCTTTGGAAGGAAATGATGCGTACCGCTTCCAACACTAAACACGCGAACAACGATTGGTATGAAGAGCTTTGCGCTCTCGCAGCCATCGGGGAACTGTCATCATCCGAGTTCGAAGAACTCCAGCAGCATCTTTCCGAGTGCAGTGATTGTCGGGAGCTATGCGCTGATTTTCGCCGCATCTCCGCGGATGACCTCGGACGGGTTGCGGTTCTAAAGCAAGCGGCTGAGGAGGACGAACTCGATGACCAACCGGACGAGAACGAATTGCTGGCGCGATTGCTGGACCGCGCGCAACGGGAGCGAGGCTTAGGCAATAAGCCAGCGACACCACAGGAGGTTGGTGAGAGAAACGCGGAACGGCAGACGAGCCTCCGTCGCCTCGGGGACTGGCTTCGCAGACCTGCGCTCTCGTATGGAACAGTTGCTCTGCTGGTGTGCATTGGTGTCGGTACTGCCGCCTACCGGCTGAAAGAAGCTCTGTTGACACCCACACTGAAAGATTTGAGTGCCCAAGCGAATCGCTGGAAGAACCAGGCGGAGGCAACAGCGGCAAAGCAAAGGACTGCATCGGAATTGGTAGAACAGCAGAGATCTGAGCAGGAGGTTTTGCGGAGGTCACTCGGGGCTGAGCAGTCAAAATACGCCGAGTTGCAAGCGCAACAGAAAATGCTCGAATCGCAGCTGGCCGGGGCCCGCACTCAGCTCGACCAGGAAAAGCAAGACCTGGAAGCGGCAAAGAACAACGCAGACGACAAAAACACGCAGATAGCCGACCTGCAAACTAGGTTGCAGAACGCCGTTCAGCGGACGGAAGAGCAACGCAGGATAGCCGAGAATTTGCAGAGCCGGCTTGAGTGGACTCAGCAAGCTGTGAAGACCACGGCGAATCCGCCCATCGAACAGGCGGAAGCAAATAACCTCTTCGGCGCGCGCGACCTGCACATCGTCGACGTCTATGATGTTGACGGCAACGGAAAGACTAACCGTACGTACGGGCGTGTCTATTACGTCGAGAAGAAGCTTCTGGTCTTTTACGCTTTTGACCTTCAGGACAAGCGCCACAACCGGACCGCCGCAGGCTTCCAGGCTTGGGGATACCGTCAGCCCAATGAGAGCAAGCCGGAGAACCTGGGCTTGTTCCACGTGGACGACGCTTCGATGAACCGCTGGATTCTGGAAGTCGGCAACCCCCGCGTCCTGGAACACGTCGACGCCGTGTTTGTCACCCTTGAACCGCCGGATGGAAGCCCTTCTCCCCGCGGGCGGAGACTTTTGTACGCCAACCTGGCCGGGCCACCCAATCATCCGTGAGTGGCATGAATCGCGGTCTCGGCGCCTAACCAGCGAAGTCTTCATCAAAACGCCTGCAATCCGGGAAGAACGAGCCCTCTTCCTTCTGCTTCACTTCGGCACATCGAAGATTTCGATTCAAACGGAGTGTTGTTCGGCGAGTTTTTTGAGCGCGCATTGAGAACATCGGGAGGCTGCGCGCAAATACATGGTAGAAGTTCCAGGGGGCAACATGAGAGGGTTGCGGGGCTGGGGTGTTCTCGTTTTCGTGTCCGTGGGTCTCTTCGTATTCCGTCAGTCTTCCAGCGCGCAGACAACTGATGCAACGATCACCGGTCAAATCACCGACCCTTCGGGCCGCGTTGCGTCCGGTGTCACGGTCGCGCTCACCAATGTGAACACCAACATTCTCTATACCGCGCAGACAAATACCGAAGGGATTTACCGTGTGGTTGGACTGCGGCCTGGCGTCTACCGGGCCAACGTGACCAAAGATGGATTCAAAGGCATCGTCAAGGACGGCATCGAACTGCACGTCCAAGACAATGTGTCCATCAATTTCGCGCTGCAAGTCGGCTCCGTCGCCGAAACAGTGACCGTCCAGGCTGGCGCGCCGCTTGTCAACACGGAATCCGCCACGGTGAGCACGGTAGTGGATCGCCAGTTTGTGGACAATCTTCCTTTGAACGGACGCAGCTTTCAGGCGCTCATCAACTTGACGCCCGGCGTAGTACTCACCGGCGCAAATTTTGCGTGGCCCGGCCAGTTCAGCATCAATGGGCAGCGCAGCGACGCCAACTACTTCACCGTGGATGGCGTGAGCGCCAACGTGGCGGCAAGCACAGGAGTGGGTCTGGCGCAATACGGGGCCGGCGTTTATCCAGCCTTCTCCGCTTCTGGCGGCACCAACAGCCTTGTCTCTATCGACGCCCTGGAGGAGTTCCGCGTACAAACCTCGACGTTCGCTCCGGAATACGGCCGCGTTCCCGGCGGACAGATCTCCATCATGACGCGCTCCGGGGCCAATCAATTTCATGGCACGGCGTTTGAGTATTTCCGTAACGATGTGCTCGATGCGAACGACTGGTTCGCCAACAGCGTCGGAAACAAGAAGTCGCCTCTTCGCCAAAACGATTTCGGCGGTGTTTTTTCCGGCCCGATTGTCAAAGATCGCCTGTTTTTCTTCTACTCCTACGAAGGTCTGCGGCTGCGGCTGCCACAGACATTGACGGAGGAAGTTCCTTCGGCGTCTTTTCGGAGCGGCGCGAATCCCGCAATGCAAGCGCTCCTCAACGCTTTTCCAATTCCTAACGGCGCGATGTTAGCGAACGGACTCCAGAATTTCACGGGCTCCTTCACTAACCCTTCTTCGCTCGATGCCACAAGTTTGCGCATCGACTATGCGGCTTCCAAGCGTTGGAGCATGTTCGGTAGATACAACTACGCTCCTTCTAGCACGGCTACGCGAGGTGATCCTTCGCAGATCCTCAGTCCCAGCGAGGTCGATCACTTTAGGACCACAACCCAGACCCTCACCTATGGCGCCGGAATCGCCATAAATCCCCGTTTGGCGAACGAGTTCCGCTTCAACTTTAGTCGCATCACTACTTTCACGTTTTCCACCATCGACAGTTTTGGCGGCGCCGTGCCCTTCTCCAGCTCCGCAGTTTTTCCCTCGGGCTTCAGCTTTTCCAACGCCTTGCTGGACTTCAACGTCTACGGCCTCACCATGACAGGGCCTATCCTCGAAGTGGGAGCTAACAGCCACAACCTGCAGCGCCAGATCAACTTCGTGGACAATGCGTCCTATTCGCGTGGAGCGCATCTGTTGAAGTTCGGCGTTGACTATCGCCGGCTGTCTCCCGACCAGCATCCTCCAGCGGACAGCCAGCTTGTGGGCTTTTTGGACGAAGCCAGTGCGCAAAACGGATCGGCGTATGTTCAGTCGAGCGCCTCCCGTCCCACGACAAATTTCATTTTCACCAATCTTTCCTTTTTCGCCCAGGACGCTTGGAAATTGTCCCACCGCCTTATGCTGACGTACGGCCTTCGCTGGGACTTTAATCCAGTCCCGTCCTCCGGGGACTCGACACCGGCACCCTATACGCTGAACGGTCTGACAAATGTGTCGACCGTGAATCCCGCGGCCCTTACATCGCTGGCCGTCGCTGGAACGCCGCTCTACAAGAACTCTTACTCGGACTTTGCGCCTCGCGTGGGCGCCGCTTTTCAATTCCGCGACAATCCGAATTGGACCAGTGTTTTCCGCGGCGGCTTCGGCCTGTTTAGTAATATCTCCAACAGTGTCTTTGGCGACGCTGCTTCCGGATTCCCGTTCATCGCTTCCCAAATCCTCTTCCCCACATCGTTCCCAGCCCCAACACTCGCTCCTCCCACGTTGGGCAGCACTGCGCCTCCTTATGGAAGAATCGATGTGACGGATCCCAATTTGAAGAGCCCGTATTCTCTTCAATGGAACGCGTCTTTTGAGCAGCAACTTGGCACCGCTCAGGCGCTCTCCATCTCCTACATCGGCGCCGTGGGACGGCGTCTCATTTATCAGGACTACTTTTACAGTCCCAATGCGAATTTCAATTTCATCAGTCTTTCTTTAAACGGCGCAACGTCCAACTACAATGCCCTCCAGGCGCAGTTTCACCGCCGCGTCACGCACGGACTCCAGGCCTTGGCTTCCTATACCTGGTCCCACACTCTGGACACAGACTCCAATACCGAGGGCTCCGTCTTGCCGCAGCGCGGGAACGCGGATTTCGACATCCGACACTCCTTCACGATGGGCGCCTCCTATGAACTTCCTAATCCAAGCCTGACAAAGTTCGCCGGCGCCATTCTGAAAAACTGGACCCTGGATGGCTCCGTGTACGCGAGAACCGCTGCGCCCGTGAACCTGGTTGGCGCTTTCGTCTTTGCCCCCGCTTTCTTTGAAGCTCGCCCTGATATCGCGGTTCCCCGGCAGCCCTTCTATATCAGCGATCCCCACGCCCCGGGCGGCAGGCGGATCAATGCTGCTGCATTTACTCCCGCCCCGTCCGGTCAGCAGGGTAATCTCGGGCGCAACGTGCTGCGCGGCTTGAACGCCTGGCAGGCCGATTTCGCGGTGCGGAGGGATTTTCACTTGCAGGAACGTGTGGCGCTGCAATTTCGCACTGAAATGTTCAACATCTTCAATCACCCTAACTTTGGGCCTCCCTATCCATTCTTGGGCGCGCCCCAATTTGGCGTGCCGACGCAGACTCTGGCGCAGAGCCTCGGGTCCGGCGGCGCGAATGGTGGCTTCAATCCGCTCTATCAAATCGGCGGGCCGCGCTCCATCCAATTGGCCCTCAAACTTCAGTTCTAATGCAGAGCGATTTCTAGCCAGCGCCACAGTGCGCGCAAGGATGGAGTCCATGAAAAAAAATATGCGCCAAATTGCAGTCACCCTCGCAGCGGCGTGCTTTGTGCTTTCGCTCGCCCTAGGAGGCGGGACACGTACTGGCATTTCCGCGCAAGCCGGCGCCAGGCCAAGCGACGCTCGACAAACGCGTATTCTGGTTGGTCCGGAAATTCTGGCCAGCCGAGACGGTGATTTCGCGCACCTCGAAATGATGGTTGCGGCAAGTCCGCGCAGCGCTTCCGATCTGCTGGGGGCCTCGATTGTCTTTGCCAGCCCCGAGGGCGCCGTCGGTGTGCGGCCGTACGTTTCCCATGACGGCGGCTTTCGCTGGAACGATGCTTCACCGCCCGGACAATCCGAGTCCGTAGGCGCCGATCCACAAGTTGCCTACGGTGTTTCGGGGACCGCGTATTTTATGTATATGGCAATGCCGGATACTTCAGAGCCACCGCTCTTGTTGTTCTTCCGCAGCATTGACGCGGGTAAGACCTGGGAAAAGCCGGCTTTGCTAGGCGCCAGCAGCGATGCGTACGATCACCCGCAACTCGCGGTGGACCAGAGTTTCGGCAAATTTGCGGGACGTGTTTACGTCAGCGTGCTCGGAGGCGCTAAATTTCCCGAGTACCGCATTGGCGTCTTCCGCTCGGACGACGATGGCCGCTCGTTTGTCGGTCCCGTGCCTGCCGCGAGCGGCGGCGGCAAGATCGGAATCAGCAATTCGAATCTCATGGTGCTCAGCGATGGCGCGCTTGTTGCGCCCTTTTGCGATTTCAGTTTTGACCAGACCAAGCAACACGGCACCGAGCAAAGCAACTGCTCTTCCGTCATCTCGAACGATGGAGGGGTGAGTTTTTCGAGTCCCAGGCCTGCGGGATCGCGGACAACGAGCAAGGATTCGCCGCGGCTGGGCACGTTTCCCCAGTTCGTCGCCGATACGACGGGGGGCCAGCACAAGGATCGCCTGTACGCTGTCTGGGATGACTTCCGCAATGGACGGACGAAGGTTGTATTCTCCTATAGCGCCGATCGTGGCGCCACCTGGAGTGCGTCTACCATTGACGCCTCCGCGCCCGAAAATGCCATCCAGTTTCAGCCGGCGATCGCGGTCAATAAAGACGGAGTTGTGGGTGTAATTTGGTTTGATACCCGCAACCTTTCCGAGGACGACTACAACGTGTACTTTGCCGCCTCGGAGGACGGCGGCAAATCTTTTTCCCCCAGTGTGAAACTGACCAGCGAAGTCTCCCATCGCAAGGGCGCCGGAAACATGCGCCTGGCACCTACCACCTGGAAACCCCCCGCCGTACTGAGGACCGGAAAAGATACCAGCGCCCGGATGACGCTGCTCTCGCCCATGTCACGCTATGCTGCCGGCGGTGATTACATTGGGCTTGCGGCAGGCATAGACGGCGCCTTTCATCCGCTCTGGCCGGACAGCCGCAGTGGAACGTTTCAGGTCTACACAACACAGGTCAGGCTGCAGCGGACTGCTCCATCTTCGGGCGGGGATCCAACGCCAGCCGTTTGCACGGCCACACGCGTCGAGATCACAGACGATGTGGCCCTACTCAGCGACCCCACGAAATTTGTCCCAGACAAGCGAGAGGCTCACCTGCCCATTCGCCTCAAGAACAACTCGAAGCAGCCCATCTCTTCTCCTATCGTCGTGCAAGTGGATGGATTTGGGAGCGGCTTCGGCGAGGTAGCGAAAGAGTTCGCTCCGACAATTCTCAACGCCTCGAATGCCAAAGAAGGGGTTGGCGCGGTCTTTGACTACTCCGCGTTACTGGGCAACTCCGACCTTCTCCTTCCCCGTGCCGAAACCGGAGCGTTTGTCTGGAAGCTCCGTCTAAGTCCAGGCGACGTCATCCCCGATCTGCACTTCCACGTATTCGGCAATCGTCCCGCCGGCAACTGCAGCGAAGATACAAAGCCTGGAACACAGTGACGAGCCACTTCAGCTTGAACCACCTTCGCCAGGGTTGTGATCCGACTCTTCCCTGCAATCGCGACAAACACGCGTTCAGGGTGCGGCTTCGAGCCTCGCCTTTGGAATTAGGCAGTAGCAGACTTCACGCACGCCGAATGAGCCCCGGTTGATCCGCGCAAGGGCCTCTTCAATCGCCCGCATCAGGTGATCATCCGACTGGTGCCGCTGAATCTGCAGCTCCGCCTCGGTAAGCGCGCGGGCATAGTCGAAAAGATCGCCCGACACGGTGCAAAGGCTCATGGGGCTGAATCTGAACGATTGATGGCCGCTCCTGGATTGCTTTGCGCCGGATCTTGATACAGCTTGTAGTCGCCGAATTCTTCAGTCTTCCTATCGTCATCGGAGACATCCAATGAATTGAGTAGCTCGGTCATCGCAGTGACCATTCCCGATGGGCCCGCGATGTAGTAGATAGGTCCTTTGACCCCGAGGAGATAACGCGTGAGCAACTCACGATTGATGTGTCCCTTTTCATAGGGCCAAGCAATGGTTCTATGCCCGGTGACCGTCGGAATGAAGGTGAAATTTGGATTTCGCGCCGTCAAACTTTCAAATTCTTCGATGAAAGCTGCGTCGTCGGCCTCCCGGTTCGAATAGAACAAATACAGTTTGTGTGGCAGACGTTCCTGGCTGGCCTGCTGAAGGATGCTGCGAATGGGCGCAATCCCGATGCCGCCCGCCAGAAACACGGCAGGCCGGGTGATCTCTCTATGCAGCGTGAAGGATCCCCTGGGACGGCTTACGATGAACTTCGTGCCAAGAGCAGCAGACTTCAGCGCGGTCTTAAACCCGGTCTTTCGCATGCGCATCGCGATCATGACTGGCCTTTTGTCGAGAGGAGAGCTTGCGAGTGAAAAGGTCCGGGAATTGTCGCTTTCACCTTCCATGTAAGGGCGCGCGAAGACAAAGTCGGCGTGCTGGCCGGCTCGGAATCCGAAGCTGGCGCCATTTGTGTCAAACCAGAAAGCCATCGTATCTCTGGCGATTCTTTGCCGATCCACTAAAGTCATCTCATATTCAGCCATGGGTCGTCCTCGGTCTGCGTTTTGCGAAGGCCCTTATAGGCGCCGCCGGCATTTCAACTACATAGACCAAATTGACCACGCTTTATTCCGTTCTTGTTTCGATGCAACGGTCGCTGAAGGTCACGAATGAGCGGCACGGACCGAAAGAAGGGATGCAAAGAAAAGCGAAAGAGAGAATATGGCGGACTCACGGCTGGAGTCCAGGACGGCCCGTCCAAAGGCGATGCGGCAGCAGGTATGTGAATCCCACGAATGCTTCCCACCGAGTGGACGTCTTGGTCAGCCCGCTATTGAATCCTGCGTCGACCACCAAATTCTTGCGAAGGGCACGGGACACTGCCCAGAGATTACCGACGGTGTTGCCCTTCTCGAATGGTTGCGAGAAATGCCATACCTCTCCGGAAATGGTGAACTTCCCCAGAGAGTGGGAAATGGACAGTGTTTGTCCGAACTGCGCTCGACGTAGATCGCCTTGAACCTGCTCGGTGAGGATCCCGTTCGTATCGAAGTGAAATCCGTGCAGATCTTCACTCAGAAGAATCGACGCTGATTGTCGAAAAGTGCCAACGTCGAGTTCCGGAGCGACGCTTGTGTGAACCCGCCGGACATAGCTGATCGAAACCGTTGGCCGTGATTCATCGCCGGAAAAGAGCACGCTTTGCACGCCTGCGAAGACCTCTCCTTCATGCACCGCGGTCTGGTCTTTTGACTGACTGATGGCGAGCGGCTCACTCTGCAAGAACAGCTCCAGCCGCGGAAGCACAGACAGTTTGGTGACTTGCCCGGTCCCTACGCGCTTCGAAAACTCCGTCGAATCTTCTGCGAAGAGCGCGCCAGTCTCGAATTGTAGGTATCCAACCGGCGTGAGTGTTGCCGGCGTCGATACCGTGGGCCTCCCCGGATTAGCCTCTGGGACGGATGGCGTCCCCGATTGTGCTGCACTGCGCTGAGCAAAGGCGCTCAACAGGCAAAGCAAGCAAACCGCCACGATCTTCAATCTCCCTCCTCTGGATCACACAACGCAAATCTATCTCCGGAATAAATGCGGCACGTACCAGCGCGTGTAGGTTGCCATTCCCAGTATCAGCACGACCCACCAGAGCACGAGGACACTTCGCATCCACACCTTGTATTTGGTGATGCGCAATTTGTCCGGTAAAACGCTCGTGCCCGCTGACAGCAAGATGTACAGTCCCGCGATTTCAGTAACGCCTCCAAGCGCGGCGTGGGCCGTCGCCAATGCGTAGTAAGCCTTGCCAAGCTTGGCCGGAATTCTGGGAAACACATGAACGCGGAAGGAAGGAATCATCATCACTGCGATCACTGCGACGTTCAGAAGCACGATGATGGACTGGCACCAGGCGTGTTGCCGAAAGCGTCCCCTGCGTGCAAGGCGGGCGCCAAGCAAAAGACCCATCCCCATGCCGATTTCGAGGACGAGAACAAGATTGGCGCCGCGCGGAGCGGCGGTATCAAGGAATGCTTCTATCAACAGACTGTCTCCACGCAGACTACCGCCTGCGTTCCGTACGTTGTTCAGCTAAGAGTTTCGCGTGGCAGAGCGGACAGAATTCATTCTGGCAATCAGGAGAGAGCGCTAAGGACAGATATCAGTGTTGCCCACCAACACCGCCTGTGATCTGTAGGGGCGACAATGCCCACAGCCACAAACGTGATTGGAACACCGTGTTTCGGCGTAACTCCTCAGTCTCAGTACGAGCCCGTCGTGGAGCCGCTTCCGCCAATCACGGGGCATGCAGCAAATTCTCGAGGCGACTCGCGTCCTTTTAGCAATGCACCCGGTTCGTTTCTTTTCAGCAAGACCACGCTTTGTGTCTTCGCCTGGCCCCCGTTTTCTCCGGGTTCGGCAACGCACACGTAGATTCCTGAGGATTTCTGATCGAGCACCTTGATCGACAGCTTCCTCATCCCACCTGCGGCCTCGACGACCGCTTCGTTTTCGTCCACCGTCTGCACCGTGAATCCGTAATCCGCAAAGGTCTTCTTTCCTTTTTCCCTTTTCGGGCGCAACGCGGACGGCAGCGAAGTGAGGTCCAGCTTTTCGATCACAAATTCCGCTACTTTTTCATTGGGGTATTCCGCTTTATTTCCTGCCAGCCCGAGCGGCGCGTATGACAGCGCCACAACCGCCAACAAAACTTTAGTTTTCATTTTTCATGCTCCTTTTCTGCCATTCGACTTCTCCAAATGGTTCCATCCAAGCATTGCCGATTCTTCTCTTCGTTTTCCCGAGCCGCCGCCGCGTCAGATTGTCGGGTTGGACGATCCACCTGCTCTCGTCTCAGGAGTTTCGAAACACTCCTATCCCGGCCCATTCACTCCACTGAGAAAGCCGCCGAGGTGTCCCGTCAGGGCAACGATGACTACGGCCACAGCCTCGATCGGCAAGCGGTATCCGGGCAGGACTTCTTTTTGGTTCCGTCGGCTTCTCCTGTGGATGAACCACACCACCCAGATCAGGACGGTCGATGCGCACCCCATCACCAGATGCGACAAGAGGATGCCTTTCAGTCTCTGACCCTCGAGTTCCCATTGCCACGCGAGTATCCCGGTGACAACCACGGGTATGGTTGCGATCGCCGCGACGAGCAAGTTGTAGTAGGCCGCCGCAGCCAACATGCTCTGCTTCTTCCATTGCGCAAGAAAATCAAAGAGCACCCCGATGATAAACAGGGCGATGGGGAAGTGAATCAAGACGACGTGCTGCGCGTGTTTCGCGAAGACTACTGTTTTTAGGTCGAAGGGATGCAAGATTTCTTCTCACTCACTGCACGATGACTTTGCCGGTCATCTTCGGGTGAATGGAGCAGAAGTAGGGATAGGTACCTGCTTTGCTGAAGGTGAAGGAAAACTTTTCGTCCGTATCCAGCACCTTGGACTTGAACGCCTTCGGATCGTCGGTGCTGACGACGGTGTGCGGAATGTCGTCTTTATTGGTCCACGTCACCGTGGCCCCCACCGGCACGGTCAGCGCGGCGGGCCCGAACGTGAAGTTGTCAATCTTGACTTCCGTCGTTTCCGGCTGTGCGCTGGCAACAAAGTTCTTCTGGCCAACGCCAAGCGCTCCCATTCCGAGCAACAGTGTTGCTGCCAAGCCGGCAATAAACACACTTCTCCTCATGCTTTTTCTCCTGTTCCACTCATTTTTCGTTCAACTTGATTTCTGGATCGGGCTACGTCCCGCTCACGCGAGCGAGGAGTCCACCACCGCCAGCGCGTGCTGCCCTTGAACGTGGTTCACGTCGGTGATGCCCAGGACGCTCTTCAACTGCTCGGCCGGCACTTTCATCGGGCCGGGAGAATCGGCTTTGCCCGGCGCCGGTTGCGGAAACGCAGTGGAAGCCGCGGTATGAAACGTTACGTTGCCCTCGATCTTCTGCATGGTCTGGTGGATATGTCCATTCAACACCGTCACCGAACCGAACTTCTTCAGATACCCTAGCGCCTGGGCGCTGTCTTCCGTTCCCCAGCCCCACTCCGGATACACCGACCAGAGCGGAATGTGCGCGAACACCACGATCGGCGTGCTGGGCTTGAGATGTTTTACGTCATCTTCCAGCCACTCGAGCTGGTCGTGACCCAGCGTTCCGAGCCCGCCGGCCTTCAGGTTCATCACGTTGACCAGCCCGACAAAGTGCACGCCCTTCTTGTCGAAGCTGTACCAGCCGCCGCCCTTGCTGCCCTTCCCATAGCGCTCCAGGAATTGCTTCCCGTCGTCGTTGAGAACGTCATGCTCGCCGGGCACATAGAAAACGTCCTTGGGCTTTGCGCTCTTCAGGATTTGATCGACGGTATCGAACTCTTCCGGCTTCGAGAGGTGGCTGATGTCGCCGGTGTGCAGCATGAATTCCGGCGGCACCGATAGTCCATTGATCTTGTCCACCGCGGCCTTCAGTGTTCCTGCTACGTCCGGGTTGGCCGGCTTATTGAAGCCCATGTGGCTGTCGCTGATCTGCACGAAACTGAGCTCGCCCATGGCTTCCTTGGCGCCTAGTTCCGAGAGGCGGCTCAGGCTGTACGACTTCAAAACGCCACCCTGTATCACGCAAAACGCGCCGGTTCCTGCCCAGGCCATGCACTTCAGAAATCCACGCCGGTCCACTCCGTCCTGGTTGTGGTCGTGCAAAATTTCGTCTTTTACCTTGCCAGCCATCGTTTCTCCTTTGCGTTTGGGCACACCAAGTGCCTTACTTATTCACCGTCGCCCTTACCTGCCATCTCTCTTGGGAGGGCGGCGCGGGTGAGAGAGTCCAGGGAGCCCGCGCCGCGTATGGGACGTGTTTCGTTTGTGCAGACCGTACCCGGCCGCCCGTTATTCCCGGTTTTTTTCGCTTACCAAACCCTTATCTTAATCGTCACACCCAGGGGGCTTTTGGGAATAAACTAGCACTGCAGGCGGTTCCTACTCATGAGTGGCTCTGACCAGGGAAGAGGCTCGGACGTGCTGGATGCGCAGGAGCGGGCGCGCTTCGAACAGCTAGTTTTGCCGCATCTGGACGCCGCCTTCAATCTTGCACGATGGCTCCTCAGGAGCCGGGCGGATTCAGAAGATGTGGCGCAAGAAGCGATGCTTCGCGCCTTCCGCTTTTTCCGCGGATTTCACGGCGGAGATGCGCGCGCGTGGCTTTTGCAAATTGTGCGCAATACTTGTTATACCTGGTTGGAGAAGAATCGCCCTGTGGAACTCATGACCGAATTCGACGAAGAAATGCATCCGCAACCCAGTGTGTCTCCCGAGGCATTGGCCATCGCCGGAGACAATCGCGACCGCCTGACCCGCGCCCTGGAGTCGCTGCCTCCGCGCTTCCGTGAGGTGCTTGTCCTTCGCGAGCTGGAAGGCTGCTCTTATAAGGAGATCGCGGCGATTACTGCCATTCCCATCGGTACCGTGATGTCGGCTCTTGCCCGCGGCCGCCAGCGGCTGCAGCGCGCGCTCACGCATTCCTCCCCGCAGGAGGCTTCCCGTGAGCTGTGATTATACGCGAACGGTGCTGCACGGTTATCTCGATGGCGAGCTGGACGCCACCCGCGCCGGGGAGTTTGAACGCCACCTGGAAGCTTGCCGGGAATGCGCCAACACCCTGGGGGCGGAAGAAGCGCTGCGTTCGTCCTTGCAGCGTTCCGGTCTCTACGAACATGCTCCGGTATCGCTGCGCAAGAGAATTCGAGCGGATCTGGATGCGGCAACGGCGCCGGCTTTAGCTCTCCGTATTCCCGTTTGGCGATGGTTTGCTGTTGCCGCCGCAATCCTTCTCGTTGCCTCCGTGTCCTGGTATGCGTGGCCGCGTCTCCAAAATAGTGCGGTTTCGGCCCCGGTGACCGCAGCAGAAATCATTGACGCGCACGTGCGCTCGCTTCAGCCCGGCCACCTCATGGATGTTGCGTCCACGGACCAGCACACCGTGAAGCCATGGTTTAACGGCAAGCTTGCGTTTATTCCTCCGGTGAAGGACTTCGCGGACGAAGGATTTTCATTGGTCGGCGGCCGTCTGGATGTTCTAAACGGCCAGAATGTCGCCGCGCTTGTTTACGCGCGCCGCAAACACGTCATCAACGTTTTTGTATGGCCCACGAAAGAAGCGGACACGCCGATTCATCCCCCCGGCTCGCGGCAAGGATATCAGTGGGTGCATTGGCGTCATCAAGGGATGGAATTCTGCGCCGTTTCGGATGTATCGGCTGCCGACCTTCACGAGCTCGCGCAACTCCTCTACGAATAAGATCCGGGGTTCCCTGCGCATATGCCTCTAGAAGTGACCGCGATTCGTCCCAGGAAGTGCGCGCCGCAAGGGATGGGGCGCGAAGTTTGACTACTGCGCGGGCTTGCTGTTCACGTAAGCCTTTGGAATTTTCTTCGCATAAATCAGATGCAGCGTCAGACTCTTCGTCTGCCCCGGACGGAGATTGACGTTTTTCTCCCAATCGGAGAAAACCCCTTTTCCTGATGCCCGGATATCGTAATTGTCTGCCTTCAGCTTCGGAATCGTGAAGTGACCGTGGGCATCCGTATGCACCACGTGCGGAGCGCTGCCGTTTGCCGATTGGTACGAGACACTCGCATGTGCCACGGGCCTGTCGTCCGGGCCAATCACCACACCGCTCAGCGTCGCGTTCGCCTTGCTTTGCGGCGCCGCAGACACACCCGCCGCCATTAGAAGTAACAGAAGAATCATCGCAGTTTCGGGTGCGCGTCTCATTGGCTCCAGCCTCATGGGTGTTCTCGGCAGAGAACACCTGCGAAAACGAACAGCCTGGGTCGATCTTGGCCGCACGTTCTCTTGCAACCTTGAGTGTAAGGCGCTTGTAGCCCTCGGAACTGCCGTATGTGGAAAATGTGTCCCGGCGCCAACCTGCCAGTTCGGACAGGGCGTAGCCGGTGAAACGAGCAGCAGGCAGCGCTTTTCCCGACCGCCTGCAGACTCTATACTTGCGTGGTTCCCATCTAATCCCTGAATGCTCAGAGCTTCGTTACAGGCTCACATCCACTTGCACTTCCAGAATCATTTTCTGAAGCACGGCATTTGCCAGCTTCTGCTCGGCTTCGGTGTCCTGTTTTCTCTTTCGCAGTGCGTCGAGCTGTGTCTCTTCCTCGTCGAGTTGCTTGGTGTAGCGTTGCAGCAACGCTTTTTCTTCGACACTTCCTTTCAGCGCTTTCATGTTTTCGCGCAGCCGTCCCTGGTCTGCGAAAATTTGGTCAATCGCTTTTTGCTGTTCTTTGATCGTGCCATCCAGATCCGCCACAACCTTTTTTTGCGCCGTAATAGTCCGCAATGCTTTCTCGATATCCGCGTTGATCGAATTTTGGCGCAGCAGCAACTCGATGTCATCGTTCGTCACCAAGGTCAGCTCATACCGCGTATACAGCGGTTTAGCCTCGTTCACCACCAACCTTTCGGTGCTCTTCGGTTCCGCGTTCAGCCGGAAGCGGTACAGCCCCGCCGCCTTTTCTTCCGGCTTTGCTCCGTCTTCGCGAAGTTTCCATTCCGGCCGCGCCGGGTGCTCGATCACCAGAGTTCGTGGAGTCGTATCCTCATTCCGAACGATATACGTTTTACGTTCGCGATCCTCGCTGGTGGTGGTCATCGTCCCGCGATACATGCGCACCCGCGTCACGCGCTCCCGAGTGCTCTCCAGTTTGGTGTCCACGAGCAGTCCGAGGTCGGTCGCATACGAGAGCAATCTTCGTTCGCCTGGCTTGATGGCCTCGACCAGACCTTCTCCCGCGAACGTATTGCTGTCCAGCACGCTGAAGCTTCCGCCGTCCAGTGTCAACGAACTCGCATTGTTCACCCACAGCGCGCGCAGCGGCCGTGCAACTCCCAACGATTCGCTCCACAAGGAAACCTTTTCCGCCGCGATGTCGGTCTGCAGGATCGGCACCAGTGCAGACTGGTTCTTCCGAATCGTCACGCGTTCCTTCAGTTTGTATTCGAACAGATCACCAAGAGCGCTCCCTTCGGCGACAGGCTCGCTCTCCTCGCGTGCTTCCTCGACTACGGCTGCGTCCGTCATCGCGGGTCGCGGCGGAGGTGGTCCCGCTCGGAAGCTTCCTCCTCCCACTCCACCTCCGCTGCCGCTGCCAAATCCGCTGGCAACCCCGCCCATCACTCCGCCCATGACCCCTCCGGGCACGCCACCGACCATGAGGGGGCCGAGTTGAGCAGGAGATGTTTCAAGCGTTGCCGCATGCGTTTGCGGCGTGAGCTGTACACTCTCCGGTAGCGGCACAACCGGTCGCCGTCCGTAATACGGCTGCGAAAGCTGCTGGATGAAGGAATGCGGCGCGCCCGCCACGAGTGAAAGATCTACGTCGTTCCAGTCTTCCCCAATCGTATTGTCAACAATCGCCCAGCCCTGCAGCAGCGGCTTTTTCTCTGCTTTAGAAGGCAGCACGATGCGGTAGGTCGTCTTCCAGATAGGCACTTCACTGATGTAGCTCACATACAGATTGCGCTCGCCCGTTCTGCCTGTGGTAGAAATGGTCATGCGCCGCAGATCCTGGTCTCGCGAAGAAGCAATCAGGCCAAGGTAGCGCACCACTTCCAGCTGCAAATCCTTTTCTGCGATCCGCACACTGGTGGCCGGTGTCACGTCCGCAGTACGGACTTCACCGCTGTCACTCACCAAGGAAATCTCTGTCCACTCAGTTGTTGCGTCGTCTTTCACGCGCGATTTCTGCTCGACGCTCAGCAGTTTTCCAGTCATCACAGCGCCGCCGCTGCGGACTTCCAGCCGCGCCCCGCGTAGCGCGCTCAGAAAATCCGCAATGGCCGGTTTTTCTCCCAGCGCCAACCGCAGCGTCGCCAGTCTCCTGGCCAGCGGTGCTTCTGAGTTGTAGTCCACTCCGGTGATCTTTCCTCCAGAAAGATCGAGCACCGTCAGTGACTTCAACACGTCATTCAGTTGCGCGCTCGTGAAGTCCACGTGCACATCCTGGCTGCCGCGAACGTGTCCCAAGTGCTCGAAATATCCCACGCCATTCTTATAAAGAACCACGCGCCGCACCGGCAGCTTCGCCGCGGACGGATTTGCGCTTTCTCGCGCTTTCTCCGGTAATTCCGAGCTCTTTGAAGCCGTTCTTGCGGCTGTCTTTTCCTGCGCTGGATTCGAATGGCAAATCAGAATGGAAAACCAGAGTGCTGGCAGGACCCGTCTCACGTTGCACCCCCGCCGATGCGAAATACGTGCTCGCCCATCCAGATGCGAACTGCATCCACTGCGTTGTCCGGAGTTGTAAATAACGTCCGGGCAAATCACTGCCTTGCCGGAAGCGGCGCGTTCCCTGGCCGTAGAGAAGCTGCGCTTCCTGTGAAATACTTAGACAGCAACTCGAACGCAGGAGTTCCGATGCCCCGTTACCTCACCGAACACACGCTCGCCTGTCTCACGCGCCAGGGCGCTGAAGCCCTCGCGCAGCGGATGAAGGCCGGCGGCACGGCTCACGCCGAGCGCATCCTCGTTAATATGCTCGAGGGGAAAATGTTTGCAGAATTCCGCGCGGAGTCCCGCGAAGCCCTCGAAGGCTGGCTCAAGGCCGAGGGCATGCACTACGATTTTCTGGTGCGCATCGAGTGGGAAATGCACGGCGACAAGCTGCAACCTGCCGAGTAACATCGCCGGGGCTCCGGTCCCGAGCCGCACCCTTACTTCTGCAGCGTCATATTTTGAGGACGTGCGGAGCAAATTATTTCTCGACTGGGAACACAGCTAAAACGATTCAGACCATTTCTTTTGCGAGGGTCTATTGTTATAAGGGGACCCATCGCGCAGAGAAAGGGACTGGATGAAGAGGCTTCGCTTCCTCGTTTCGCTGATCACCAAGGAGAACGACTACCAACTCGAGCAAGCCGCCGCCGCGCAGCAAGCCTCGCACCGGCTGGGGACGGACTTGGACATCCTCTACGCCGACAACGACGCCATCACGCAGAGCACGCAGATCTTGAAAGCGGTGCAAGCCGCCCCCGAATCGCGGCCCGACGCGATCGTGTTCGAGCCCGCGGGAGGCACGGCCCTGCCGCAAGTGGCGCGCGCCGCCATCAACGCTGGAATCGGCTGGGTGGTCTTGAACCGGGAAGCAGACTACCTGACGGAGTTGCGCCGCTCTTCGCGCCTGCCAATCTTTGCGATCAGTTCGAACCACATAGCCATTGGCCAAATTCAGGCCCAGCAGTTTGCCGCACTGCTTCCGCGCGGGGGATCCATTCTCTACATCCAAGGGCCCTCGGAGAACTCCGCGGCAAAGGAGCGCACGGCGGGGATGCAAAAATCACTCCCCTCGAATATCCATGTTGTCGCACTGCGCGGCCAATGGACCGAAGAGAGCGCCTACAAGAGCGTCACCTCCTGGCTGAAGCTCAATCTCTTGCACCGAGTGAGCATTCATCTGATCGGCGCGCAAAACGATGTTATGGCCTTGGGGGCGCGGAAAGCCTTTCTGGATCTCACCAACGTGGACGAAAGGGAGCAGTGGCTGCGACTCCCCTTTACAGGCGTGGATGGGCTGCCAAAGACGGGGCAAACATGGGTGCGGACCGGTTCGCTGAAGGCCACCGTGGTGGTGCCACCGAACACCGGGCAGGCCTTAACGATGCTCTCGGAAGCACTTAAGACAGGCTCCACGGTTTCCGAGCGCACCAGCACGGTTCCATCCTCGTTTCCCCCACTGGAGAAGCTGACCGGCCAGGCTCCGTGACCGGAATCGCCACGCAGCGTCCCAAAAGCGGTCACTTTATAGTCTGAATGTATTCCCTAGTACTCCTGTTAACCATTTATTTTCTTTAGCTTGCGCGGGCGATGAACCTGGAGCTTGGACTGCGTACTTGCTCTGGGTCATGTGCAGCACTTCTCTTCGCTTCGATCGCACCGCTCGCACCGGGCTGCTTCTGGAAGCCCGGCGAGGTGACCGTGAATCGCTGGCCAAGCTGATCTTGCCGTATGGGCCAGGCCTGTACTTTGGCGCGCTGCGGCTGACCGGCAATCCCGCTGATGCCGAGGATGTCCGCCAGGAGGCATTCCTGAAGGCGGTATCCCGGCTAGAACAGTTCACAGGATCTGAGGACGAGACGCGGGACGATCTGCGCGCCTGGGTTTCCCGCATCGCGGCAAACGCTTCGATTGATGTGATTCGCAAACGACGGGATGGAAGGCTTTTCTCGTTGGAAGAGACCAGCGGCCCAGCAGAAGAAACACTGGGAAGCAATATAGCCACGCCGGAGGACAATCCTGAGAAGCGTTTTGCACGGCGCGAAACTCGCAAGCTCATGTCCGACGCCATTGCTCAACTCGCGCCGGAACTCCGGCAGGTTTGCCTGCTGCGCGACGTGCTGCAATATTCGACGCAAGAAGTTTCCGAGAAATTACACATTTCGGCGATGGCGGTGCGGCTGCGGCTCTTCCGCGCGCATCGGAAGCTCCGGGAAAAGCTGAGCGAGGCCTTGCGGCCGCAGCAACGCCAGCAATCGGCTCCCGTGACCCGGCGTGTGGAAGAGCGCAAGCGCGAGACGCGGATTCCGCTGGGCGCGTTTGCGGAGTGTGCGTGCGGTGATTGAAGCCAAATCCGGCGGTAAATCGCAAACCGCGAGAAAACCCTTCTTCATATTTCCCCTCTCGACGAGCCTATAGGTTTTTCACGAATGAGCGGTCCGTCCTCGTTGTCGACCGTTGCCCCATGAGGATGCAGCTCACCCTGCTGCGGAATAAGGAGGAGCACATTCAGGTTCGGAGGAGTAGAATCGTGGCAGTTCCTCTGCCCAGGAGGACCATGGAACAAGATCGACGCCGAAGTCCCAGGTATCCCTTTGCCGCATCTGTGGAGATGCGGCACGGAACGTCAGCAGACAAGATAACGGCGAGCGTCAGCGAGCTCAGCATGAACGGGTGCTACGTGCAGACTCTCTATCCTTTCCCCGTGGGAACGACGCTCAGTGTAAAGGTGTTTACGCCAACGGAGTTCTTCGAAGGCCAGGCCTCCGTGATCTATACGCTGGACAATGAAGGCATGGGGCTGATGTTCAAGGAAACCAAGCCGTACTACCTGATGGTTTTGAGAAAATGGCTCCTGGCAGCAATGATGGGGGCCAAAAAAGAGACTCCCAGTTGATCCTCTTCTAGGACCTGCATTTCCTCAAGACGCTGGCTGTTCCAAGACATGCGCTTTCCTCGCGCTTGGAGAAACGGTCCGGCCTACGCTTCTAATTCTTCAAGGCGGCGTTTTTTGGGCTCGATGCCAAGAAGAAGAACGACCACCGTCTGCACGGCAAGTAGTCCGATCATCAGGGTGAGGACCCCGCCGATTCCGTAGAACCGGAACAAAGCCACGGCCAGGAACGGCGTAAGGATCGTCGCGCCACGCCCGAACGTGTTGCAGATCCCCGCGGCGCGCAGGCGAACCTCGGTTGGGAATAGCTCCGGGATGTAGATGGCAAAGAGGACCGCGACGAGAACGTAGATCGGAACGGTCAACAGGAAACCGACAGCGAGCAGCGCCGCGGGCTCATGGATGAATGGATAGATTCCGCCAAGCACGATGGTGAGCAGGGATGCGCCCGCGATGGTTGGCTTGCGTCCCCAGGAGTCCGCCGTAAATGCGCCGATGGCTGACCCGATCGGCGCACCGAGTGACATGACGAGAGAATAGCTGAAGGAGGTGACGATACTCAGTCCTTCGTGGACAAAGAATGTGGGCAGCCACGTCACAAAACCGAAGATCAATGTGTTCATGACGATCAGGGTGGTGGCGCCCACAATCATACGGGGGAGGAGCAGAGGGCTGAGCAGCGAACTGAGGTTTCGCGTGGGCGGAGCCGATACGGAAATCACGGGCGCAGCGAGAGGACCGTGCTGCTGCGAAACTTCGCGTTCCATCGATTGCAACAAAGCCTCCGCCTCTGCGCTCCGCCCGACCGATTCCAGCCAGCGCGGCGACTCGGGCAGCGCTTTCCGCAAATACCAGACCACCAGCGCACCGAGCCCGCCAAGGATGAACATAGCGCGCCAGCCGAGTCTCGGAATGATGAGCGTTCCAAGAAGTGCAGCAACCGGCAGACCGCTAACCACGATGACATTCATGCCGCCCAGCCATTTGCCGCGGGCCTGCGGCGGGATGAATTCCGTCATTGTCGAGTATCCGACGACGTTTTCGGCGCCGAGGCCCACCCCCATTGCAAAACGCAGGAGAATCAGCACGGTCATCGAAGGTGCGAACGCGGAGGCGAGGCAGGCGAAACCGAAAATGGCAAGATTCGCCTGATACGTAAAGCGGCGGCCGTAGCGGTCCCCGAGGAAACCGGTCAGGAAGGAGCCGAACATCATGCCGACAAATGTGAGGGACATGAATTGTGCATTCTGACCCATCGTGGAAAAGCCGCTTTTGAACGTGGCGCCAAGGACGGTGGCGGCGACATAAATGTCAAACCCATCGAAAAACATACCTGCGCCGATGAGCCACATAATGCGGCGATGAAACGCGGAGAGTGGGAGGCGATCGAGGCGCGCGCCGGCGTTGACAGTCACAGAGAGTTCACTTCACCCTCGCCAATACAGCCATACTGCCCGCGACCAACGCTTCCACGGCAAGGCGGCAATTTTCATCAAAGGTGTTCTGCTGCGCGTTTTGAAAAAATTGTTTGCAACGGCGCGCCGCGGCCGGGTCGAGGCGAAGGATGCGCTTTACCAGCGCGTCCGCTTCAGCAGAAAGTCGCTTGAGCGGGACAATTTGCGAGATAAGGCCGATTTGCAGCGCGCGCTTCGGCTGGATGGGATCACCGAAGAGCACCAGCGGAAAAGCGAAGCGCGGCAAGGTGTACTCACCCAGATACGCCATGATGGCGGTGGGAGCAAGTCCATGTTGCATCTCCGGGAATCCCAGGGCGGCGCGCTCGGCGACCAGCACGAAATCGCAGAGGATCGCCAGCCCAAATCCAAAGCCGAAGGCATCGCCTTGCACTTGCGCAACGCTAATCAAAGGCGAAGATCGCAAGGCCCGCTTGAATTCGAGGATGCGAGCGGCTTCCTGACGAACAGACGCTTCATCACGTCCAGCGCGCTCGCGCCCCGTGCAGAAAACCTTGCCGCGCGCGCGAATCCGTAATACCCGCGCGTTGGGCTGAGACGATTCGGCGCGAAGTTCCGTCAGCATGGCCTCGAACATCGCGCCGGTAACCTCGTTCCCGTGCGCGGCATTGTTCAACGTAAAGCTGAGCACATCCCCCGCCCGTTCAACGATTATCCCCGCAAGCGAAGCGGGCCCGGAAGTGTCCTGAGGCTTTGCTTTGGACATGCCGGGAACGGTATACAAGAGACGCAGCGACTGTCAAATTACGGCGCAGCACCGATTTTGAAGCGCGTCAGTTGTCATTTGAGGTTGTGCGCCTCCTGTCGCCGAAACACCTGCAACTATTTGTTCACGGTGAAGGAAGAAAAGGCGGGAACCGGGTCTGTAGCGATTATTTAACCGTGCGGACGGTTGAAACCGCACGTGCTTCCGGATGCTTGGGCGACCAGTCTTCGGGGGGAAACGCTACGCGCCAGAATGCCGGGCGGGGCGCAGAAAATTCCAGACCTACCTCCGCCCTGCCGCTGCGGACCGGACCGAGGAACGCAACATGACACTCCTGCTCCTCCTCCGTTTTGTTGTGCTTCATCTGGACCTTGCTTCCGCTGGTGAGACGCGCGCCCAGCAAAACCAGGGCTCCATGTGCGTTAATGGCTAGAGTTTCCGTATTCTCCTCGAAGTTCTGGCCCTGAGCGTCGGTTCCCCGAATGCGGACCGCAACCTGCATCAGCACGCGCTGGCTGCGGCGTCGCGCTCCCGAACTCGAAGGTGTGTTCACCTGAGCCATACTACCTCGCTCCAATAACTATACGCGGCGGGAGACGATTGTCGAGAATCTCCCGGACAACGGGATTCAAACTCGACACCGGGTTTCTTCAGCTGCGCTGGTCGATGGACACGTAATGGCGCGTGTCGTGGCCAAGATAAATCTGCCGCGGCCGGGCGATTTTCTGCTCGGGGTCCAGAAGCATCTCTTCCCATTGCGAGATCCACCCCGAGGTGCGTGGAATCGCGAACAGCACGGGGAACATGGTCATGGGGAAACCCATCGACTGGTAGATGAGGCCGGTGTAAAAGTCCACGTTGGGATAAAGCTTGCGCTTCACGAAGTAGTCGTCTACCAGGGCGATGCGCTCGCATTCCAGCGCGATTTCCAGGAGCGGATTCTTGCCCATCAGGTCGAACACTTCGTAAGCGATGTGTTTGATGATGCGGGCACGGGGATCGTAATTCTTGTACACGCGGTGGCCGAAGCCCATGAGTTTGACTTCGCCGGCTTTTACGCGCTTGATGAATTCCGGAACTTTCTGAATCGAGCCAATCTCCATCAGCATGCGCAGGACTTCCTCGTTGGCGCCGCCGTGGAGCGGGCCATACAGCGCCGCAATCGCCGCGGCCGTGGCGGAGTATGGATCAACGTGCGAACTGCCTACGCCGCGAATCGTGTTTGTGGAACAGTTCTGTTCGTGATCCGCATGCAGGATGAAGAGAACGTCCAGGGCGTGTTCCAGCGTGGGATTTGGCCGGTATTTCGCTTCGGACGTGCGGAACAGCATGTTCAGAAAATTACCGGGATAGCTCAAATCGTTATCCGGATACACAAACGGCATCCCCAACGTATGCCGGTAGGAAAACGCCGCGATCGTAGGCATTTTGCCGACCAGCCGGAAGGTTTGCTTCTTGCGGGATTCCGCGCTGAAAATGTCTTTCGCGTCGTGATAAAAGGTCGAGAGCGCCGCAATCGTCGAAATCGTCATGCCCATCGGGTGCGCGTCGTAGTGGAAGCCGTCGAGGAATTTCTTGATGCTCTCGTGGATGTAGGTGTGGTGCGTGACGTTGTACGTCCATTCCGTAAGCTGCGCTGCGGTCGGAAGTTCGCCATTCAGCAGCAGATAGGCGGTTTCGAGGTACGTGCTTTTTTCCGCGAGGTCTTCGATGGGGTAGCCACGATACCGCAAGATACCCGCGTCGCCATCAATATAGGTAACCTTGCTGATGCAGGAGGCCGTGTTGTTGAACGCCGGGTCGTAGCTCATCATCCCGAAGTCCTTGGGGTCGACCTTGATTTGGCGCAGGTCCGCTGCGCGGATGGTGTCGTGCGTGATGGGGATTTCGTATGATTTGCCGGTGCGATTGTCGGTGATGGTCAGCGTTTCGCGGGGCGCGGCGGAGCTTTCGGGCTTCTTCGTTTGCGTTGCGGTGAGTGGGGAATCCATTGAACGAACCTCGGCGGCTGAGGCAACAAAAGTTGCCTTGCTTCACCACTGTACACCAAAGGGGCCGCCGCCGGGAACTGGCCGGAAGGCCTGGGCAAAACCCTCATAGCAAGCCAGTTGCGGGACCGGCAGGGTCCGGGAAGTCCGCGAAATATACCTCTTGACAATAGTCGTTATAACGAGTAATATGCGGTTGTCAAACCCGGAGGTGGGTCATGATTAACATCCGCAAGAGCTCGGAACGCGGCCACGCCGATCACGGCTGGCTGGATACCCATTTTACGTTTTCGTTTGCGGATTACTTCGATCCCGAGCACGTGCAGTTCCGCACGCTACGCGTTATGAACGACGACCGCGTCGCCGGCGGCGGCGGTTTTCCCAAGCACCCGCACCGCGACATGGAAATCGTCACCTACGTTCTGGAAGGCGCGCTGGAGCACAAGGACAGTATGGGCAACGGGTCCGTCATTGGGCCCGGTGACGTGCAGTATATGAGCGCGGGAACGGGTGTCGCACACAGTGAATTCAACGCTTCGAAGACCGAGCCGGTGCATCTGTATCAAATCTGGATGCTGCCGCAGAAGCAGGGACTGAAGCCGGTGTACGATCAGAAAAACTTCATCGAAGCTGAAAAGCGCGGCAAGCTGCGCCTGGTGGCTTCGCCGGACGGTCGCGACGGTTCGGTGAAGATCCGTCAGGACAACGAGCTGTACGCCACCGTGCTACATGCCGGCGAAACCGTGAAGCACGAACTGAAGAAGGACCGGCACGCCTACGTGCAGGTGGCGCGCGGCAGCGTGCAGCTGAACGGGACGAAGCTGGACGTCGGTGACGGGGCGGCCATCTCCGCCGAAAAGGCCGTCGAGTTGACTGGTGTCAATGACGCCGAAGTGCTTCTCTTCGACTTGGCTTAATTCGTTATCGAAGGAAAAGCGCGCCGGAGGGTCCGCCTCCGGCGCGCTCTTTTTGATTGCGACTATGTTTTCAACCGCGCGTGCGGCGGAATTCGCGCATGAATCCGGTGAGCGCTTCCACAGCTTCCAGCGTCACCGCGTTGTAGAGAGACGCGCGTATGCCGCCGACCGACCGGTGGCCGGGCGTGCCGGCCAGGCTGGCAGCAGCGGCTTCCTTTGCAAACTGTTTCTCGATGTTTTCGTCGCCACCGGCAATGCGGAACACCACGTTCATCTTCGACCGTGAGCTCTTTTCAACGGGGCAGCGGTAGAATCCGGCACTTGTCTCAATCGCGTCGTAGAGCAGCTTGGCTTTGGCATCGTTGCGCTCCTCGATGGCCGCAACTCCGCCCGCAGCCTCGATCCATTCGAGCACCAGCCCGACGACATACACCGCAAACGTCGGCGGCGTGTGGTAGAGCGACTTCTCTTTGATGTGCGTGCGGTACTGCAGCAGCGTCGGCAGATTCTTGTCAGCCCGCTCGGCCAGGTCCTTGCGAACAATGACGACGGTGGCGCCGGAAGGGCCGAGGTTTTTCTGGGCGCCGGCGAAAATCAAACCGAACCTGTTCACATCAATTCTGCGCGAGGCGATGTCGGAAGACATGTCGGCAACCAGCGGCACATTCGCGGTCTCCGGCAGCGTTGTCCATTGCGTGCCTTCGATGGTGTTATTGGTACAAAGATGCACGTAGGAAGCGTCTGGTCGGAACTTGATTTCGTCCTTGCGGGGAAGCCGGGCAAACTTCTCTGCTTCCGTGGATGCGGCAATGTTATGGAGGATGCCTTTCTTGAGCTCGCCCAGGGCTTTGGCGGTCCACATGCCCGTGTGAAGCACATCCACGGGCTTCCCAGGGAGGCAGAGGTTCATCGGCGCCATGGTGAACTGCAGGCTTCCCCCGCCTTGCAGGAAAATCACCGCATAATTGTCCGAAATTCCGAGAAGGCTGCGTAGCTTTTGTTCCGCCGTGCCGATAATGCTTTCGAATTCGGGTGAGCGATGGCTCATCTCCATTACGGACATGCCGCTGCCGCGCCAGTCGAGAAGTTCCTCGCGGATTCGTTCCAGAACGGGGAGAGGCAGCGCCCCGGGACCGGCATTGAAATTAAACGCGCGCTTGGCGGTCTGTGCAGAAAGCGTGGACGAAGTCACGATGGCAAAAACCTCTTTCTTCGACAGTTGCAGTAAGGCAGGGACGGGGTTCACACTGCCATCTGAGCAATCCAGAATAACAGAATCGGACGGCTCAGCCGAAGGGCGTTCTCCAGAGCATGTCAGGGGTGCCATTGCCTGCCGATCGAAATAGCTAAGTCATTACGTGCCAGCAAGTTCGCAATCGTTTCCATGCTTGTTTTCCGTTGCGAAATTGGGCAACGTACTCTTGACTTCGTGGGGGGTGTGCGAGCAAAACTACTATAGCTTCCTTCCCCGAGGGGCTTGAAAAGCGAGAGGACGCCTACGTTCCCCGTAGCGCCGCGCTCGCTGGAATTTCTAAAAGGAGAATTTTGAGCGCACCGGACGCCAATTCAGGGGGCGGTCGGCAGCAGCAATTCGAGTTCTCGATTGGCTGTGTGCCTTTCCAGCTCCAAATGTCCGATGAGCGGTTGTTCCGCGCGGCGTCGGTGCGGTATGCCGCGTTCACGGGAGCGACCTCGCAACCAATTCGCATCGCTCTGAATGATTCCTCCACGGCGGAGAGCCAGCCGGCCGATTTTGCGTATGCCTTTGAGGGTGCGGTCCTTCGCGCGGATTCCCGAAAAATCAGGTTTGATGGCGTCCGCAACGAGTACGCACTTGATTCGCTGTTGCGCATCTTGCTCAGCTGGAAGCTCACCGGCCGTAACGGTTTTCTATTGCACGCCGCCACGGTTATCCGCAACGGAAAAGCATACGTGTTCACGGGAAGGTCGGGCGCCGGGAAAAGCACAGTGGCCTCGCTATCGCCGATCGGCAGCGTCCTCACCGACGAAATCTCGCTCCTTCGGCGCGAAAATGGCGAGTGGCGCGCGTATGGCACGCCCTTTTGGGGGGAGTTCCGGGCGGCAGGGTCAAACACCAGCGCTCCGGTTCGAGGTATTTTCCGGTTGGTGCAGGCGGCGGAAAATCGAGTGGCCTTGCTCCGTCCAATCGAAATGATTCGCGCTCTTTTACCAAACGTGCTTTTCTTCTCTTCGGAATCGAAAGCAAACCGGCGTCTTCTGGAGATCGTCGGCCAGGCTGCGGAAGAGGCGCCCGGTTACGAACTGGCCTTCCGCAAGGCCCCGGCGTTCTGGGAGGCTCTTCCCGCATGACAAGCAAACCCTCCGTTTCCTGGCAAAAGAATCCCGCATTGGCGTGGAGAGAAATTGACGATGCAACCGTAATTATTTCGCCGACGGACAGCGTCATGCATGAGCTCAACGACACCGGAAGCTTTCTCTGGAAAAACATCGATGGGCGGAGATCCGCAGCAGAATTGGCTGGATTGCTCGCCGAGAGTTATGAGGTGGCTCCCGACGTCGCGCTGACCGACACGCAAGCTTTGCTCGATGAGATGTCAACGCGGAAACTGGTTGTGCCCATCCCGGCGGCGGGCGGAGATTTGCGTTGACCACCGGCGCAGCAGTTCGGGCCACGCCCGTCATGGACCGTCTGATCTCACGCACCGTGCGCAAGCACCAGCCGCTCAGCGTGCATTTCGATTTGACGTACCGCTGCAACGAGCGCTGCGTGCACTGTTATCTGGACCACGACGATCACGGCGAACTCACCACCGCCGAATGCCTGGCGGTCATGGCAGAACTGGCGCAGGCGGGGGCCCTCTTCCTCACCTTCAGCGGCGGTGAGATTTTCTTGCGCCCCGATCTCTACGAAATCCTCGCGGAGGCCCGGAGCCTGCATTTTGACATTAGCCTGAAAACCAACGCGCTACTGGTGACCCCGGAGCGCGCGGAACGGCTGCGCGAATTTGGCGTGCGGCGCGTGCAAATCAGCGTTTACAGCGATATTCCCGAAGTGCATGACGCCATCACCAAAGTGCCCGGATCACTGGAGCGCACGCTGGCGGCGATTCCTGTTCTGCTCGAACAGGGATTGCAAGTCAAGCTGGCCTGTCCGCTGATGCGAGAGAATTTGCTGGCCTATCGCGGAGTGATGGCCCTTGCGGAGAAAATCGGCGTTCCCTATGTGTTGGACCTGACCATCACCCCCATGATGGATGGCAACGAAGAACCGCTGGCGCATCGCATCCCGGTTTCTTCGCTACTGCCGGTCTTGCAAGATCCCAAGTTGCATGCCTGCACGCCAGAACCTACAGCGGAGGCAGTGCGTGCCATGAAGGAATATCCGGCAGTTATTGGAAGCGCGGTATCGAGCGGAATGGAGAGCGAGGCCTACGAAGACCTGCCGTGCAGCGCCGGCCACAATAGCTGCTACATTTCGCCTTACGGGGATGTGTTCCCCTGCGTGCAGTTGCCGCAAGCGGCGGGGAACCTGCGGCGCAAGCGCTTTAGCGAGATCTGGTATCACGCGCCGCAGCTCGAGCGGCTCCGCGCTATTCGCGAGAGCCAGCTTCCGGTCTGTTCGCGATGCGAGATTCGCAGCTACTGCGAGCGCTGCCCCGGGCTGGCGTTGATGGAAGGCGGGGACCTTCTCGGAGCCTACCAGCGTGCCTGCGAACTCGCGGAACAGAAGGCACGGCTGGCGGGCGCCGCCGCGCCCACGAGCGCGCTGCATAAACAGCAAGCGGCGAACTCCATGCGGGCGACGATTGAAAACGATTTTGCTTCTGTTATTGCGAACGCTGGTTCAGACTGAAGGAACACGGAATGGCTGAAGACCAAAAGAACTCTCCCCAGGCGCCCGGCGGCGGCAAGAAGCCGTACACTAAACCAAGCGTCGTTTCCGAGCCCATTTATGAGACCTTGGCGCTGGCCTGCGGCAAATTGCCGGGTCAGGGCGGCCTTTGCAATGGTTCTCCGCGCCGTTCCTAAGCGAATGACAGCTGTTTCCCATGACGCTCGAGGCATGGGGTACTGTAGTTTTAGGCAAATTGGAACTTTCCTCTTATTGACCATTCTCTCCCGAACGATCACGCTAGGAAAATAGGCTGCGTCAGTTTCATTTCCGGATGACTCCTCCTTTCTGATTCTGTTCGGAGCAGGCCATACTCTGGGTTCTTGAATTTGTGAGGCGTCCGGATCACTCCGTACGCTCACCGGAAGACACGCGGCCATTGGATTTTTAGGTTAGAGGAATTGATGGTAACCAGCACCGGTCGGCGAAAAGAGAAGGAGCGCATCAGCGGCGAACGCCGCGCTGGCGATGCCGTGCGCATTGCGAAGGCGCTGAAGCGCCGTGGCCGCATCGCACTGCGGGTGCAGGGTACGAGCATGCTCCCATGGGTGCGGCCGAAAGACATCGCCCTGATTCGCCAGACCGCGCTCGAAAACGTGCGTTGCGGCGATGTCGTCTTGTTCCGGCGCGAAAACCATCTGTTCGTTCACCGCATTGTGAAAAAACAGGGCCCGCTCGAAGCCGCGCAGCTCTTGTCCAAGGGCGACGCGCATCCCGCCCACGATGGCATCGTTGAGGAACAGGAATTGCTGGGCCGGGTAGTCCGAATTTATCGCCAAGGCCGGCGCATCGATCTCGATGCACCGGGCCAGCTGGCTTTGGGGCTTTTCATTTCCCAGCTGTCGCTGTACAGCCGGTTTTGGTATCCGTTCGCAAGGCTCGTTGCTATCGCCACACGGCCAGCCCGACGCTTGATGCATGTGCTGCACAGTTCCAGCGCAGCAGTTCGCTGAAGTCCTAAACTTCCTTTCTCAGTTCTCGCCAAGCAATGCAAATTCGACGCGTTTGCGCATCGGATCGATGCGTTCTGCGCGCACACGGACTTTGTCGCCGAGATGCCAGCCTACCTCTCGCGGTTTTGCTCCCCGGCCACGCCGGCCACCGGCAGTTCCGCGGCCATCGCGGCTTGCCAGGGCGATGATGGCGTGGTCGCGCTCGCGGTACACACAGCGAGCCCCGGCAAATTCTTCCAGCGCGCCAATCGGCACCAAGCCTTCCACGAAGACTTCAAACAATTCCACGAAGAAGCCGAATTTTTGCACGGAGATGATCAGCGCATCATATTCCTCGCCAAGGTGCTGCTCCATGAATTGGGCGGTCTTCCAATCCATAAGTTCGCGTTCGGCGCCATTCGCCCGGCGCTCGGCTTCGGAGGTTTCGGAAGCGATCTCCTCTAAATTTCTGTGTGAATAGAGCGTCGCTTCCGAACCGCGCGGTGCGGCGCCGACGGGGTTTGGCTCATGATCTTTCGGGTGCTCCAGGGCCCATTTCAAGACGCGATGCACAATGAGATCCGGATAGCGCCGGATGGGCGAAGTAAAGTGCGTGTATTCATCAAAGCCGAGCGCGAAATGGCCGAGGGAATCAGCGGCGTAACGCGCTTGTTTCAAGGACCGCAGCATGAGGTAGGAAATGATGCGCTCTTCCGGCTTTCCGGCGACCTTCCGAATTAGTCGCTGATAATGCTGCGGGGCGATGCGCAATTCCGCGCCCGGCAGCGCCACTCTCATGCCGCGCTCGCGGCCGTGGCCGTAGGAATCGGGCCGCCCGGCCTTCGCCGGTGCCGGAACGCGGCCATGCCGCACGGCGACTTCCCGCTGATGCAGGTTTTCGACGCCCAGAGAGTAGCCGAACGCCCGCGCCAATTCTTCGAACTCCAGCACCTTGCGCGCGTCCGGCTTTTCATGGACGCGGTGCAGCGCCTCCATGCCCCGCCGCAGAAGATACCCGGCCACCGCGCGGTTCGCCGCGAGCATGAACTCTTCAATCAGCCGGTGCGCGATGTTCCGCTCGCTGCGCGTGATGTTCGTCATGCGCTGCTCTTCGTCAAACTCGATCACCGGCTCCGGGAGGTCGAAGTCAATCGACCCGTGTTCATTCCGCCGCGCGTTGAGCAGCAGAGCCAGTTCCTTCATGTCGCGAAAATGATTCGCCAGCGCCGCATACCGCTGGCTCATTTCAGTGTCGTTCTCGAGCACTTTGTTGACGTTCGTGTACGTCATCCGCTCCGCCGACCGAATCACGCCGGAAGTCATGCGCGCGTTCTTCATCCGGCCCGCGGCGTCAAACTCCATCAACGCGCTCATCACCAGCCGGTCTTCCTGCGGCTTCAACGAACACATTCCGTTCGAAAGCGCCTCGGGCAGCATGGGCACCGCGCGATCCGGAAAATACACGGAAGTGCCGCGCAGCCGTGCCTCCTGATCGAGAACCGTCCCCGTTCGAACGTAATGCGCCACGTCCGCGATGTGCACTTGCAAGTGCCAGCTGCCGTCGGCGCGATGTTCCACAAAAACTGCGTCGTCAAAGTCGCGCGCCGTTTCTCCATCAATGGTGACGATTGGCAAATGGCGAAAATCGTCGCGCCCCGCCCGCTCGGCTTCCCCCGCCGGCTTCGCGCGATGCTCCGCCTCCGCCAGCACTTCCGCGGAAAAAGTGTGCGGCAAATGATGCTTGCGGATGATGATCTCGATGTCCACACCGAGATCGCCGGGACGCCCCAGAATTTCCACCACGCGTCCGGTCGCCGCAGCGCCTCCGCGCGGATAGCGCAGCAGCTCCACATTCACCACCGCGCCGTCGAGCTCCTCCAGCCGAGGGATGCGCCTCGAGCGGATGCTTGTCTCATCTGCTCCGCTGAACCCCAGCTTCTTCCACAGTCCCGGAGTCAGCTCATGCCCGCGCGCGATCTCGATCTCCTGCTGAATTCGAACGTCATACGGCAGCACCACATTCTTGTCCGCGCCGTAGCGAAACAATCCCACGACCGTGGGGTGTGCGCGATCCAGGATTCGAACGATGCGCCCTTCGGCGCGCTGCGCCCCCGTGACGCCCCCGAGCCGCTGAATCTTCGCCACCACGTGGTCGCCGTGCATCGCATCTTCGATTGCATCAGGTGGAATAAACACGTCGCCATCCAGCCGCGCCACCGCCACATCCGGCACAACGAACCCATACCCATCGTGATGCAGCACCAGCCGGCCTTTTATCTCATCATTCGCTGCGAGAGCCGCGCGCGGTTGCCCTTGCGCGGGTGCCTGCCGCGGCGTCTGGCCCGGTGTTTGCCGTTCCCCCGTCCGGCTGGGGAGTCGATATCGCCCGCCTGGCAACTCCTCGATGGCACGCCGTTTCTTGAGTTTGGAAAGCATTTTAAACAACGGGCGGGTGTCCGTCTTTTTGAGATGAAGGCCCTCGGCGATTTCGCTGGCGGAGGCGGCTTCGCTCCTAACTTGCAGAAAACGCAATATGTTATCGGGGCTGAAGTGCGAAGAGCGTTGCATGGGGTGTCGCGCCATAGGGCAGCCGCTACATTTCCACCGTGATTTTAGCCACTTTTTTCGGTCCTTCCGGAACTTTTTTCACGTTTCCGGGATTATATAGACAGGCCAACACACGACCGGCTAGTCGCCCTCCGTCTGACTGGCCGGATTCCCCGAAAGGGGAAATATGGGAGGCGGGAAGACCTGGCCCGCCTCCCCTTTTCATTTTCAATCCCTCATCTCCGCCGGTCCGTTTTCCCGCTCTTTTCTCTGCCCTCATCGCCCTCGGTGAATTCTTCGTTTGTCATTTTCCTACGATCCCGCGAACCGTCGAACACGTTGCGAGTCATTGCGGTCCGCAACGCCGGCTCATTTGTTGGTTCAACGAGAAATGGTGCCGAGAAACGGATAGTGGCTCGCCGCTCCCATAAAAAACAGCATCGGAAAAGACAGCCAGAACGAAGTCCGTGCCGTCAGATAGTTCCACCTCATCAGCCGCCCGGCTTCCGGCGGCATTGGCTCGCCGTGTTCCGCGCTCGTCCGCGCCCAGGCGATCAGCCGTTTCTGCACGCGCCATACCACGCCCCAGGTATTCAGCAGCATCACGAGGCCCAGCCCGCCCCCCACGCTGATCGCCAGGTGCGCGTTTGAAACATTGGGCCCGCCATTCAACGCCAGCACCAGCCACGCCGCCGCGATCACCACGATCGAAATTCCAATCACGCGCACCCACACCGTATCGAGTATCCCTTTCGCCGGAAGCTGCAGCGCGTAAATAAACACATACGCCACGAGCCAGACGAGAAACCACAATCCAAACCATTTCCCGATCAGCGAACGATCCCCTGCCAGTTTCGCGTCCGCCGCCAAGTGGATCGAGAAATACCGCAGTCCCACCAGCACCGTCACCACCGCCGACGCGCGAAACCACCCCATTGCCCGCGACATAAGCTGCGGATAAATCTGGACGCGCAACTTCGCGTCGTACTGCTTCATCGCTGGCGTCAGCACCAGATTGAAAAAATACAGCAGCCCAATCCAAATAATCCCGAAGATCAGATGCAGCCAGCGCAGGAACATCATTTCGTTCGCCAGCGCATTTTCGGGCAAAACGAAGTGCGGCTGCCAAGCAGGAAAGGAAAACGCCAAGACCTGCAAAATCATGGGGACACCTCTGACGAGCTTCGGACCGGCCTGCGCAACCACCGTAGCGGATTGCCCAGCCAACCGTCAATTGCGCTCTTTGCATACCGGTTGCCGTTGCCGGGGCCCTGACCGTCTTTGCCGGGAAGCCCGCCACCTTCTCCCGTTTCCATCCTCTCCCCGGGTATAGAATGACTTTCCGTAGCATCATTTGCCCAGGCGGCAAAGCCAGAAATGAGGCCATTCATGGGAAAAGCGGTTTTCGCACTCCTTCTGTTGTTCAGCTCGCGCCCCTTGCTCGCGCAAACGGCGCCCGAAGGAATCTGGCAGGGTTATGACGGCGAGTGGCGTCATGTGTCTAGTCAATTGCTCGCACTGGCCGAGGCCATGCCAGAGGAGAAATTCGCATGGCGTCCCGCGCCCGGAGTGCGCTCCACCAGCGAAGTCTTCATGCACATCGCTCTCGCGAATTTTTATCTGCTCAGCGTCACCGGCCCCCCAATGCCTGCCGACATGAAAGAAGGCATGGAGAAATCCGTCACCTCGAAAGCCGAAGTCATCAGCTGGCTCAAGCGTTCTCTCGACGCCGTGAAGTCCGCTCACTTGGCGGTTACGCCAAAAGATCTCGCACGCAAAGTCCGTATTTACGATCGCGACGCCACCGTCGACGGCATGTACCTGCGCATTATCGTTCATGCCAACGAGCACCTGGGCCAGCTCATCGCCTACGCCCGCATGACCGGCGTCACTCCCCCCTGGTCCAAAAGCCAGTAATCGCCGGTCTGCGCGAAGTGCAGCGTTTGAGGCGGGTCCGGCTTTCGCAGCACCTCCAATCTGGCGATGCGGTTGCGGACCGGGAGCTGGGAGCGAGAAGCAGAGGACTTGGCTGGGAACTCGCCGGAGCGACGCGACTCCGTCGGGCCGGCGGCCGAAAACGATTCGTCTGCAAATCTGTTAGAGATGTTGGTGCCCGAGAGAGGACTCGAACCTCCACGACCTTGCGATCACTGCGACCTGAACGCAGCGCGTCTGCCAGTTCCGCCACTCGGGCACGAGTGCGGATTCACCCCAACCGCGTCGGGCTGAATCCTGAGATGGTCGACCCCGGCCGGGCCGGGATCACGCATACAACGAGGCTTTTTCATTGTGCCCGCCGCTCCACCCTTTGTCAACGCGCCGAAATTGCTTGAATTCGCGGCTTCGCGTGCGCAGCAAGAGAGCTCACAAAGGGCCGAAACCCCCTGGCATTGCGCATGCATTTCTTCAATTGGCAAGAGTGGAAATTTGAATCTAAGGTGCTATACTCCGCCCATCAGCCTAAGTACCCCTTGCCAGTTCGTCCAGGGCTGGCACCGCGGACCGGTTCCAACGGGAGGTCACTATGGAATCCACGCTAACGGGGCCCGTTCTCTACCTTCTGATCGCCTGGGGGATCATAACCGCCATCTTCGTGATTTTGTTCATTTGGCGAAGTGTCCTCACCAGCCATGAGGACGATCAGATCTTCCTCGACGCGGCCGAAGAACACATGGCCCGGGAGCAACGCGAATTGGTTGTCAAGATCACCAAGCTTTCGCGACCCCTGCTTATCTCCGGTGTTTTGTCCGGAGCACTGCTTCTGCTCGCAGGAGGACTCTGGATCTATCAAGGCCTGAAGCAGAACTTCTAGTTTTTCCTGCCGGGTCTAGGCTGGCGCAACGCTTCAGCGCGCCGACGGTTTCGCCGGAGGCGGCGGGGACGTGGAAGGCGCACTTGCCGGTTGCTGCGCTGGCGGATTTGCGGGAGCCACCTGGGGGGCCGTCATCACGAGGGAAGTGTGATTGTGGACGATGACCCAGTGATTGTTGCGCTTCTCCAGCACTAACGTCGTGTGCCCCTCGGATTGGGTTTGCTGGCCCTCCACAACCGCGCCAAAATCCCACTGATAACATACCCACGCCGCGGTACCGCTCACTTTAATGTACGTATTCGAACGATCCATCCGCACCTGAGACATTCGTGAGCGCTGCAGTTGATAGATGGCAAGATAGTTTGTCCAGCCAATGACCGGCGGCGCCCACGAGCCATTCACGATGGAGACTTCGTCGGCGTAGTCTTTGTGCATTCTTTCGATATCGCCGAGCTGCCAGGCGCCCAGCATTTCTGAAATGGTGTAGTCGATCTGTTGTTCATCAGACAGGGCAGAGAACGTGTCGCTGCTTTTCGAATCAGGCGTGGCGTTCTTTTTTTTCTTGTCTTTCTGCGCGGCGGCGGGCGAGGCGCAGGCCAGCAGACACATGGCGGCAAGAAAAAACAGGAAGATCGTCTGGACGGTTCGATGGCTCTTGCGAATTTCGAAAGGGTTCTTCATTCGCGTTCGACTCCTCTGGGTCAAGAGGATAGCATGGCGACTTGAACGCGGCAGCCATGTGCCCAGATGGTTTACTTGGCTCGCGGTGCGCCCATTAAGTTGATGAAAAGCCGGTAGGCTCCGGGAACGCCTTCGGGCAATTCACGGAAGAAAGCGAGGCCGGTGTAGATATAGGTGCCCTTGCCGTAGTGCGTGTAAACGAGTGCGCCGTTGAGGCTGGGTTCGCCTGGATCGTTCATGGCCAGGAGCGCGGTGTATTTCGGATCGAACTGCGTCCAGAAATAAAGCCCGCGCTCCTGCACCCAGCCCCTGAAATCTTCCTGGGTGATCTTGTTCGGCTTGTTGAGCAGCGGATCATTGGGCATCAGAAATTTGACGGGGGAGTTTTCGTCGGTGATGCGCGGCAAGGGCCGCGGCGTTTGCGGAGCGCCATCTTTCGAAACCGGGAGCGGGGGCGAGATGAGCGCGGGATACGGTGCGTACTGGAATTTATCCCAGGCAAAATCCCGCTGGTATTGAACGACGAGGGTCCCGCCTTTCGAAACGTAGTCGAGCAAGCGCTGGTTCGCCCCGGGCAATTCCGGGCGCAGTTCATACGCGCGCACGCCAACGACGATGGCATTGAATTTTGCCAAATCTCCAAAGTTCAGCGCGGCGGCATCGAGCATGTCCACTTTGATGCCGAGCCTCTGGATCGCTTCCGGCACCGGCTCGCTTTCCGCGCTGATGTAGCCGACGCGCAGGTTCACGGGGACAGTGGCCGCGAAGGCATGAACGACGCACTGCGCCGGCTCGCTCCAAAGCAACGTAGGCAGTGTGGTTAGCGGTTCCAATGACGTCGTGAATTTTTCCGGCCTTGCCCCCTTTGAACCGCCGGCGCCGCGCTCGGCGTAGGCGCTGATTCTGAATCTTCCCCTGCCCGGCTTCACGGGCGGCGTTACTGTCAGGCGCGCATAGCGGTCGCCCGTGCCGCTGAATTTCAATGAGACCGCGGTGCTGGTCCGCCATCCCCGCGGAACAGCAAGCCCCACGCGAACTTCTCCCGGTTGCGTTGCGTAGGAGTGCACGCGGAGCAAGATCTCAAACGGCTTTCTTACCTTGCCCACAAGCTCGATCTCCTGGTTCGGCTCGACCGCCAGGGTGTAGGCGGGCACCAGGCGCGGATTGATTTGATCCACTCGCGTGGAAGTGGCGTGGACGCTGGCGACGGGCACGGTGACGGCGAACGAATAGCCATTGATCACGGCTTCTTGGCGGGCTGTCACGAGCGCCGGCGGTTCCGCCAACTGGGCGCCCAGGGATGCTGCCGCGCTCTGCGGCTTTTGCGAGGTCCGCTCCGAACCGTCCGGCGCACTTTGGGGATTCTGCCCGGTGGAAATCGTAAAGCGAATTGCGCCGCCAGGTTCGGGTTCTTCTTTGGCCACGCTCCACGCGGGCGGAAACGCCAGGATTGGCTTTTGAAAATCGCCGGTGATTCCGTCGCGATGACGGGAATCCACTCGAACCGTAAACGTCTCGCCCGAGACGATGTCGCTCCGATCGGCGACTGCGTCAAGCCGCAGACCGGCCACGAGCGCCAGCGCTCTGTCCATTTTTTCGCGCTTGCGTGCGAGGCTTCGAACCAGGGACACGACCGGCGCCGGAATCTGAGACGTTGCGGAAGATTTCGGCACCTCGTCTATTTTTTTCCCCGCTGCCACAAGCGAATCAGCGGCAGACTTCCAGTCGAGACGCAAAGCTGCATCGCGGGCCGCCACCAGGGCCGCGTCCACCGTTCGCATAAGCGGGTCAACTCCCATATTCCCCACTTCGTAGTCTTCATCGAGCGGGCCAAGTCCTTCGGCGAGCAGCGCGGGATCGAGCTCAGCGCCATCCTCGCGTTTGAGGGCGATGGGGCGGCGCAAGAACGGGGAACCGAGGAAACCTGTAATTCCCTGCGTGCGATGATTTGCAAATGCGTCCAGGCCAATTTCGCGCCAGGACTTTCCGTATAGGGGAGAAATGCCATCGAGTGGCAGAAGGTAGCCCTTGGGAGTTTCGCTGCGATCCATGTCGAGCACAACGACGGGTTTTCGGTCGCCCCACGGTCCCAGGTCTTGCCCCTCGGAAGGCGAACCTTGCAATTTGTAAGAGGGATCGGCGGCGAGTTGCACGGCCTTCGGCGTCAGAAGTCCCGATGCCTGATGATGGCCATGTCCAGTGTGCACACCGCCCCAGCCGTTAATGACAATGTTAGGCCGAAGCGCGCGAATGACACGGACCATGTCTTCAAGGACCTGGTCGCCCCAGATTTTTTCCGTTTCCTCCGGAGTTTTCGAAAAGCCAAAGTCCTTGGCGCGCGTGAAATAGAGCTTCACGCCGTAGCCGCGCGTGGCGGCGATCAGCTCCTGTGTTCGAAGCAATCCCAGCTGCGGGGCCTGTTCCGGGCCGAGGTCATTTTGCCCCCCTTCGCCGCGCGTCAAGGTAAGCAGCGCGACGTCGGCGTGCAGTCCGCGCGCGAGGTAGGTGAGGACGGCCGCGGGTTCATCGTCGGGATGAGCGGTGATGAAGAGGATGCGCGTGGTAACACGAGCGCTTTCGATGGCCTCAATCGTTTCGGGGAGTCCCGGCCCAGTCCCGGGCGGCGGGGGGAATTGCGCAGCAGCAGGCGTTGCAAGAATCGCGGTTAAGCCACTGCTCAATAGAACAAGAATGGTCAGACGTTTTAGGAAGAAACGCACGCGTCCTCCAGCACTAGCTGGTTTCGATTCACTACGGTCAACTGTGCAGCGTTGACGGCAAACGTTCGAACGGCCATTGTCGCACTTCTCGCGCGCGAATGAAAAATGCGAGCGCACCCAGGGCAATCTCCGCGAGCCCCCACTTTCTCGATGCTCCGGTCTGCCAGAAGAGCCAGGCCCAGCCGATCATGGTCAGAACTGCGGGCACAGGATACAACCACATCTTGAACGGCAGGCCCGCTGTCCCGCGACGTTTCCGCAGCAACATCACGCCCACCGCTTGCCCGATGAACTGAACCAGCAAACGCATAGCGAGAATACCCGCGATGGCCTCTTTCAGTTTCAGCGAGACGCTAAAGATGAAAGCGAGTCCCGCGAGAACCAGAAGCGAGACGTGCGGAAAATGTTTTGTGGGATGCACGCGTGCAAATACGGGGAAGAAATTCCCATCGCGCGCCGCGGAATACGGCACGCGCGAAGCACCCAGCAGCACCGAAAAGGCGGAAGCAACCGCGATCCACAAAATCATTCCGGTCACGAAGCGCGCGGCGGCCTGGCCATACAGGCGTTCGACAAACAAGCTGGCGATGAAATCCGAATTCTGCGCTTCGCGCCAAGGCACCACGCCCAAAATACTCGTCTGCATCGCGAGGTACAGGATGGTGATTCCCAGAACGGAAAGAAAAATTCCTCGCGGGATGTTGCGTTCGGGATCTTTGATCTCACTGCCGAGGTGACAGATGTTGTAGTAGCCCCAATAGCTGTACACCGTGCTGACCATCGCGGAGCCGAGCCCCGCAAACCACAACCACGACAGTTGGAACGCTCCCGGCGGAAAATCGAAGGCCATCTTTGCGTTGAAATGGCTCATACCGCCCCAGATCAGCCAGAGCAAGGTTGCCACAACGCCCATCCAGAGCAACACGGAGATTTTTCCGATGGTGGTGATCCTGCGGTACAGAAGGATCACCAGAAAAATGACGAGGCTGCCTGAGATGGCTTTCGATGCCAGCGGTGAAAGAGGATGGAGGTATCCCGCATATTTGGAGAAACCGATGGAGGCGGAGGCCACCGAGAGCGGCGCCTGGACAAACGTCTGCCACACAAATAAAAAAGACATCAGCCGTCCCCAGCGCTGCGGCCCGTAAGCTTCGCGCAGGAAAACGTACGTTCCCCCGGCTTTTGGCATGGCCGCGCCGAGCTCGGACCACACAAACGCATCGAGGGTGGCTAGGAGTGCCCCGGCCAGCCAGGCGATCAACGCCTGCGGCCCGCCCATCGCGCGAATCACCAGGGAGCTGACCACGAACGGGCCAATCCCGACAATCTCGATCATGTTGAGCGCGACGGCCTCTTTGAGGCCTAAGCCGCGCTCAAGTCCCGCGCTTTCCGGTTTGATTTCGGTCGCCATCGGCTCGCCGAGAATAGCAAATGCGCCGCGCGCCGCCTAACCTAGATTCTCCGTGAGTCGCAATTCCGGCTCGCAATTCCTTTCTTGCGGGCTAAACACAAAGCGCGTGAAGGCTGGGACGGCGCAGGGCTTTTCTTTTACACTGGTGCGATGATTTCGATGCGCAAGCGCGGCTATGGCGGAATAGCTCTCCTTTTTCTGCTTTCACTTTTTGCCGGGCCCGCGCGCGCAGCCAAACTCGCGGTTCCGAGCGAAACTCCCGCCATACTGGGCAAAATCTATTCCTTTGATCTGCAAGGGGCGATCGAGGACGCCCGGCGGATGCAGGCGGAGCAACCCCAGCATCCACTCGGCTATCTGCTGGAAGCGGAAGCGCTCTGGTGGAGAATCTGGTGCACGTCGGCCGAATTCAAGTATGGGATGAACGACGCGCGGCACCGCCAGAAGCTGGAAGCGGACCGGCACTACCTCCAACTGGCCGAAAAGATTTCATCGCTGGCCGAAGCGCAGATCAAGCAGCACGAAACCGCTGAAGTGCAATTTTACGCAGGTATGGCCGATGCAGCGGCAGCCCGGCTTTATGGACTGCGAGGGGAGAATCGCAGCGCCGCGCGTGCCGGGGTGCGCGGACGCGAACATCTCTTACGCGTCAAGACTCTAGACCCGGAGCTGGCCGACGCCGACTTGGGCCTTGGTTTGTACAACTATTACGTGGACACCCTGAGCTCCATCGCCAGGGTCTTGCGTTTCTTGATGGGGATCCCCGGAGGCTCAAAGCAAGAAGGCGTGCGTTTGCTGGAGCACGCCATCGCAGAGGGCGTGCTGACTTCCAACCTCGCGCGCTTTTATCTTGCTCTGAATCTGCACCGCTACGATCAGCAGTACGAGAAGGCCCTGGCAGTCATCAGTCCCTTGGCGGAAAAATATCCAGAGAATCCGCTCTTTCAGCTGGCACGCGGCGATCTCTACGCGAAGCTCGGTCGAAAGGAAAGGGCGTTGGCCTGCTATCGGGCTGCGAGTGCTGGAACGATTCAGGATGCGGAATGCCAGTCACGCGTCCGGGAACTGGTGCGTGTTTCCATCGCGGCGCTCGGGGCCGGTGACAGCGCCCATTGAGTCGCCGGTCACTCCAGGATAAAGGCACGCTTGGATTTGCATAAACATATCGCATGATCATGGCACAAGCACGTTTCAGATTGCCGGTTCGCTTCGAGCAAGGGCAGCAAACAGCGTGGCGGGGGTTGCGTTGTCGCCGAAGGTTTTGCTGAGGTGCGCGAAGCGATCGAGATTTCCAGGGGCGAAGATGAAGCTGCCGCCGAGCTGGAAGGGATTCTGGCCAAGTTTGTGCTGCTGATGGCCGGCGGCGCGGGCGCGCTTGCGGCTCTCAAAATTGTCACGGCGAAGAAGGTGAAGCAAATTGGCGGAAGGCAGGCTGGCGATGGCATAGGCCTGGCGCTTTTCATCCACGAGCAGCGGAAAAGTGATGCCGGTTTCTTCCCGGAAAAAGCGGGCGTAGTTGCGGTCACCAAGGCCGATTGCGGCGAGGGAAGCGCCTTTGTCCAGGAACGCTTGGTGGTGTTCGCGCAACTGCGCGACGTGCTCGCGGCAAAAGATTCAGCCGTAGTGGCGAAGAAAAACGATGACGGCGGGATTGCTCTCCCACAACGAACCAAGGCGAATTTCCCTGCCGTCGGAGTCGGGCAGTACGATGTCCGCCAGCTGCTTGCTGAGAGTTTCTTTCACGTTGAAGCATCATTCAAGAGTCGGCGTCCGTCTGTCAAGGTTTCGCGGTGTCCGCTTTTTGGTTTTTGGAATTTGGCCGCGAATTCGGTTCCGATTTCGACCGCCGCTCAAATTCGAAGCCCGGAGCACGCAATCAATGGAGACGGATCGATTGGTGAACGGGGGTAGTGGGTCAGTTTACGGTAACCGCGTGAGGACCTACGTCCGAGTCTAACTGCCACACGCCAGGAAGGATGTCCTCCGCAGTCTTGCACAGGTTGGGCTGCACCAAACACGTCGTCTTGAATGCGAATGCTTTTGTTCTTTGGTCATCGCGTAAAGACGAAGGAAATACTACTGCAGCCGCGGACGGCTTCCCCATTCGACTTATAAACAAGCGATTCGGTAAACCACCCAAACCAGCGTCGAACCATTCTTCGGCCGAAACCGACACTAAGGGATACCACGCCGTCCACTCACTAACGGTAATGCGTCGCAAGTTTCCGTCGTGCATCGTTACATCCACAGTGATCTCCGTAAGCTCGACAAACCCGAGATGGGCAATTCCATTCACAATTTGTGCTTCGTAAGTTTTCTCTGAGCCTTCGCGGCTTTCCACCCAAAACTCGCTACCTGAACGCCCTTTCCACGCAGCGATTTCACGCTCGGCGTCCGCCGTTGTACGTATTACCCGGGCTGACTTGATTAGTGCTGTAGCTGACGCCTGGACATGACTAAGATAAGCTGCAATTCCCAGTCCGAATAAAGCGGCACCCGCAACCAGCACCGCGAGTCCTGTCCACATCCAATGGCGCGTCAAGCGGCCCAATAGCCCCCTCCGATGCATCCCGTATCTGCCTAAAGAATTTAGACACCAGAACGGAAGGGTTAGCTCATTCCTGATTGACACTTGGACGTATGGTCGGAAACTGACCCACTACCCCCGTTTAGGTAGTGGGTCAGTTTTCCACCTGCGCGTTTATCAGGTATTGATTAGCAATGTTCCCACCTATCGGGTAATAGCGAAAGAGCTCGCCGCAGGATCATACAATTCCGCGCTGCCCAGAGCGCCACCGTCGCCTTGGCCTCCAACGATCAGTGCCGTGCCGTCTTTCAGCAACGTCATTTTGTGACCGATGCGCGCGACTTTCAGGCTTCCCGTGACGGCAAAGGCCTTTGTCGTTGGGTTGTAAAGTTCTGCTGCGCTTGAGTAACCCTTCTCGTCCACGCCTCCCGAAACCAAAACCATGCCGGTATTCAACAGCAAAGCCGTACCTCTGTAGCGCGCCGTGTTCAGCTTGCCTGTAGGCGAAAAAGTTCCAGCCTCTGGGTTGTACAACTCCGTATCTGCAAACGGGTCCGGGTCCTTCACAGGATCAACGCCACCCGCAATGAGCACCATTCCGTTTTTCAGTAAGGTCGCCGTATGAAGGTAGTGCGGTTTCCCCATCACTCCGGTAGGGGTAAACGCGCTGGTCGCAGGATCGTATAGTTCCGCGCTCGCCAAATAGCCGCCCGACACCTTGGCGTTGCCTCCAGCAATTAACACCTTGCCGTTATTCAGCAGCGTCGCGGTGTGTTCATCACGCGCGGTACTCAAGCATCCAGTCAACTTAAACGTTTTGGTCGTGGGATTGTATAGTTCCGCGCAGGGCACTTTGGTGGGAGGGTTACGCCCAATTCTGCTCGAGCCTCCAGCAATCAGTACCGTTCCGTCGTTCAGCAGCGTGGCCGTGTGGTTGTGGCGCGCCACATTGAGGTTGCCAGTCGCACTGAACGTGCCCGTGCCCGGGTCGTAAAGCTCGGCTGTTGCCGACGAAACCCCAGAAACTTCACCCCCGGCGATTAGTACCGTTCCGTCCTTCAATAATGTTGCGGTGTGGCTGCTGCGGGGTGCGCTCAGGCTACCGGTTGGGCTGAACGTCCCGGTCACCGGATTGTACAACTCGGCGCTCGCGAGCGGAATGCAGAACGGCGTGCAAGCCGCACCTCCCGCGACAAGCACCATCCCGTTGTTAAGCGCCGTAGCCGCATGATTCTGACGCGAGACAGTCATCCCAGTAGTAGTCCCTGTTCCAGATAGGTTGGCAACCACAGGCGCGCTCGGGGCTCCGTAGGTGACGCTGAGTTGCCCCGTCCGCCCGCCAGCTGCCGTCGGAGTAAACGCCACCTCAATGAAGCATCTCTGCCCTGGTCCGATGCTCGTCCCGCAAGTGTTTCTTGTAACAGCAAAATCTCCCGTCGCGCTCGTTGCGGAAATATTCAACGCCGCGTTCTGGCGGTTGGTAACGGTCACAGCTCGGCGAGGACCCGTAGCACCCACCCTCAGATCGCCAAATGCGGTGCCAACGGGGAAAATAGTCAGCGGCCCCGATCCCTGCCCGCTCAGTGGGACTACCAGAGGGCTGTTCGGGCCATCGTAAACAAAAGTTAGGGTGCCGCTGCGGCCACCCAAGGCCGTCGGCGAGAACGTTACGCCGACCAGACACCAGCCTTTCGCCGGAACACTCGCGCCGCACTTGTTGCTGGTGTTGCTCGCGATCGCAAAATCTCCGCCGGAGATTGTGATGCTGCTAAATGTCACCGTCGCGTTCGTCCCGTTACGGAAGGCAATGTCCTTCTCTCCGCCCGCGCCTCCAACAGGCACCAATTCCCAACCCAAACCAAAAGGAGGATCAAATGTGATCGCCGCCTTCTGAGCCGCCGACGGCCTCGGTCCAATCACCAGTGCCGTTAGCGCCAACAGCCTGAACAGATGTCTGCATTCCATAAGTAAATTCCTCCAGGAGGTGCGGGGTCCTGCCGCAAACGGAACGTTAGGTGAAACGGCGAGTACGTTCAAGTGTCTGGTAGGTTCCGCTAGCCGCAAACGGACCCGTACCCTAACTCAAACTGACCCACTACTTAAACGGGCGTCACCTTGACATGGATGGTTAGGCGGCCTACACTACGTAGTTTTTAGATGGCCGTGAAAGCGTGCCTAGAGGTGGAACTTTCATGGAAGGGACCAAGGCAGGTATGGACAAGAAAAGGCTTGAGTATTACAAGAAAAAGCTGGTGACGCGGCGCGAAGAGCTGATGAAGACGATCGCGCGCACGCAGGAAGAAGGCCGCCAAGCGGATGAAGATCCGACGGTGGATCTGGCGGACAAAGCGGCGAACTCTTACACCAAAGAGTTTCTGTTTGGGATGACCAATACGGACCGCACCATCCTGAACATGATTGACGCTGCGCTGAAGCGCATTCAGACGGATGATTATGGCGTCTGTGCCAACTGCCAGGAAGAGATGCAGCAGAAGCGGCTGGAAGCTGTGCCGTGGGCCAAGCACTGCATCGCGTGCCAGGAGAAGATGGAGCAGGGGCTGCTGTAAAGATGCGCGGTACGGTTGAACGCGGGACTCTCCTAGGGTTGCGCTTATTGCACGTTTCGACCCGCCGGTTCGGAAGCATCCTCGAAGTCCAGATTACCTAAGCATTCATTCCTTCGGAGCGAGCCAGGTGCCCATCTGCCTGTCGCCGTTTGCGGCGATACCGAAAACCGTGTGTGAGGTCTGGCGGCCGTGGGCGGCATTTGCCATGAAGGAGGGGGAGACGCCGCGCTGCCCGGCCTGCGGAAATAGGACGTACGAACCAGGTGGCGGCTGATCTCTATACGTCTTGCTGGTGCGGACGCGGGCGCGACCGGACAAACGCATCCTCACACTGGAAGAACGCTGGGAGTCCGTACGTGGCGCATTTGCCACACGTCCAGGCAGCCAAGTTGACAATCTGCGCGTCTTACTGCTAGATGATGTATTGACCAATGGGGCGACCCTGGATGCGTGCGCGCGCGCACTGCGCGAGGCGGGGGCCGAACCAGTGATTGGGCTTACGTGGCCCGGGCGGTCCGAAACCCGCTCCCCAGCTCCGATACGTGGTAAGATAGCCCAAGGAAAGCGCAATGGGCGCAAACCGGCACATGTCGGTGGATTCCCGGGGGCGCTATACCCCCGAAGTGGATGGGGCGGCTGTGTCCGGCTCTGAAGGTCCCGCAGGCAGTAGAACCCACAACACAATATCGGCGCGGCGCGGCTCGTTGATGCAAGAGCCGGTGCTGGTGCTGAATGCCACGTACGAGCCGATTAACGTGACGGCCGTACGGCGCGCCATGGTGCTGATGCTGAAGGGCGTGGCGCAGGCGGAAGAGATGCACAACGCGGAAGTGCATTCCGCGGCGCATGCGCACGAGGTGCCGTCGGTGATTCGCTTGCTAGCCTACCGGCACATCCCGCAACAGAGCCGCGCGCTTTCGCGCAAGAATATTCTGCTGCGCGATCGCAACACGTGCCAGTTTTGCGTGCGGGTTTTTCCAAGTTCCGAGCTGACTCTGGACCACGTGGTGCCGCGTTCGCGTGGCGGGCGGTCTTCCTGGGAAAACCTGGTGGCCTGCTGCTACCGCTGCAATAACAGCAAGGGCGACCGAACCCCCGAGGAAGCGGGGCTGAAACTGGCCCGCCGGCCCCGGCCATTTACCCTGCACACCTCGCGGCAGCTGATGCGGCTGATCGGGCACCGCGACGAACGGTGGCGTAAGTACCTCTTTTACTGAGTTTTACGCCGCTAAATCGATTTTCTAAAAAATTTTCCGAAAGAAGAAACCTTTTTTGCTGGCCTACATCTAACACAGTAATACCACTTCGAGGACACACCCCGGGAAGCGGTTAGGGCAACCCCCTAGCCGCTTCTCTCCTTTTACGAGCAGCCATTTCGCTCGTAGTATTTTGATATTACTTCTTCTCACGCGTATCCGGAAAACTTCGCAACGCCGCCTCTTCGTCCGGAAATTCCGGGAAAACTTGATAGAGCTTGGTGATTTTCAGAATTTCTTCCACTTTGGACGACAGGCCGATCACCTTCATTTGTCCGCCGTGTTTCACCACCGTGACGTACAGGCGCGCGAGCTCGCCAATCCCAGAGCTGTCCAGGTATTGCAAGCCGCTCAAGTTCAGGACCATGTCTTTGCGGTCCTGCTTCAGCAATCTGGCAATGGAATCGCGCAAGGCCCCCACTTCGAAAGAAGTTAAACGGCCGGAGATCTCCAGGAGCGACACTGGGCCTGCCTGTCGAATTCTTGCGGAAAAGTTTGCGTTCTCCAAGATTTGTCCCCGCGTGCCGGGGGACGCAATTCTACCTGCCCAAGAGTGAATGACGCAAAAATTTCCAGAGACAAAGCCGGGAATGTGGAAAACGCGCGCGACGCGCGCGCCGGTCTGAAACGTTATTGGCGCATGACCACGTGCAACCCTCGCCGCCAACTTTCCGCAAGTCCCACCCGGACAATCTCGAGTTCCGAGGAGAGACATTTCAGAAGATCGTCCGTTGCAGGATGGAATCGCAGGGCCGGCGCAACCAGGTAGACGAGCGGCGGCGCCTGCTGCAGTTCGACTGCGGGAAAATAACCGTAGCGAGTGATTTCTCCATTCCGCAAATGGCGCCGGACGCGCAGCCAATAATCGGCCGCCTGCAAAGGCAGGTGGATGTGTTCGCTGGCCTTCAGTTCGATGATCGCGAGCCGCCCGGAACGCGTGGCGGTAAGAAGAGCGAGAATGCCATGCTCGCCACCAGCATTTGCGAAAACCTGGGCGTACACGAAGCGCGGATCGAGTGCGGCGTCCACCCGCGTGACGTCCTCGCGCACCAGGGCTTCCAGCCAGCGTTCGGCTAGCGGCTTGTACAGGGAATGGCGCGGATCGTCGGCCAGAGGGTGGCGATGCAGTTCGAGGTCATGCACAAGACGTCTGAGGGCGGGACGTGAAGCGGGTGTTAGCTCCTTGCGGGGATCGCCGATACCGAAAAACACGCGCCCATCGTCCCAGCACGCGAGGGGAAGCCCGCGAAAACGCAGCCACACTTCGCGCGACTGCGCGGCTGGGTGCATTGTGACGGCTTCGGGCGCCAGAGCCACAATTGCTTCCAGCACGGGACGCGCCTGGTCCAGCAACGCTTGCGATTCCCGATGGGGTACGAGCCAGGTTTCGAGATTCGCAGCGGGGCGCGGATCTATTTTCTCCAGGGTCTCGAGCGCCGGATCGCGCTCGTACAATTCTACCTGGCATCCGGGAGCGAGTGCCGCGAGCCGATGTGTCACTGCGCGGCTGGCGTTTTTCGGAAGAATCATGCGAAGCGCGGCGATTGGGCCGCGAGGATTCGATTGGCGCGTCCGCGTCAGCCAAAGCAGAGCAAACGTCAGGCAGCTGTCAGAGGTCTCGGAAGACTCGCCGTCTGGCACCGTTAACAGAGCCACATACGAAGAGCCCCGACGGAGAAGCCCTCGGGCGTAGTTCCCGGAGAGAGAGTGCTCAAGGTCCGGGGAGACGGTGAGTGATTCGAGGGTTTCGTCCGGGAACCAGCTGGCGAGCAACTGCGCAAGGCGTTCGCGAAATTCGCCGCGCGAGAGCTCGCGGGGGCCACGCTCGTATTCCCGGCGGATAAACTCCAAGCGGTCCGGCTTCGCCCGTCCGAAGCGTTCGACCGCCAGCGCCAGCCGCTGCTCGGAATGATCGGTGATGGCCAGCACGCGCCGAGTGAGATTAAACTGTTCGGACCATAGATGCAGGAGCGGTTTTTCGCCAGAACCGCGCACTTCCCAAGACATTCCGGAAAAAGGAGCGGCCCGGCCGCCGCTCTCGCGGACTTCGACGCCGCCGGAGGAAACAAACTCCCGGAGGCTGGCCTGCAATTCCGCGGAGAATTCCACGCGCTGAATTATAAGAGAGATACGTCTATTATAATCTATTCTTTTATTGTTTTTAGTTCCAAAGAGTAAAAAAGGAGAACTAGCGTCCAACGATTAGGCGCTGGATCAATGGTTCAGGAAGCTTGGCCAGCCGCATGCGTTCCTGAACGGCGGCGATATCGTAGGGCACCCGCCAGAATTCCACCGTTTGGTGCTCCAGGTCGGCAACCGCGAACGCAGCGCGCGCATCTCCATCGCGGGGCTGGCCAATGGAGCCGGGATTGAGAAGATACCGCCGCGGCTGTTCAATGCGCAGCGCGGCAAAAGACTCGCTGGCTCGCGGCCGGATCTGCAGGACTTCGAGCTGCGAGTCCTGATAGGAAAACCCGCCTTGGTGATGCGTGTGCCCGAAGAAAGTGACCTCCGCGGTGGAGTCCAGTAGTCCATCGAGGGCTTGCGCTGGAGTGAACACGTATTCATCTTCGTCCTGAAGCGCGCCGTGAACGAGCACAACACCATCTGTCGCCAGAGGTCCCTGAGGCAAGGCCGAGAGCCACGCCAGGTGTTCGGGCTTGAGCTGCGCGCGCGTCCAGTCCACCGCAGACTTTGCGACCGGATTGAAATCGTCGGTGATCATCAACCCGGTCACGGCCTTATCATGATTGCCGCGAATCGTCTGCGTGGCCATTTCCCGTAAACGCGCGGTGACTTCGTTGGGATCGGGACCGTATCCCACTACATCCCCCAGGCAGACGGAAAGATCCCAGCGGTCCTTGGCAGCGGCCAGGACGGCGTCAAGTGCAGTGACATTCGAGTGCAAGTCGCTGAGGACTAGAATCCGCATCCCTGGTGTCCGGAAAAATGACCTTGAGGAGTATAGATGAACACGCGGGCTGATGCACGGAGCGCCGCAACAATGGCGAGATGGGACGACGGCGCGAGGGCGAAAACGTTTCGAAGGGAAGCTGCAAATTTATCAGAAGTTTAGAACTTATGTTGGAAAGGAAGCGGATCGAAAGCCCCAGGGATGGAACCGCCTAACGCCGCACAAAATACGCCACAAAAAATAGGGCAAACGACGAAACATTCGCCTGCGGTCGTTCGTCTATACAGGTGCAGCTGGTCACCCGGCTGCCCGAGGCGAGATTCAGAAAAAAACCCCGCGGTGGCAGCCGCGGGGCCATGACACGCAGTCTTTCCGGCCGTTAGTCCAGGAAGAAGAGGTGTCTTCACGGGCGAGAGTACTCGTCCCGTGCGCGCGTGTCAACTCCATCTGGCCAACGGCAGCCTGCTGTGCGGCTGACTCGATCCTGACCGAAAGGAAATGACACGCATGAGAACTAATTCTTTTTTCCGCAGCATCGCTTTGCTGGCCGCGATGGCACTGGCGATCCCGGCATTTGCCAAGCCTTTCACAAAAACGATAAACGTTACGCAGACCGCGAAAGTCGGCAAGTCCGAGCTGAAGGCCGGCGAATACCGCTTGGAGATTGACGGAAACAAAGCCACCGTACAGAAAGGCAAGCAGGTTGTTGCCGAATCCGAAGGCCGGTGGGAAGACCGCAGCACGAAATCCATCTATGACTCTCTGCTGATCGGCGAAGGCGGCCAGGTAAAAGAAGTTCGCTTCGCAGGCCAGACGCGTGTTTTCGTTTTCAGCGAATAGCCAAGGAGATTCCGTGACTCCTTTCCTTGGGACGAGAGGGAGGCTGCACTCTGCTGCAGCCTCCCTGCTTGTCGTTTTCGCCGCGGAACTTTTGAAGTGGCAGGATCCGGTGACGCGAGTAAGTGAAATTCTTCCCTTCCTCATGACCGGCGCACGCAAGATCGTCGCATACGGCGCACCAACAGTTTCCCTGCACTGACGCGCCCCCGCCCCACTAGCGAATCACCATGCAATCGCCGTAACTATAAAAGCGATAGCCTGTTTCGACGGCATGTCTGTAGGCCGCAAGCGTACGCTCGCGGCCCGCGAAAGCACAGACGAGCGCGAGCAGCGTCGAACGCGGCAAGTGAAAGTTTGTAAGCAGGCCTTCCACCAAGCGAAACGAATACCCCGGAGTAATGAACAGGCGTGCCTCGGCACTTCCCGCGAGCACGACATTCGCGGAGTTTGCTTCGGCGGCACGCCGCGCGGAGTCTTCGAGTGCGCGCACCACGGTCGTGCCCACAGCCACAATGGGGCGGCCTCCGCTGTGTGCTGCCTCGATACGATCGGCCGTCGCCGCGGGAATTTCATAAGATTCTGCGTGCATCACATGGGCTTCGAGCGTTTCGCTGTGAATCGGCTGAAAGGTGCCCAGGCCGACGTCCAGCGTTACTTCACAGACCTCCACACCCCGCGCGCGTATCTGCTCCAGGATTTCTGGTGAGAAGTGCAATCCTGCCGTCGGTGCGGCAACGGCTCCGGGTCGCTTGGCAAAGACTGTCTGGTAGCGTTCGCGATCCGACGTTTCATCCGCGCGGTGAATGTAAGGCGGGAGCGGAGTGTGTCCCAGCCGCTCGAACTGCTCGCCAATGCTGCGCTGATCGCGAGAGACAAAACGCAGCGTGCGCAACCCAAGTTCGCCCCGTGCCGTGACTGCGCACTCGAGTTCGCCATCGCCAAAGAGAACGCACTCGCCTACTGGCATTTTTCGGCCTGGCCGGACCAGCGCTTCCCACGAATCTGCATCGAGTTGACGCGTCAGGAAAACCTCGACTCTTCCTCTCGGATGCTCCGAGCGTGTGGCGCGTGACGGAGGCTGTGCAGGAGTGCCGGCGCGCCGCCCAAATAGACGAGCAGGAATGACACGCGCATTGTTTAGGACGAGGAGCTCATTCCCGCGGAGAAGTTCCGGAAGCTCGACGAAGAGACGGTCCGTGAACACTCCAGTCGAGCGGTCCAGCACCAGAAGCCGTGAAGCTTCGCGGCGGTCCAGGGGCTTTTGTGCGATTCGATCGGAAGGCAGGTCATAATCGAGTTCATCCAGGCGCATGAAATGGGGAGTCTAGCAGCAATCTGCGGAATGCCAAGAACGGGACGTACAAGACTCCCGTCATACGGCTTGAACGAGCAAGTTGTGGCGCAGACGGAAGGGCGTGTGAGGCCACCTGTCTTTTTTGTAAGATGTTGATATATAAGATCTTATAGATGTTAATAGAAATCTCTAATTTATTATTGACAATCATGCGCTCATATTTTATTATCCTATTGTAGTCAATATAGGAGGCATTTCTAAAATGAAAATCCTTACTCGCTGGGAACCCGTTCGCGGGGTGACCACACTGCAAGATCAAATCAATCGCTTGTTCAACGACACTTTCCAGAGGACCGATGAAGAGGCCAGCCTAACCGCATGGGCTCCGGCCGTAGATATCTACGAGACGGAGCATGAGCTGGTGGTGAAGGCGGATCTGCCGGAAGTTGACCCCAAGGATCTGGACATCCGCGTGGAGAACAATATCCTCACGATTCGCGGTGAGCGCAAGTTTGAAAAGAAGGTGAACGAAGAGAATTACCTGCGTGTCGAGCGCTCCTACGGCTCGTTCGCCCGTAGCTTCACACTCTCGAACACCGTGAATTCGGAAGCCATCAAGGCGGATTACCAGAACGGTGTGTTGACGCTGAGCATTCCGAAGCGCGAGGAAGCAAAGCCGAAGCAGATCAAGGTCAACGTCGGAACACCGGCGATGGCAGCCTCTGCCGCGGGAAGGTAGTTCTAGAAGGCAGTCGCAGTTCAGCAGTAGAGTAAGGGGCTGGCAAGGGTGCCAGCCCCTTTTTCTGAACAGCAGTGCCGGAATGAGGTTGTTATGTTGCGATTTGAAAAAATGACGGTCAAGGCGCAGGAAGCGGTGCAAAGCGCACAGGAAATTGCCGCGCGCCATGAAAATCAGCAGGTGGAACCGGTGCATTTGCTTGCGGCACTGGTCGCACAAGCGGACGGCGTGGTGCCGGCGCTGCTGGCGCGGCTAGGGATTCGCAGCGAGGTGCTCTCCGAAGAGATTGAAAAAGAAACTGGCAAGCTGCCGAAGGTGCAAGGATTCGCGCAGCAACATCTGGGGCGAGCCCTGAATGACGCGCTAGAGCGCGCATTCAAAGAGGCAGACAACTTCAAGGACGAGTACGTTTCAACCGAACACCTCTTTCTGGCCATTGCCGGACAGGATCGCGATCCTGCCGGACAATTGCTGAAGCGCCAGGGCGCGTCGCACGATGCGATTCTGCAGGCCTTGACGGGCGTCCGCGGCACGCAACGCGTGACTTCCCAGAATCCCGAAGCGACGTATGAAGCGCTGGAAAAATATTCGCGCGACCTGACCGAATTGGCGCGGCGTTCCAAGCTCGATCCAGTGATCGGGCGTGATGAAGAAATTCGACGTGTGATGCAGATCCTGGCGCGCCGCACGAAAAATAATCCCGTGCTGATTGGTGAGCCAGGTGTGGGCAAAACCGCAATCGTGGAAGGGCTGGCGCAGCGGATCGTTTCCGGCGACGTGCCGGACGTGCTGAAGACCAAGCGCATCGTGGCGCTGGATCTGGCCGCGCTCGTGGCCGGCGCGAAGTATCGCGGCGAATTTGAGGACCGCCTGAAAGCCGTCCTGAAGGAAATTACCCAAGCGGAAGGACAGATCATTCTGTTCATCGACGAACTGCACACGCTGGTGGGTGCTGGTGCCGCGGAGGGCGCGATGGACGCTTCCAATATGCTCAAGCCGGCTCTGGCGCGAGGCGAGCTGCGGGCCATCGGCGCGACCACGCTGAACGAGTACAAGAAACACATCGAGAAAGACCCCGCGCTGGAGCGCAGGTTCCAGCCGGTGCTCGTCAGCGAGCCGACGGTCGAAGACACGATTGCGATCCTGCGCGGCTTGAAAGAGCGCTATGAGGTTCATCATGGCGTGAGAATCAAGGATGCGGCTATCCTTGCAGCGGCGACGCTTTCCCATCGTTACATTTCGGACCGTTTTCTGCCGGACAAGGCCATTGACCTCATCGACGAGGCGGCGGCCAGCCTGCGCATGCAGATTGACTCCCTGCCTGTGGAAATCGACGAAATCGAGCGGCGCATCATGCAGTTGGAAATCGAGCGCCAGTCGCTGTTGAAGGAAAAAGACGCGCATTCCAAAGAACGGCGCAAGCAGATCGAGAAGGAACTGGCGGCGCTGAAAGAAGATTCCAGCGCGCGCAAGGCTCGCTGGCAAGCGGAAAAGGAAGCCATCGGAAAGATTCACAAACTGAAAGAGCAGATCGAACAACTGAAGGCGGAGGAGCAGAAATACGAACGCGCGGGCGAGCTGGCCAAGGTAGCCGAGATTCGCTATGGCAAAATTGCCGCGGCCGAACGCGAGCTAAAGCAGGCGGAAGAACGCTTTGCATCGGTGCAGAAGGACGCGCCCATGCTGAAGGAAGAAGTCGACGAGGAAGACATCGCAAAACTCGTGAGCAAATGGACGGGAATTCCGACAGGACGCCTGCTGGAAGGCGAAGTGCAGAAGCTGGTGCACATGGAAGAGCGGTTGCGGCAGCGGGTAGTCGGGCAGGACGACGCACTGGCGCGGGTTTCGAATGCCGTGCGGCGCAGCCGCGCGGGACTTTCCGACACCAAGCGCCCGATAGGCTCGTTCATTTTCCTTGGCCCCACCGGTGTGGGAAAAACGGAACTGGCGCGCGCGCTGGCGGAGTTCTTGTTTGACGACGAGAAGCTGATGATCCGCATAGACATGAGCGAGTACATGGAAAAGCACAGCGTGTCGCGGCTCATTGGGGCGCCTCCGGGCTACGTGGGGTATGAGGAAGGCGGGCAGCTCACGGAGCAAGTGCGCCGTCACCCCTATTCGGTGATTCTCTTTGACGAAATCGAGAAAGCGCATCCAGACGTGTTCAACGTGCTGCTGCAGATTCTCGAGGACGGGCGGCTGACCGACGGCAAGGGCCGCACGGTGGACTTCCGGAACACGGTGCTGGTGATGACCAGCAACGTGGGTTCGACGGCCATTTTCGAATTGTCGAGCAAAGATCCGGAGCGTGCCAGGAAGGAAGCCATGGAAGCGTTGCGCGCTTCGTTCCGGCCGGAATTCATCAACCGCATTGACGAGATCGTGATCTTCAATTCGCTCGGGAAGGAGCAGTTGAAGGGCATCGTGGCGCTGCTGCTGAAGGGCGTGGAAAAACTGCTGGCGGAGCGGCAGATCACGCTGGAGCTGACGCCCGCGGCGCAGGAGCTGTTGCTGACCGAAGGCTACGATCCCGCATATGGAGCACGGCCCTTGCGCAGGACGATTCAGCGGTTGATCCAGGATCCTCTGGCGCTGCAGATTCTGCAGGGTACCGTATTGCCGGGCGATCATGTGCGCGTGGACCGCGACGGCCAAAAGGATGCAATGCGCTTTGAACGCGTCAATCGCAAACAACCGGCATCGGCGGCAAGAATCTAAATCGAAAGCTGGGCCGGCGGCGGAAATGGACCGCAGCGGTTGCGCTTCGCACGACCATGCGGATGTCTGCGAAATGCCCCGCTGCCGTCAATGAGGAGCACATGAAAATTCTGAGAACTGGTGTACTGCTGATTCTGATGAGTGTGCTCCTGGTGCTGGCAGGCGGAGCAATTGGCGGACAAAACGGTCTGAAGATCGCGCTCGTGATCGCCGTTCTGATGAACGGCATTTCGTACTTTTATTCGGACAAGATCGCGCTTGCTTCGAGCGGAGCGCAGCCGGTCTCACGGGAACAGTTGCCGAGGCTCTATCAGGTGATGGAGCGGCTTGCGGCCAAGGCCAACATTCCACTGCCCAAGCTCTACGTGATTCCGGAAGCTGCACCAAACGCGTTCGCGACGGGGCGCAATCCGAAGCATGCTTCCGTGGCCGTAACGCAAGGACTCCTGGAACTTATGAACGACGAAGAACTTGAGGGAGTGATTGCCCACGAGCTTTCGCACGTCCGGAATTACGACATTCTGACGAGTTCCATTGCTGCAACCATGGCGGCGGCGATTACCTATCTGGCGTCCATGGGACGTTGGGCCATGTTGTTTGGCGGTTTCGGAAGAGACCGCGACGATGACCGCGAAGGCGGCGGCGTCGCTGCACTGCTCATGATTTTCCTCGCTCCGCTTGCCGCCTTATTGTTGCAACTTTTTCTTTCCCGCACGCGGGAATACTCGGCAGATGAGACGGGCGCACGAATGGTCGGGCAGCCATACGGACTGATTAGCGCACTAGAGAAGCTTGGTGCTTATAACCAGCGCATTCCCACAACGATGGTTTCTCCATCCACCGCGGCGCTGTGCATTGTCAAGCCGCTCTTCGGAGATGGCACGCTGAACTCTCTATTCAGCACCCACCCGCCGCTCGAAGCTCGGATTAAGGCCCTTCGCGAGATGACCGTCGTACCGCAGAGATAGGGCTTCCATGTCAGGTTTCTGCACAATTTGGCCCCCTCTTGTGTAATCTTTTCAGGAGTTTGCCCACCGAATTTTGTTGCCCAGCATTTCACAGCTCCCTAACTCTTTTATTTACAGGGGCATAACCATCGATGCCGGCGGGCATGGCATTGGCGCTCGAAATGCACACTCCACTGTCGTTATTCTCTCGCCGTGGGGAATCTAGGGGCAGGGGCTATGAGCTGTAAGGACACTATCCATTTGATTTGTTGGTACTTAGAGGGCCGCCTGTCCGCGTCTGTGGCAGGTGAGATCAAGCACCACATAGAGGGCTGTTCGGATTGTCATCTGGTCCTCGATGCCGCGGTGAATACCTTGGACCGTTATTTCAGCACAGAACGTGCTCTTGGCGCTGATACTGCTTCCCGCGCCGCCTAATTCACCTTCTATTTAACCGACTGATAAAAAATAAGTTATTTCCGATCTGTTCTACGAGTGCGACTGCCCAGTCGCGTGGGCTCCCCTTTCGATAGGACCTAAGCAATCAGGGCCGTAGAAAACAGCAAAATTTACGTTTGCGGGACGGACCAAGTAATCTTTACTAGTACTAGTACGTATAAGCCTATCCTAAGAGGCCTCAGAAAGAGACCTTAACTCATTTAATCTAAATCGGTTACGCCACAAGCCGCCGATTTCCAGGCTTTGGCGCAAGGGGTGCACCTCCCTTGGTTACAGGGCGAAGAGCCAAAAAGGAGAACGAAGTATATGAGCGAATTCCTGCACTCGACCGACGCGAGCACGTCTGGTACGCCACGTTGGGTCGGCCTCGCAGTTGTGGTTTTGGGCGGCGTGTCGCTTCTCGGCCTCGGGGTCGGCTGGAGCGCATTGAATCAAGCCAAGGGCATCGAGCAGTCCACCCTGGCGTCCGTCAAACAGTCGAATGATGCTTTGTCGCAGCGGCTGGCAAAAGAGGACGAGATCAACCAGCAACTGCAGAGCGACCTCAAAGTTGTCACCAATAAGCTGAATCTGACGCAAGGGGAACTGATCGCGGCCCGGAAACAAGATAAGAACGCCACCACTGCCGTGGATCAGAAGGTGACCAACCTCGCGACTTCTGTGAAGGCCGAGCTCGCCACCAAGGCGAACGCGGATGACGTGAACAGGTTGAACGGCGATGTCACGGGCGTGAAGACCGACCTGGACGCCACCAAGAACAGCATTCAAATGGCGCGCAGTGAAATGGGCACGCTCATCGCCCGCAACCACGATGAAATCGATCAACTCCGCCGCATGGGGCAGCGCGACTACTTTGAGTTCACCGTGCAGCGCAAGGGCGGCGCAACCAAGGTTGGCTCCATCCAGATCGAGCTGAAGGACACCAACACCAAAAAGAACCGCTACACCATCAACGTTCTTGCCGATGATAACAGCTTTGAAAAGAAGGATCGTTCCGTGAACGAGCCCATCTTCTTCTACACCGGCGGGACCCGCGCGGCGCTCGAACTGGTGGTTAACAAGGTCACCAAGTCGACGGCCACGGGCTACCTGAGCATCCCGAAGGCAGCGGGAGCCACCTCGGCAAGCACGGCTACTTCCGGACAGTAAGGCGGGTTTCGAAGACGTGAGCATTTCACTCTTTGAGAGCACAGTAAGACAGGGAGGATCCAGAGAATCCTCCCTTTTTTTATTGGCGCTCATCCGATGGCGAGAATCCGCCGTATGGGAATCAGGAAGAGTCTGGACACCCAGCCGCCGCTGTGACAAGCTACTGCACAGCCCGGCGAATGAATAAGCCGCAGTGGATTTCTGGAGGGGGAAATCATGAAAGTACGATTCGCATTGGCAGTGGCAGCGACGCTTTTCGCGGGAGCTCTCGCGATGGCGGCCGATGGATCCTGGACCGGCTACATTTCTGACAGCGCTTGTGGAGTCAAGGGCGCCAAGGAAGGTCAGGGCGAGTGCACCACAAAGTGCGTCAAAGAGCGTGGCGCTAAGTACGTGTTCGTGAACGACGCCGACAAGAAAGTCTACGCGATCGATGCGCAGGACAAAGTAGCGGCACATGCCGGCCACCACGTGACCGTAAAGGGCAGCGTGGATGGCGATAGCTTGAAACTTGCCAGCATTGATATGGCGTCTGCAAAGAGCATGTAACTGCAGTTTTGCGTCGCACTTCCTCAAAACGGGCGATCCGGCTAAGCCGGATCGCCCGTTTTGTTTTGTGCCGCGAGTCATTTCCGCTACGATGTTGTGCTGCCATGCCAACCATTCTCATCCATTCTGCCCGTGCGCTCACTCCGACGGCAGAACTCGCCGATGCGGGCATCCTGATTCGTGAGGACGTTATTGAGGCCATCGGGCCGCGGTCGGGAATGACCCTGCCTGCCGGCGCACAGGAAATTCGCGCAACGGAGAAGACCGCTATTCCCGGCTTCCTGGATGTGCACATCCACGGAGCCGGCGGCCACGACGTTATGGAGGGCAATGCCACTGCTTTGCAGGCCATCACGCGCAAGGTCTCGGAATACGGCACGACCTCTCTCGTCGCCACCACAGTGACGGCCAGCACGGACGAGACTCTGCGTGCGGTCGAAGGAATCGCGGGATACATCGCGCACCAGCACGAAACGGAACTACCTCGCGCGGAAGTCCTGGGGATTCATTTCGAGGGACCCTTTATCAGCAAGCAGCGCCGTGGAGTTCATCCTGCGGAATGGATTCAGCTGCCGTCTGCGGAGACGCTCAGCCGCTTCCTAAAAGCGGCTGCGGGGAACGCCCGGATCCTGACAATCGCCCCGGAAGTTCTCGGGGCCGCGCCCTGCATTGATGCCGCGCGAGAAGCCGGCCTGGTGGTTTCCATGGGCCACACCGACGCAACCTACGAACAAGCGCGTGCGGCCATGGCGCGAGGAGCGCGGAGCGCCACGCATGTCTACAACGCCATGCGTCCATTTACCCACCGCGATCCAGGCGTCATCGGCGCGGTGCTCACGTCGCCTGATGTCAATGCCGAGCTGATCGCTGACGGCGTGCACGTCGAAGAAGCCGCGATGAAGCTGCTGCTGATGGCCAAGGGAGCGGCCCATGTCACTCTTGTTAGCGACGGACTCTCCGCCACGGGCATGCCGGATGGAAAGTACATGCTCGGCAGCTTGGAGGTGATCGTCAGCGGCGGCATCTGCCGGAATGCCGAAGGAACGCTGGCGGGCAGCACGCTGACGCTCGACCGCGCGCTGCGAAACATCGTTGCGCTGGGCGCGCCGCTCCCGGACGCCGTCCGCATGCTAACACTGAATCCCGCAACTCTGCTCGGAATCGAGTTTAAGAAGGGATCTCTGCGAGCGGGCGCTGATGCGGACATTTTGCTGCTCGATGAAGGATTGCACATCACAAGCGTATGGGCCCGCGGCGTCGCGCTGAACTAAGCCGCGGAGAATCCCCCAAAGGTCATGGGTTCAATGGAATCTTAAGTTCCTCAGCAAGTTGCTCTGCGTCGAAGGGGCTGCACGAAAAAAAGCGGCCGCTGGCATCAAACGTCGGCACTACTCGCTTGCCGTCATTCGCTTTGATCACAATCGCTTCCCCAGCCGGGTCTTGTTCAATATCCACTTCGCGGAAATCCACTCCTCGTTCTTTCAAGAAGGTTTTCGCGCGGCGGCAATCGGGACACCAGGTGGTGCTGTAGATGGTAATGGGTTCCATCATTTCGTCCTGAACGATTAGATGCGTCCAGACCGAGCCGGTCGCAAAGCTTCCTCGCGTGTGACCTGTAAGGGTAATCAGCGAGAATCGACGGGGACACCGCGATACTTGCGAGCGACTTGGATGCGGATCAGAGCGCGTTGAAGCGCGACGGTGACGCGGTCCCAATCGATATTCGTGTCTCCCGAGGCCAGCCGCTTTTCGGCACGCGCCTTGGCCGCCTCCGCGCGGGCAATATCAATCTGTTCCGCAAACTCGGCAGTCTCTGCGAGGACCGTGACGCGATCGGGCAAGACTTCCGCAAAGCCGCGGATGATCGCGAGATGCTCTGATTCCTTGCCGCTGGTATCGTGATAACTCAGCTCCCCGATGCCAAGCTCGGTGATCAGCGGCGCGTGCCCCGGCAGAATCCCGAGATAGCCGTCGGCACCGGGGAGCTGCACTTCTTTCGCGCTCTGGCGAAGCAGCTGCTTCTCCGGCGTCACGACCACGAGTTCGATGGCTTCAGGGAGCATGTTCGTCTTTAGGCGCTCGCCTTCATTTTTTCGGCCTTCTCCAGCGCTTCCTCGATGGTACCCACCATATAGAACGCCTGCTCCGGAATATCGTCGTACTTGCCTTCCACGATTTCCTTGAAGCTGCGCACGGTATCTTCGATCTTGACGTACTTTCCTTCGAGTCCGGTGAACTGCGCGGCCACGAACATCGGCTGCGATAGGAACTTTTCAATCTTCCGCGCGCGCGCCACCGTGCGCTTGTCCTCGTCGGAAAGTTCTTCAATGCCGAGAATGGCGATGATGTCCTGCAGCTCCTTGTAACGCTGCAGGATGCCTTTCACGCCGCGCGCGACGGCGTAGTGCTCCGCGCCGACAATGCGCGGATCGAGAATGCGCGACGAGCTGGCAAGAGGGTCGACGGCAGGGTAAATGCCGCGCTCAACAATCTGCCGGCTGAGGTTGGTCGTGGCGTCCAGGTGCGCGAACGTCGCCGCCGGTGCCGGGTCGGTATAGTCGTCCGCGGGCACGTAAATCGCCTGCACCGAGGTGATCGAACCGGACTTCGTCGAAGTGATACGCTCCTGCAATTCACCGATTTCCGTGTTGAGGTTCGGCTGATAGCCCACGGCGGAAGGCATGCGGCCGAGGAGCGCCGAAACTTCCGAACCTGCCTGCACAAAACGGAAAATATTATCAATGAACAGCAGCACGTCCAGATGTTCTTCATCACGGAAATATTCCGCGACGGTCAGCCCCGTAAGGCCGACGCGCAGACGGGACCCAGGCGGCTCCGTCATCTGCCCGTAAATCAGTGCGGCGCGCGATTTCTCCGAATTGCCCGGAACGATGACCCCGCCTTCGGACATTTCCAGCCACAAGTCGTTGCCCTCGCGGGTGCGTTCGCCGACGCCGGCGAATACCGAAACGCCGCCGTGCTTCATGGCCACGTTATGAATCAGCTCCATGATGAGCACGGTTTTGCCAACGCCGGCGCCACCGAACAAACCAATCTTGCCGCCCTTGAGGTACGGCTCGATGAGGTCGACCACCTTAATTCCGGTCTCGAACATCTCAAGAGTGGTGGATTGATCCTCGAGCGTCGGCGCAGGGCGGTGAATCGGATAGTAGGTTTTGCTGACGATGGGCCCGAGCTGATCCACCGGCTTTCCTAGGACGTTCATCACGCGGCCGAGCGTTGCCCGGCCCACGGGAACTTCGATGCCCTTGCCGAGGTCTTGAGCCTTCATCCCTCGCACCATGCCTTCGACAGGCTCCATGGCGATCGCGCGCACGCGCCCTTCGCCCAGGTGCTGCTGCACTTCGGCGGTCACGTCAAGCGGCTCAGGAACGTTGTAGCCTTCACTGGTAATGCGAACGGCGTTGTAAATCGCCGGCAAATGCCCAGCCTCGAATTGAATATCGAGCACCGGTCCAATGACTTGTACCACGTGTCCGAGGGCGCCATATTTCTCTGCCATGCTGTCTCCTAAGCGGTAGAAGCAGCTCCGCTCACAATCTCGATGATCTCTTTCGTAATCGCCGCCTGCCGCACTTTGTTCATATGCAGCGTCAGCGCCTCGATTACGTCTCCGGCGTTCTTGGTGGCCGACTCCATCGCGGTCATTCGGGCCCCGTGCTCTGCGGCCGAAGACTCCAGCATCGCCCGCAAAATTTGCGTCTCGATGTAGCGCGGCAGCAGCTTGTCGAGCAACTGCTCTTCGGGCTGCTCATAAATGTAATCAACCTGGGAAGACGTGTCGCCGGAGGCCGATCCTTCGCCTTCGCGTACCGCCTCCACGGGCAGCAGTTTCTCGACCACGAGGTTTGCCGTCATGACCGTCTTAAATTCACTAAACACAATGTAAACGGAATCAATGTCTTCCTTTGCGTAAAGACCGGTCACGAGCGTGGCGATGTCACGAGCCGTGGCGAAGTCTACCCGAGCGAGCACGTTGATGTATTCGCCGATGATGTTGAAGCCTGCTTTTTTCAGCGAATCACGGCCCTTTTTGCCGACTGGAATGACAGAAAGCTTCTTGCCCTTGTTGGTACGGAAAAACTCGTTGGCTTTGCGCAGGATATTGGTATTGAAAGCGCCCGCCAGGCCACGCTCACCGGTAAGCACGATGGTCAGAATTCTTTCTTCCGAACGAGTTGCCAGGAGCGGATGCTGCGGTTCCGAAATGCGTGACATCGTCGAACGCAGCACTCGCGCCAACTCCCGGGCATAAGGTCTTGCCGCGAGTGCTGCTTCCTGCGCGCGCCGCAACCGTGCCGCCGCGACAAATTTCATCGCGCGGGTAATCTGCTGGGTGTTTTTCACCGAGCGGATGCGGCGTCGGAAATCGAGAAGTGTGGGCATCGTTATTCGTTACGGGCGGATTCTTACTTCGTGGCCGCCGCCACCGCCACCGTGAAGCGCTCCTTGAACGCATCCACCGCTGTCTTAATCTCCGCCTTGACGGAGTCGTCGAGCGCCTTCTTTGCAGCGATGTTCTTCAGGATCGAAGGATAATTGGTCTCCGAGAACTGCAGGAACTCGCGCTCAAAACGCCGAACTTCGGGAACCGGAACCGAATCAAGAGAGCCGCTGGTTGCCACATAGAGAATCAAGACTTGTTTCTCCACCGCCAGCGGCACGTATTGATCTTGCTTCAGAACTTCGGTGAGACGCTGGCCGCGTGCGAGTTGGCCCTGCGTGACCTTATCCAGTTGATCCGCGCCAAACTGCGCGAAGGCCGCCAGCTCGCGGTACTGCGCCATGTCCAGACGAAGCGAACCTGCCACCTGACGCATCGCCTTGATTTGCGCGTTGCCGCCCACGCGGCTGACCGAAATGCCTACGTTGATGGCCGGCCGAATGCCGCCGTTGAAGAGGTCCGCTTCCAGATAAATCTGTCCGTCCGTGATGGAAATGACGTTCGTTGGAATGTAGGCGGAGACGTCGCCCGCTTGCGTTTCAATCACCGGAAGCGAAGTTAGCGAACCGCCGCCGAGCTTGTCGTTCAACTTCGCGGCGCGTTCGAGCAACCGGGAGTGCAGATAGAACACGTCACCGGGAAATGCTTCGCGGCCGGGCGGCCGCCGAAGCAACAAGGAAATTTCGCGGTACGCTTGCGCGTGCTTCGAAAGATCGTCGTAAAACGTAATGGCGTGACGCTTCGTGTCGCGGAAATATTCGCCCATGGCGCACGCAGCGTACGGCGCGATGTATTGGAGCGAAGCCGGTTCCGCGGCCGAAGACGCGATGATGATGGTGTAGTCCATCGCCCCGGCGTCGGTCAGCGTCTTCACCACCTGCGCAATGGTCGAACGTTTCTGCCCGATGGCGCAGTAAATACAAATAACGTCGCCGCCCTTTTGATTGATGATGGTGTCAAGAATGACCGCGGTCTTCCCCGTCTGCCGGTCGCCGATGATCAGCTCGCGCTGGCCGCGCCCGATCGGAATCATGGCGTCAATCGCTTTGATGCCAGTCTGCAGCGGCTCGCGAACCGGCTGGCGATCGAGCACGCCCGGAGCAATGCGTTCCAGCGCGTTGCGTTGCTTTCCGACGATGGGTCCCTTCCCATCCACGGGTTCGCCAAGCGGATTCATCACGCGGCCGATAAGCCCCTCTCCCACTGGCACGGACATAATCGTATTGGTGCGCTTGACGACGTCGCCTTCCTTCAGCTCCTGCGATTCGCCGAGGAGCACGACGCCGACTTCTTCCTCTTCGAGATTGAGCGCGATGCCATATACGTCGTGCGGAAAGGCAAGCATTTCGCCCGCCATGACCTTCTCCAGGCCGTGCACGCGCGCGATTCCGTCTCCGACGCTGATGATCGCGCCGACTTCGTCCACCGAAACGGTCTGCTCGTAATTCTCGATCTGCTCGCGCAGTATCTTGCTGATTTCGTCTGCCTTGATGTTCGCCATGCCTGCTCCGTCGTTTCCGTCTCGGTCTGTTTAGCTGTCTATTCCGCCGCCAGGCGCGTCCGCAGTTCGTTCAACCGATTGCGCAACGAGCCGTCGTAAATCGTATCTCCGATGCGCACGACCGCGCCGCCCAGCAGCGCCGGATCGAGCGAATACTTTGTTTCGATTTTCTTGCCCGTAAGCCGCGCCAAGGTCGCCGCAAATTCCTTTTTTTGCGCCGCACTCAGTTCCACCGCGGAAGAAATCTCGGCTTCGGCGATGTCCTGCCGCTGCCGGAGCACTTCTTGAAAGGATTCAATGATTTCCGGCAGAAGATGCGTGCGATGGTGGTCCGCGATCAGGAACAGAAAATTGCGCAGAATTTTGCTCGCACCCAACCGCTTGATAATTTTCTCGATCACCGCGTGCTTGTCCTCGGGAGTGACCGCGGGGCTCGCCAGAAAGGTGCGAAGCTCCGCCGACTGCGCGTAGGTCGCCCCAAAGTCGTTAAGCTGCTTGGACGTCGGCTCGGCCGCGCCCTGCGCCAGCGCGACATCTGCCAGGGCGTTGGCGTACTGGAGGCTCGCGGACTTCAATTGGGCCTCCCTTCCAGGCTCTTTACGAAGCTGCTGATGAGTGACTCCTGCGCCTTAGGGGTGAGCTGTTTGACGAGAATGGATTCCGCGCCATCTACTGCAAGTGCGGCCGCCAAAGCCTTCAATTCCAGGCGCGCCGCACGTTCCGCGGCTTCGATTTCCGCCTTTGCAGCGGCGGCGATTTTCTGCACATCGCTTTGCGTTGCCCCGCGGAGCCGCGCGACTTCCGCTGCGGATTCCCGTTCCGCAAGAGCGCGGAGTTCCGTGATTTCCTTCGGGAGATTTGCCAGCTTCGTTTCCGCTTCACGGAGCTGAGCATCGGCTGAGGCTTTCGCAGCAGTGGACTTCGCGATCGCTGAGCTGATCGCCGAAGCGCGTCCGCTGAAAAACGCCGGCCCCTTTTTCAGGCACAGCCAGAGAACCGCACTCGCGACGATCGCGAAGTTGATCCACTTGAAAAGCTCCGTGGCGTTTTCCACGGCAGGGTTCTCATGTTCCTCCGCGGCATGCATGCCGGCTGCGGCAAAGAGCACCACGAATAGAACACCCGCGGCACGAAAAACACGGCGGTTCCGGGTCATCGAGCCTCTCTCATGGGAGCGCCCGACGGCGGGGTTTGCAAAATGCGGCGTGCAATTTCGGCGGAAAGTTGGTCCACCGTAGCTTCGATGTCTCGGCGCGCGCCGGCAAGTTCGCGCGCAATCCGTTCTTTCCCGGCGCCGACTTCCGCGGAAGCTTTCACACGCGCTTCTTTGAGTTGGGCCGCACGCTCGTCGAGCAGTTTCTTGCGCGCGGCTTCCTGCTCGGCGTAAACCTGCCCGCGAGCCTGTTTCAGAGCATCCTGATACTGTTTGACCTTCTCGGCGGCGGCGGCCTGGGCGGCTTCCGCGGCCTTCTGCGCGCCGGCGGTGCGGGAATCGCGCTCCGCCATTACCCGGAGCAGCGGTTTGAAGAAAAGCGCCCGTAAGATGAAGTAAAAAAGCAGGATGATCAGGACTGTAGGCACAGCCTGAAGGAACAGTTCGCCTAGTTGGCCAACAATCGCCTGCATCAGAAGTTGTGTCGCCTAAAAGTCAGGTTGGCAGCCAC